>Ga0272448_1002208_pt1 | contig 24865 bp, 28 predicted proteins | sample YNPCB0191_FD_202220 | JGI IMG/M metagenome (GOLD analysis project Ga0272448, IMG submission 202220) | Hot spring sediment microbial communities from Yellowstone National Park, WY, United States - YNP-CB-019-1 | ecosystem: Environmental > Aquatic > Thermal springs > Hot (42-90C) > Sediment... | reverse complement strand
AATTATATCTCCGAATGCAACATAACAATCTATTCTTAAATTATTTTGTTTTCTGGAACTTTCCGCAACATCCATACTGCAACAGCGATTAATATTGCAAGAAAAAATACTGCTATACGATATTTTATCATTCCATAGGATTCAAAAATTTTAATAATCGATAACCACATCAGTGGCCCAAATATATTTCCGCAAAGTCCAGCTAAGGCCGTCAATCCAAATAACTCTCCAATTCTCTCCTCAGGAGCAAGTTGAATAAAAAATGCCCTTGAAATCGTCCACGTTCCAGCAAGTAATATCCCAATTACTGGGCCGATTAGCCAGAATATCTGTTTTCTATTAGCAAGCGAAACCATTATCAAAAATACAACCCAACCAGTTAAAATAAAACTTAAAACTGTTTTGGATTGCTTTAATTTAGTAACAACCCCAAAAAACAAAGCTGATAAAAATGCAAAAACGGCACAAAAGCCAACAAAGAATGGTAGAGCTACATCCTGAAACCCTAAAACCTTCTTACCGTAAACTGCCATATTTAACAAAATACAATTGATACTATTCATTGCTAGCATAATTGCAATAAAAAATCTCAAAGCCGGCCTGTTTTGTCTCAGTAAATTAATTGTAGCAATAAATTGTTTCATTGTTTTACTGAAAACTTTCTGGTTTTTTAAAATACTTTGCTTGTGGGGATTAACATTTACTTTAACAAAAATAAAAGACGGGATTGCAAAAAGAAAAAATAAAGCTGCAGTAGGGATAAATATGTTTTGGTAATGTGAGTTAGTGGTAAACACTAACATTGATAAAACAGCTACTATTGTTCCTATATATCCAAATGCAACTCCTAAACCTGACACAAAAGGAATCATCTCTGGTGGGCATATCTTTGGTAATAAAGCTGGATAGAAAACACTGCCAGCTATTTGATCAAAGAAATTTGAAATGGCAAAAAGAACAACTCCAATAATTAAATGTTTTACTAAACCCATTATGGCTACGCAAATAACTGATATCAAAGTAAAAATTACTAAAAATCTATGGTGTGCGCCATACTGGTCTGATATAATTCCAAAAAAAGGCAGAGCCAATGCTGCCAATACAATTGAGCAATAAAAAGGCACAATATAATATTTATCACTAGCAGAATTTTGTATAGTTACCCATAGAGGAAAATAAACAGTTACTATATTTACAGCAAAGATTGTATTGGCCAAATCATAGAGCGCCCAAGATATTATTATTTTCTTATTATTCATACCGACTCAAGCAAGATAAAAATCCGATTTTGTCTCTGGTGAATTTTATTTTTTCAATTCGGCAATTACTCTCTCACTGACCTTATTTTCACGTAAGTAAGAAATAACTGAATCGGTAAGCTCAAACTTGCTATTTGTAAGTCTTATTCTATCAATTATTACTTCATCACTAATGCCTTCTTTTGTCAGTTCAACTATCTGCTGAAGAGTCAATTTATCTGCCTGTGCGCTGTTTGCGCTTTTCGCAACATCTTCGGCTTGTTTATTTCTATCCATCTGGTTGCCAATAACGGCTCCTGTCAATGCGCCAACCGCAGCCCCAATAGCTGCCCCTTCTGCGGCGTGTCCACTTTGATGACCAATAATTCCACCTATCCCTGCACCACTTATGGTACCTATTACTGCACCAGCTTTGGTTTTTTGGCCAAGCGATTGACATCCAACCACTAAAACAAAAATAAGAAAAAACCCCATCAAAATTTTTGCCCTTCTCATATAGTCTCCTCCTCTTAAAATTAAAATTAATGGTATCCTTTATTATCTATTAACTTGTTTAAATAAATAGAGGGGCTTACCTATTTTAAAATTTGTAAATAAAGTAAAAATGCTTCCTATTTGAGAGAGATTGAAATTTTATTTAAACTCTTAGTCAGAAATGCACATCTTCACTGGGCAACTTTATAGACGTTATCATTCTCGTGAACTTTTTGATCAAGCTTTATTCCTACTAGTTCTCCAGCGCTTGCTTTTTCTACCTTCTTATGTTCAATCTCAATAGAAGAAATTACCTGATTAAAATCAGTGATGCGGCCTTTGATATGAATTGTATCACCAATCTGCAAAGTATCTGACAATTTTATTATCCCAACATTGATATGATTATAGTAGTGAGTTACCTTCCCAATTAATTTTTCTTCCATAATCCAACCCCCTTTCTCTTAGGTTCCTGTTAAGTTAAAATTTTGATTTTTCCTCACCTGCCCTCCTATCAATTTACTCATGTCATCCGGTAGCTTACAGTAGAACTCCATAGGTTTTTTTGTCTTTGGATGTATAAATTTTATCTCTGAAGCATGAAGGGCAAGACGTTTGAATTTAACATTAAAACTCTTACCAAAAGCAAATCTTCTCTCGCCTAAGATGGGATGATTAATTTGGGCAAAATGTATCCTAATTTGGTTTGTTCTGCCTGTTTCTGGTTCTACTTCTATTATACTAAACCCTCGTCTTTTCTGTAGCAACCTAAATTTTGTAATAGCGTTCTTATTCTCTATAGGAAAATTAATCGTTCCAGAATTATGTCTTAAACTACCTCTTACAAAAGCAATATATTTCTTACGTATCTGCCTGTATCTAAACTGCTGCATTACTAATTCCTGATAATATCGCTCTTTGGCATAAATAATTAATCCAGAGGTATCCCTATCTAATCGATGACAAGGAAAGGCCTTCTTCGATTTATCCTTGGCCTGGATAATTTTAGTTAGCTTATCGGTGAGAGTATTCTTTTCCTGCCTGTAGGTAGAAACAGTTAGGAGTCCTGCTGGTTTATTCACAACAATAATATAATCGTCCTCAAAAATTATATTCGTTTCGTCAAACATATCTAATTTCTTACTCAAATTGCAGTTTCTTCATTGCTAGATAAAACACCTCTTCAGGAGTAATCTTTTTTAAACAAAGTAACGGTTGACTTTTATTTAAACATTTCCTTTTATAGCAGGGCTGACAATCTATCTGCTTAAAAATTGCATCGATCCCACTAGTTGGAACAAGATGTCTCTTTGGGTCTGTAGGTCCAAATAAAACTATTGCCTTTGTACCAACGGCTGCGGCAATATGGGCAGGTGCACTATCTGCACAAATCAAAATATTCAATCTTTCAATTAAAGCAAATAATTGCTCTAGATCAGTTCGACCAACCAAATCCACAACTTTTTTTGAACCAGAATTTAAGAAATATCTTGCTTTATCTCGAGAATATTCATCTCCCAGCAAAATAATCTTAATTGACTTTTCCTGTAACTTATCAGAAAGCAAAATAAAATTTTCAAGGGGCCAATTTTTATTTGGTCTCTTATGGCTGGCCCCAATTGCCAAGCCAACCACGATATCTGATGGAACTATGCCCTCTTTTTCCAAAAGTCTATTAATTGACAATCGCGCTTCTTGACTGATCCAAAGCTCTAACCTATCATCAAAAAAATCTACACCAACTCTTTTTAAAATTCTAGACTGTTGTTTTAGAGGGTCCTCTATAAGTGAATGCCTTAATTGTTCAGGGAAATTAAGTAGACTGCCGAATAATCCCTTTTTAAAACCATAACGTTTCTTTATTTGACCTAAAAAGGAAAGGCAATGGGTAAAATGATTATTTTTTAAATCAATAGAAATATCAAATCGTTTTTCTTTAATCCTATTCAAAATATTTAAAAAACTGTCCTTTTCTCTGTTAAATAAAATTACTTCATTTATATAAGGGCATTTTTTTATAACTGGTTTGAATCTTTCTTCAATTAATAAGGCAATTGTCGCTAATGGAAACTTTCTCCGAATATTCTTTAAAGTAGGTATTGCTAGAATTACATCACCCAATCCTCCTGGTTTTAAAACTAAAATCTTCTTTTCTGAAAGCGCCTCTTCATAAACCCTCAAAGTCTCTTTTGCCATTTTATCTAAAGAAAAATTATCTTCGACCTTCTTTCTCAAATTAATGCTAAATTGATACAATTGACTTGGATTCTCTAACAAAGTTGTAATAGCCCTTGCCATTGATTGACTATCTATTGACGAAAACAAATAGCCGTCTTTTGTATGTTCTACAATTTCCGGCACTGCCCCAATATTGGAGGCACAAACAGCTGTTCCGCTTGCACCTGCCTCGATAATTACTCTTCCAAAGGCCTCTGGGACTGTGCTTGATAAGACTAACAGATCCGCCTCCTCCAACACCTGAGCAATGTTAGTACATCCATGAATTAGCTTTACAGTATTAAGCAAATTTAATTCTTTAATCAAAATATTAATTTTTCTTTCATAAGAGGTGTGTCGCTTATCAACATTACCAACCAACCGGGCTTCTAAATTAGGAATCTTATTTCTTACTAAACTAATGGCTTTGACAAATTCTAATTGCCCCTTTATCGGTGTTAGTCTTGCAATGTTGACAATAATAAATCTATCACGTTTTCTTTTAAGGTATTTATCTGCATTAAAATTATATTTGTCTAAGTCTACTCCTCGATAAATCAGTTTAATTTTATCTAGAGGGACGCCAAACGAACTTATCATATGGTTTTTAATGAATTCAGAAATTGCTATAACTCTTGCGCCTCTTGCCATAATCGAACTAAAAAAATGCTTTGAATAATATCCATGGCAACTAGTTATAAATACTGCATTTGTCTCCTGGCAAGCAAAATATGCCAACCAGGCTGGTATTCGACTCTGGGCATGAACAATATCGATATTTTCTTTTAATATTATCTTGGTTAATTTAGGTATCAGAAATAAGGAAAACAAAGACTTCTTATGAATAGGTAGGCAAATATGATTAATATTGGATTTATTTAATTCTTTAACTAAAACACCTCCCGAAGAAACTACAATAACCTCTACACCAAACTTCTTTAATTGTCTAGACAATTCGATGGTTCCAGTCTCAACGCCACCTTGATTTAAACTCGGGACAAGTAAAAGAATTTTCATAACTAGAAATTTAAAGTCATACCGTCGTAAGCAGCAACTATATCAATCTTCAATTCTTTGGATAAATCAGCAGCTAATTGATGAGGTTTTGCTTTAAGCATGGTCATCCCAAAATGAGTAAGCACAGCTTTTTTAGGTTGTAATTCCTTAATAAGATGCTTGGCATCTTCAAAACTTAAATGTTCAATATCAGCCCGTGGCTCAAAAAATACTACATTAATAATAAGTACATCTGCTGAATAAAATTTTAAAAGATTTGGATAGAAGGCAGTATCACCAATCAAAGAAACAATCGTATTGTTTATTTTGAACTTTAATCCATACGTCTCAACTGGATGTAAATTTCTGGGGCCAACCTCAAAATCAAAATTTCCCACATGATATTTGGTGAATTCTTTTAAAGTCTCTATTCGTTCAGGAAAATTTTTAGCATATGGTAATAAAATTGATTCTTGTTTAAGACAATCGGTAGGTAAAAATACCGCGCCTCTTTTTTTAAAACCGCCTTCTGTCATTGCCTCTATCATAACATTTAAATCGTTAGAATGATCGAGATGGCAATGGGTCAAAATTATCGCCTCTAGTTTATTTAGTTCCAATCTTGGCCTGGAACTATTACACTTTACCAAGCAACCAGGACCAGGGTCAACCAATAAATTTACCCCGCCGCCTTTTATCCATAATCCCGCAGAAGAACGCAATTGTCTTATCATAACAAACCTTGCCCCTGCGGTACCTAAAAACTTAATAAAATTATCTGCTTGTTGTCTTGTTATTGCTCTTTTTTGCATATCTAGTTAAGATGAACTCCTCTTCTGTTAATATCTCGATATTATTTTTTAAAAGTAGTGCCGCAGTGACACCATCTCCTTTTCGCAGTTTATTTCTAAAAGTCCCATCATAAATCATTCCTTTTCCACAAGAAGGACTATTTGATTTCAATATCGCAGTCTTTATTTTATTCTCTTTCGCTATAGAAAGAAATTCTTTAGCCCCTTTGATGAAATTTACTGAAACATCTTTGCCTTCTTTGTTAAAGACAAATGCCTTCCCTTTCAATACATCATAACCATCACCACCAAATATCTCTGATGGTGAACGAGGGGTTGGTAAGTTGCCTAATTGTTCTGGGCATACCGCTACCGCATGACCGCTATCAAATATTTCTTTTATCTTCTCGTCTTTACGAGACTTGCCGTCGTAGAAACAGTTCTTGCCTATAAGACAGGCGCTTATTATGTATTTCACTTTAGCCATTTTAATCTAAGCTCTTCAGTTATCTTATCTAATTCTACTTGAGGAATTCCCAAATAACCTAAATCATTTTGCTCTGAGTGTCTCTTTATTCCAGACTTCTTGCCCTTAGCTATGAAGGTATCTACATCTATCACTTTGCAACCTAATGCTTGACAATAAAATCTTATATCTTTGTCATCACTTACAACACAAAAATCTTTTGCATTTTTACTTTTCTCAATAAGTAACTTGATATAATCATCAGCGCTTTGTCTTTTAGTAAATACTATTTGAATATTATAACCATAACTACCATCATTGCCGTAAATTTCTTCTGAGCCGTCAAAAACAACTGTAATTGAATTTCTATAGCTACCGTGTGGACGATATATCTCGATAAAGTTTAGCAATTGTTCTCTGGCTATCTTTAGTTTTTTATTATTTAGGGATGGAATCTTCTTAATAATGTTGTAACCATCGAGAACATAATGCAATGACATAGATAATACCTCCCAAAATACCAAGCAGGACAGTAATCCCAAATAAAATAAGTGACATCGCTACAACTTTCTCAGTAGGAATTTGTAGACCCGAAAAAAAGAAAACCGCTGCGTTTTCTCTTATACCAAGCCCTCCGAAAGAAATAGGAATAGTCGCTATCAAAGTAACCAACGGTATAAAAATTAAATAATAAATAATATTGAGTTTAATATTTAAAGATAGCCCTATAAAATAACAAGCCAAACTCACTCCGCCTTGAATAATCAAAGACAAAATTAACGACTGAAATAAAAATTTTTTCTGAAACAATAGACAATTATATGACTGAAAAAATCTTTGTAGATAATCATTTACCTTCTTAATTTTTATAAGATTATTGATAATTTTATTAAAAAATTTCTGGCTAAATAATATTGCCAACACTAGTACTAATATTAAAAATATAATTACCGTTATATATAAAAAAATTATATTCTTCACTAAACCACTTACGAAACCAAAAATGCAGCTAAACAAGGCAATCAGAGACAATCCTAACAATCCGCTTAGTCTATCTAAAATTACTGATGCTAAAACAAAAGAACTATCTTTGGTATGAAAAGATAAATCTATTACCCTCGTCGAATCCCCTCCAATTGTAGAAGGTAAAAAAATATTAAAAAACAATCCTCCGAGAAAAGAAATAGCGACTGTTTTCGAAGAAATATTTTTTCCTATCCCTTTTAATAACATCTCCCATCTAAAAAAAGCAAGGAAATTTATATAGAAAAAAGTAATTATTGCCAGTCCCAAATAAAATAAGTCGGTATGATTTAGATAATATATAATGTTTCTGAGGTCGAGGCGCCTAAAAAGAAAGAGTAACAATAAGAATGAAACAAGGAGTTTTAAAAATATGCTTAAAAATTTTCTCAATTTATGCTGGCTTAACCTTTTAATCGTTTCTTTTGAAGTTCATACTCTTGCCAGATTTCCTTGGGTAGGTCTTTTTTAAATTGTAAGAAAAATCGATATTGTCGTTCTAATTCCTGACGCCACTCTTTTATGTTAATTTCAAACAGTCTTTCTAATTTCTGTCTACTTATTTCCAGCCCCGTTAAATCTAAATCTTCAATTTTCGGAATATAACCTATCGGCGTTAATATGGCATCTACTTTTTTATTGCAGCGGTCAAGAATCCACTCTAAAATCCTTAAATTTTCTCCATAACCCGGCCATAAGAATTTACCTTCTTCATCGGTTCTAAACCAATTCACACAAAATATTCTTGGTGGCTGTGTCATCTTTTTACCCATCTCTAACCAATGTCGAAAGTAATCAGCCATATTATAACCACAAAATGGCAACATTGCCATTGGATCAAATCTTACTTCTCCTAATTTTCCAAACTGCGCAGAAGTTCTCTCCGAGGCCATTGTTGAGCCAATATAAACTCCGTGTTGCCAACTAAATGCCTCATATACCAAAGGCGTGAGATGGGTCCTCCTTACACCAAATATAATTGCGCTTATTGGAACGCCATGATGATGTTCAATCCTAAAAGAGGCAGTCGGACATTGGGAAAAAGGGGCGGTAAAGCGACTATTCGGATGTGCCCCATAAATGGGATTGCCGTCTTTATCTTTTTTATTTGGCCTCCAATATTGCCCCATCCAATTAATACCCTCTTTGGGTGGTGGGTCATCTGCGCCTTCCCACCAAACAGTACCATCTGGTTTGAGAAGTACATTAGTAAAAATAGTATTCTTTTTTATGGTTTCTACGGCATTGGGATTGGTCTTCGAATTTGTGCCAGGAACAACACCAAAAAATCCTGATTCGGGATTAATTGCCCATAAGGAACCATCGGAATCTATCCTCATCCATGCAATATCATCGCCTACTGTCCAAATGCGATAACCTTTTTTCTTTAATCCTTCGGGAGGAACCAGCATAGCTAAATTAGTTTTTCCACAAGCACTTGGAAAAGCCCCGGCAATATATTGAAGACGACCATCGGTTTCTTCTATTCCGACAATAAGCATATGTTCCGCTAACCAACCTTCTCTTCTTGCTAGATAACTAGCAATGCGCAGAGCCATACATTTCTTACCTAATAATACATTGCCTCCATATCCTGAATTAACACTCCAAATAGTATTGTCTTCAGGAAAATGTAAAATCAAACGTTTCTCCACATCGAGGTCGGCTTTACTATGTAAACATTTCGTAAACTCACCATCTTGCCCTAGCTGATCTAAAACCTTCTGCCCTGCCCTTGTCATAATCAACATGTTCAATACAACATAAATACTATCAGTAAGTTCTACGCCAATTATACTAAAAGGAGAACCAATAGGCCCCATAGAAAAAGGAATCACATACATTGTTCTGCCCACCATAGAATTCCTAAATATCTTCCTTGCCTTAGCATAGGCTTTTTTGGGAGACATCCAATTATTTGTTGGGCCAGCATCTCTTTTATTTTTAGTGCAAATGAAAGTAAGATGCTCAGTTCTAGCCACATCATTTATGGCTGTGCGATGATATAAACAACCAGGTAATTTATTTTGATTAAGCTGAATCATTTCTCCCGTCGAAAAAGCCAGAGCCTCCAGCTCTTTCTTTTGTTTTTCAGAACCATCTATTAAAACGATATTATCTGGCTTACAGAGTCTAGCCATTGCATTAATCCACTTTTTTAATTTTAAATGTTTTATCTCTAACATAGATTAACCCTCTTTGCGATAACTAGTTATATAATTAAAACTATTGAAGGCAGCTGTGGCGCCCTCGCCACAAGCTGTAATAATCTGCCTCAATCCCTTTTGGCGGCAATCTCCACAAGCAAAAACTCCAGTTAAACTAGTCATTAAGTCCTCGTTGGTCTTTATCCATCCCTCTTTACTCATCTCAATTGTACCTTTCAAAAAATCCGTACTTGGTTGATAGCCAATAAAAATAAAAACTCCGCTACAAACAATCTCTTTGGTGATATTTTTATCAACCTGACTAATAACGACCGAACTTACTTTATTATTCCCTTTGATTTCTTCACAAACAAAACCCAAAACTAACTTTATATTTGTCGTTGACCTAACCCTATCTTCTAAGATTTTACTGGCGCGCAATTGCATGCGACGATGAACTATATAAACATTAGCTGCAAATTTGGATAAATATAATGCCTCCTCCAAAGCGCTATCGCCCCCGCCGATTACTACGACATCCTTATTTTTAAAAAATGGGGCATCACAAATTGCGCAATAAGATACTCCCTTACCTATCAAATGTTCTTCTCCTCTAACATTTAATTTTTTGGGCATTGAACCAGAAGCTACTATTACGGAAATTGAACTATAATTAAGATGCTGTCCGTTGGTTAATGACTTTACAGAAATATCAAATCTATCGCTGTTCTTAGCTATCGAGGTAACTTCTTCGAATTCAGATATATCCACTGTATCTAATTCCTTACACTGCTGAACCATTGTATCAATTAAAACCTTTGAAGAAACATTATATAAACCAGGGTAATTTTCTATTTTTTCAGTTAAGTTGATTAAACCGCCAAAATTCTGCCGTTCAATTATCTTGGTTTTTAATTTAAACCTTCCGCAGTAAATTCCTGCTGCCAATCCTGCTGGCCCTGCTCCTATTATAATTACATCGTACATAGTTGGCTTTGCTCTTTTGCTAAATAAGATGTCCTGGCCAAAGGCTCAGAACACACAGAATAAAAACCTAAATCCTTTGCTACAGTTTTCCAAAAAAAGAATTCTTCTAACTTATAAAACTTCTGCACCGGATAATGATATTTTGAAGGCGCTAAATATTGTCCTAAAACAACCATATCACAATAAACCTTTCTTAAATCCCAAAGCGTCTGTTCAATCTCAAAATCTATCTCACCTAATCCTAACATAATCGAAGACTTTGTCCTTTGGCGCCAATTAAGAAATTTAACTGCCCTTAAAACTGACAAAGAACGAATATAATCTGCCTTGCTCCTTAATGAATAAAGACGTTTTACTGTTTCGATATTATGAGAAACAACATCAGGGCCCTCAGCCACAACTTTATCCAATGATTTTAAAGATCCATTAAAATCTGGTATAAGAACTTCTATTCCTGTCGAAGGTCTATATTCTTTTATAAGTTTAATTGTTTTGGCAAAGTGTCCAGCACCGCCATCATCTAAATCATCTCTGGTAACAGAAGAAACTACGATGTAAGAAATATCTAACTCAGCACAACAGGCAGCTATTCTATATGGCTCCTCTTCATCAACTGGTTGCGTGAGTTGTTTCTCAATATAACAAAAACGGCAATCTCTGCTACAGCTATTTCCCAAAATCAAAAAGGTTACCTGTTTTTTAGAATAACAGGTTGGTCTATTTGGACAAAGGGTGCTATCGCAAACCGTATTTAATCTAAATTTTTCCTTTAATAAATTAGAGAAATTCCACGCCTCTTGAGTGGGAATCTCTTGAACTAACCAACGAGGCAACCGCGTACTCATACTCTATTTTTCAAAAAAAATGATATGGAACGGTTATATGTCTTTTCTTCTTCTTTAGTAAAAAAACAGGCTGGGAGTTGATTGTTTTTTCTATGATAGCTTAGACACTGACAACAAATTCCTTTTCTTAAACATGGTTCATAAGAACAATTGCAAATAGCCATATTTCTCTCTTTATTAGGACAATCTGACATTTTCTGCGAACCTTTGCTTCAATAATTTACGAAATTTGTTTTTTATTTCTAATCTTTTTAAGAGGTTGGCGTAATCAACTATTAATCTGCCTTTGAGATGGTCAATCTCATGCTGAATTACACGAGCAAATAAATCCTCAGCCCAAAATTCTATCTCCTTGCCAATTTCATTGACAGCTTTAATAAAAATCTTATTTGGTCTGGTAACTTTAACTGACACGCCGGGAAAACTTAAACAGCCCTCTTCCATAGTTGAGCGACCTTGTCTTTTTCTAATAATAGGATTAATCAAGGTAACCAAACCATTTCCAATATCAATAATAATTAGCTGTTTATTTATTCCTACTTGGGGAGCGGCTAAACCTATCCCTTGTTTGCTATACATAATCTCTGCCATTCTCTTACGCAATTCTATGATAGAATCGTCTATTTTCTTTACTGGCAAAGACCTTTTTCGGAGAATCCTTTCACCGTAAATATGTATTCTTAAATCTGTTTTTTGCATCAACCTTTACCACTTTCATCTTCATTGACTTTAATTCTTTGCTATCTACCAAAACATAACAAAGAACTATCAATTCGTCACCAACTAAAGCTGAACGTGCTGCCGGACCATTTAAACAAACCTTTCCCGAGCCGCGCTTAGCCGCAATCACATAAGTCTCAATTCGAGAGCCATTATTTATATTCAATACCTCCACCTTCTCACCGGGAAAAATACCAGCCTTATCTAATAAATCCTGATCGATGGAGATACTCCCTTCATAATATAATTGAGTCTCGGTTACAGTTAAATTCCCAATTTTCGACTTACAAAAAAAATGATACATTATCAACACCCCTAAACATATCTTCCTAATCGTCTAATAACCTCGTAAGACTCTTTGGCAATCATTAACTCCTCATTTGTATGAATAACTAGAAATTTTACCTTTAACTGATTAAGAAAACTAGTTATTCCATAAGAAATCATCTTCCTAATCTCAACATTCTCTCCTATCCCAGCTGTGAAAACTACAGCATCTACTCCACCCATTATAGCCATATATGCCCCAATATATTTTCTAATACTATAAGTAAATAATGTAATTGCTAATTTAGCTCTCTTATTTCCTTCTTTGGCTGCTTTAGCTAGGATTCGCATATCATTACTTATTCCGGAAACCCCTTTTAATCCGCTCTCTTTATTTAATATATTTTCCATCTCAACAGGACCAATCTGTTCTTTCTGCATTATATACAATACTGCAGCCGGATCAATATCACCTGAACGAGTGCCCATTACTAAACCAGCCAAAGGAGTAAATCCCATGCTCGTATCTATAGAAACTCCATTTTTTACAGCGCAAATACTACAGCCATTTCCTAAATGACAAGTAATCAACTTTAGTTTACTAAGTGGCCTTTGTAATTTTTTGGCTGCCTCTCTTGCTACATATTCATGACTAGTGCCGTGAAAACCAAATTTTCTGAGATTGTACTTCTGATAATATTTGTAAGGAATAGCATACATATATGCTCTCGGCGGAATAGTCTGATGAAATGCTGTATCGAATACAGCTACCGAAGGAACATTAGGTAAAAGCTCCTGACATGCTTCTATACCGGCTATATTTGCCGGATTATGCAATGGGGCAAGTTTTGAGCAATCTTTTATTTTATCTAAAACATTTTTTGTTATCAATGTTGGCTTTCTAAAATATTCTCCGCCATGAACTACCCTATGACCTATACCAACGAGATGATGATGAGAATGTTCTGCGCCGCTTAATCTCTCAAAAACCTTCTCTATGGCTTCTTTATGTGTTTTTATTAAAGAATTTTCTTGTCCGATACATTCGATTATTCCTTTATCCAGCAATATAAATTCATTTTCATCTTTTTTTGCAACAACTCTAAAAAGACTATGTTTTACCGAAGAGCTACCACAGTTTAAAACCAGTAACTTAGCAACTCGGTGTTTCCTCTTGTGGGATATGCCTCTATTCATTATCTCCAGTCAAAAATTGTCTGATTTCTCAACTAAATTCTATATAGGAATATTAAAGATTTATTTTTGAGAACGAATAGCTGTAACGGCAACACAATCAACTATATCTTCAACGCTACAGCCTCGAGAAAGGTCGCTACAGGCAGCATTAAGACCTTGTAATATTGGACCTATTGCTCGTGCCTTCGCTAACCTCTCAACTAATTTATAAGAAATATTTCCTGATTCCAAATTTGGAAAGATTAAAATATTGGCGTCGCCTTTTATTATACCATCGGGAGATTTAATCTTGGCTACCGCAGGGATAATAGCTGTATCTACCTGAAGTTCACCATCAATAATTAAATTCGGGTCTGCTTCTTTTGCCAAAGCAGTGGCCTCTTTTATTTTCTCAACTAATCTTCCTTGAGCAGAACCTTTAGTAGAATAACTTAGCATGGCTATCTTGGGGGTAATCTCTAAAATATTTCTGGCCAATTCCGCAGTAGAAATAGCTATGTATGCTAATTGACGTGGGGTAGGATCGGGTATAATCCCACAATCAGCAAACAAAAATACGCCATTTTCTCCATAAGGACAATCAGGCACAACCATTATAAAACAACTTGACATTACTGAAAACCTTTTATCCAGACCTATACAATAAAATACAGCCCTGGCAACATCTGGAGTGCTGTGGATAGCGCCGCCAACAAATCCATCGGCTAATCCTTCCCTAACCATCATTGCACCATAAAATAACGGCCTACTCACAATCTCTCTGGCCTCCTCTTTGCTAATACCTTTGTGTTGCCTCATCAAATAGAATATTTCTGCATACTCATTTATTTTTTGGGGATCGAGATTCTGCTTATTCAAAACAATTAGGTTGGCTATTTTTTCCTTCTCGATAATCTTTATCGCTTCAATGGTTCTAGGCTCATCTCCTTCTGGTAAAACAATTGTCCGTAATTGTCTCTTTGCTTTTTGTCTTAATTTTCTTACTATATCATCCATAATGCCACTTCCTTAAACTATATAATGTTGGTCAATCTTTTTTTAATCTGCTCTTTAGAAACAAAACCCGTCATCTGATCAACTGCTTTACCATCTTTAAATATTATCAAAGTAGGAATAGACATTACGCCGAAATGCGATGCTAGATTGGTTGATTCGTCAACATCTACCTTCACAACCTTTAACCTAGCACCATATTCTTTCTCTATCTCATTAATAATCGGGGCGAGTCTCTGACACGGCATACACCATTGGGCCCAAAAGTCAACTAAAACAGCTACTTCAGAATCAATCACCTGCGCCTTAAAATCTTTTTCAGTAACATTTATAATAGACATAATTGGCCTCTCCATCCATTAAAAAAACTAGTTTTTTATGGTAACATAAATTAAAATTCACTTCAAGCATTTTTAATTATGATGCTACTTTTAGTGTAATTAATGATATTGATTTTTAAAATTTGGAATTACAATTAGGCAGATTAAGGAGATTTATTCTAAAAAATAACAAAAAAAATTAATTTTCCTTTAAATCTCGCGATGATTTATGCCTTACTACTTCTTAAATCTTTTAATTCTTCTGGCGAAAAAAGATTGGCTATCTCAATTAACATAATTAACCTTTTATCTTGTTTAGCTATAGCCATTAAAAAGCTGTGTTGAAACTCTGGAGAAATCAATTCTGGGTGTCTTTCTAATGCATCCTCAGGTAACTTTAAAACCTCCTTAACCTCATCAACAACTATTCCTAACAACGCTACCTCATCTATGGTAACAACTATTATTCGGGATTGATTAGTAACAACATTTGATTTTAAATTTAGTCTTTTTGCCAAATCAATTACCGTCACAATCTGGCCTCTTAAGTTTATAACACCCTCGATAAAAGATGGTGTCCGCGGAATTGGCGTTATCGGCACCATCTTAATTATCTCTTTTACTTTATGTATCTCTAAACCGAACTCCTCTTCAGCTACCTTGAAAACAACTATCTGGATTTGTTTCTGATTATCTATTTGTTCTGACATAAAGCTAAGTCTTCACTTTAAATTGCTTAACCAATCTCTGGAGATTAGCTGCCATTTTGGCTAATTCTGCTGCACTTGCTGCCATCTCCTCCATTCCAGCTGTAAGTGCCTCAACCCTGCCACAGGCCTGATCAGTAGCTGCTGTAGACTTTTCTGCAATATTAACCACCTCTCTAATCACCTCGCTAACCTCTCGAGTATTAATCAATTGTGTTTCAGCAGCTTGGGCAATGTGATCCACCTGTCTGGCCGAACTATCTGCTGCCTTTAAAATACTATCTAAAGCCCGTCGAACACCTTCAATAATTGAACGCTCTTGATCGATCTCCTTAAAGACAAACTCTACCGCATTAACTGCCTGAGAAGTTTCATTTTGAATAGAGCGTATTAGCGTACCAATTTGTTCGGCAGACTTAGCTGAATTTTCGGCTAAATTTCTTACCTCTTCAGCAACTACTGCAAAACCCCGACCCGACTCTCCGGCTCTAGCTGCCTCAATTGCTGCATTTAAGGCTAAAAGATTAGTCTGATCCGCAATAACCGTTATTACTTCTACAATCCTTCCAATCTCGTGAGAACGCTCACCTAACTTGTTTACAATTGTATTAATCTCTTTCGCCACATCAGTAGTTCTTTTTGCCATTTCTGCAGCCTTTTGAGAAGCTTCCATACCTTCCTTAGCTAATTGCGCAGTCTCACTAGACGCCTTGGCGCCTTCATTAGCATTTACTGCCACCTGTTTTACAGATGCGGTCATTCTCTCCATAATCCTAGTTGTGTCTTCGATTTTCTTTTGCTGAATATTAATACCTTCAGCAATATTTTGAATTGTTGAAGAAACTTCCTGAGTTGAGGCATTCATCTCTTGAGAGGTTGTAGATAAGGCCTGGGCTAAATTATTTACTCTCTCAGAAGTTATTTTTACTTCAAACACTATTTTATGCAAACTATCTATCATCTTATTAAATGAGGAGATGAGTTTACTTATTTCGTCTGTAGATTTTAACTCCGCTACAGTTTTAGTAAGATCACCCTCCTCAGCTGCTAAGGTAACTACTTTGATAAGGTTATTTAAATGAATAGTAATAAACCTAGAAAATAAAATAAACGACAAGATAGCACAGAATAAAACCATGCCTAAAAGTAACGGAAAATTTTTCTTAAATAAAACCCCAGAAAGTTGCTCTATGTAGTTAAAAGATAGCCCGACGCGCGCAATACCTATTTTTTGTGGCTCTTTTACTTCTATAGAGAGTGGCTTGGCTAATTTTTCACTATCTTTGCTTTGATGAAAATAGATAGGAGTAATGAATTCACAAATTCGCTCATTGCGGAAGTTGAAACACTCTAGTGCAGGACTATTTTTTTTGATGGCTAATGATGAAATATCGGAAGGGATAACTATCTCATTTTGAGATTCAGATTTTATTTCACCTTTTGTATCGCTAATTATAGCATATCTTACATCATCATTATTCTTTACGTTATCGACGTATTCTTGTAATAATTTTTTATTTTCCTCTAAAATAGCTGTAATACTGTTGGTTGCTAAACTTTGACTTAGGAATAAGCCTTTTTTATTTAATTCATTTTCTAATTTATTCAATATCTTTTTCTGTTGAATAATTGAAATAGAGGTCAAAATACCTCCGAACAAAAACAGGATAATAACTACAAAAAACATAAACTTTTCCCTAATCCCCAATCTAAAGACTCCAAACAATGTTTGATACCTCCTTGTAAAATTTAGATAATTTTACCGATTAAAGCAAGTGCTCAAAATTTGTCTAACGAAAATATTCTCTTCAGAAATCTCCTCCAATTATCTTTTATGCCTAGCCGCATATTCTTAAAGGGCAAAGTGCTTACCTTATCAAATTTTACTGCCACCTGCCAATTTTTTTCTCTCTGCTGTAGCCTCAATACTTTACCCACTCCATAAAAAGGTCCTCCTTTAGGTAAAATACTAATCTCGCCTTGAACAAGAGAACCTATCTCTAGAGGTCTGGAAAATATTGCCTTCATGCCTCCAGCGCTAATATTTATTAATCTTGCTTCTTCGCTAAAATCTGCTGTTATTATTTTAACCTTCTTATCATCATTTATTTCCCAACGATTAAACTTTCGTCTCTCGTTCATTCCTTTATCTCCTCTCATTAATTTATCTTGAAATTAATTAAAAACATTAAAGACTTTAAAAAGATTTTTAAGTGGTTGAAGATTAGGAAAAAATAAAAAGAACCCCGCTAAATTATCTTCTTTTACTTTTAAATGGGTTCTGATAAATAAGACTTTTTCACTGCTTTGAGCAATATAAATCAGGAAAAAATCCATCAATGCCCCCACCATATCAATTCCCAAATGCGGCACATTATAAAAAATATTTACCTTAGTCATTTCAGAGATTACCGACATATAATTTCCTGTTAAAATATTAATTATTTCTTTTATAGCTGATTGAAACATGCGATCATTTATATCGATGTCATTTTGATTTTTATTCAAAAGACGACTACCTAAAATTTTCGCATCTACAAAAGGAATAAGAAAAAATATTCTACCCTCGATTCCGCCCTCTATAGCAATATCTAAAACAAAATAAACCTCCTCAGGATTACCTAAAATATTCTTAAGTGAATCTAAATTAACTACATTCACCTCCGGCACAATAATGTCGATTTGATTCTTTAAAAATTCAGAGAGCGCGGTAGCCGCCCTTGCAGTACAAATTGTGCCCAATTCTCTCAAGAAGTCAATCTGCTTTTCTGATAAATCTTTCTTTTCCTGCATAAAAAGATGCTCTTTCGCATATTAAACTAACGTTAATACATATTGGCTAAAACTCCTTCTCGCCGTAAAAAAACGTCTTAACTATTACCTTGCCTGTCTCTAAATACAAGTAAACAGAACGACCATAACCGCCAAATACATCCTCAGCTGTTATCTTAATATTTAAGGAAGCTAATATTTCTTTAGCTGTTTGGATATTTCTTTGACCAACGTTAAAAATACTATCTTTGGGAAAAATACCAAACATATGAGCCCCTCCAAATAATTTAGCTTCCAGGTTATATCTTTTGCATCCCTTTTTTTCTAATTCTTCTACCATATAAATAACAACCTGGTCGACAAATCTAAAAGGTCTAATCCCAAAAGTATAATTTTCTCTAGTAGGCAGCATCGGGTGGGCTAATCCGCCGATTTTTCTAGTTCCATCATAGATGACGATTCCAATACAAGAACCCAAACCTCTAGTAACAAGAACAGCCGGAGAATAATCTATTTTCATCTGCCCCATTCCAACTTCTGTAATCTCATATTCCATAATTATGCTATTAATATTGAAATTTTCCACACAAAGCACAAATTATTCTCCTAATACTCTTTTTATTGCCTCTTTAACTCTCAAAGGCTGAAATGGTTTAACTATGAAATCTTTAGCCCCTGCCTGGATTGCTTCAACTACAAGGGCATGCTGACCCATAGCTGATACAATAATAACCTTGGCTTTGGGGTCAAGCTTTATTATCTCCCTTACAGCTCCAATACCATCTATCTCTTCCATTTTTGGCATTACTATATCCATAGTGACTACGTCGGGCTTGAGTTGCTTGTACTTCTCTACCGCCTCTTTACCATTCTCCGCCTCGCCGCAAACCTCGTATCCTTCTTGTTTTAAAATATCTTCTAACATTTTGCGCATAAAAAGCGCATCGTCAACAATTAAAATTCTCGCCGGCATAAACTATCCTCCTTTAATAATCTTTTTAAAACCGCTTGAATAAATTTATTTCGCAAATATTCTGTTTACAGTTAATCTTTAACGAAGTTATTTTTTTTCTCTTTTTATGTATCTTTTAAGAAGCCTTTTTCTATTTTTCTTTCTCGCCTGAGAATTAATTAATTCAAATAAATCCTCTTCTTTCAACGGAACTTATTTAAAATATTTTAATGTTGAGGATTATTTTTGACTATTTCTATTGCTTTAACAATTTCTTTAACAACATCGGCCTTAAGTTGCACCTGTAACTCCATTAATCTGCTATAGGCTATGCCTTTTTGCGTCACTACATACTTGCAAAAAAACTTATTTAATGTCAAGGCTATGGTATCTAATCTACATTTATCACATTTACAAATATCTTTTCTTTTAGAAGTAACCAATTCATATAGATCCTCAACTACTTCCTCCATATAATTATGTAAATGCATATCTTCTCCTTAAGAATTACTATACTTTTTTGTAGAATTTATGTCAATTTTTATTTATTATAAAACCTCAAAACCGAATTAATATCCCAGACCAAATTAATATCAAAGTAGATTAAATACATCTAAGATTAAAGCCACTTTACCATCGCTTAAAATTGTTGCGCCAGTTATGCCTTTGACCTTCTTTACTAAAAAACTTAATGGTTTAACCACGATATCCTGAACACCTAATATCTGATCAACCGCAAGAGCCAACTCTCTATCTCTTGCCTCAACAATTACTAAGAAAATTTCATTAGAATTTTGTTTGGAAAAACCTAACCCTAATGCATTGTCGAGCCTTAAAATCGGAACTGTGTTATTCCGTAAAGAAAATGCTTCTTTATTTTTAATTAGTTTTATATCCTCTGAACTGATTTTAACTGTTTCTTTTATGTTCAAAAAAGGAATAGCAAATATCTGATCTTTTGTCCTAATTAACATTGATTTAATAATTGCTAAGGTCAAAGGTAAAGTTAGGATAAATTTTGTTCCTATTCCTTTCTTCGTCTCTATATCTACCTTCCCGCCAAGGGAATTTATTTTATTTCTGACTATATCCAATCCAAATCCCCTGCCAGAAATATCGCCAACCTCTTCCTTTGTGGAAAATCCAGGCAACATTAAAATATCTAATATTTTGTGCTCATCAAATTGAGAAATATCTTCCTTTGCTATAAGCTTTTCTTCTAAAGCCTTGTTTAAGATTTTTTCAAAATCGATACCTCTTCCGTCGTCGCTAACCTCTATTACAATATGACCTCGTTGGCGGAAGACATTTATTGAAATTGTGCCGATTTTTTGTTTGCCTAATTGAATTCTTTCAGAGCTTGACTCAATTCCATGGTCTATTGCATTTCTAATAATGTGTATCAATGGCTGGCCGATTTCCTCTAAAATAACCCTATCTAGCTCTATATCAGTTCCTGTTATTTGTAGGTTAACCTCTTTATTTGCTTTTCTGGATAAATCACGAACAGCTCTCGGTAAATTATCAAAAATATAGGAAATAGGTAATAATCTTGTTTTCAGCGATTCTTCTTGTAAAGTTGTTACTAATTTATCAATTAAGGAAGCTACTTCTTTTAAAGAATTTACATCTTTGGAAAATACTAATTCAGAAAGTCTATTCTTAGCAATTGTCAATTCTCCTACCAGATTAATAATCTTATCAAATCTTTCTGAAGAAATACGGATGCTTTTAATTGTCTTCGCTGGGGCCTCTAAGATTATCTCTCTCTCTTCTATCCCATTGGTGAACTTCTCATAAAAATCAGAAATTCTGAATTTTTCAATATCGGCAATCTTTAATATTTCATTTTTAATCTCTTCTGCAGATTTAGTCGTTGCTAAAATTAACTCAAAACCCAAATCAAATTTTTCTTCTTTTAGGTCCATCTGCGAAGGTACGACTTTCAAAATATCTCCTAGATTCCGTATGTGGGCTAATACTAAAATTGCGCTCTCGCCCTTCTTTTGACCGCCTTCTCTCAAGTCAATTGCAATATGAAAAACATTTTTATTCTGCCTCTTAAAATTATTTAAAAAATCCCTATCCAGTTTTAAAGATTCCTCCCTAAAAATATTTTTTCTCTTTATCTTTTCTTCAAGGGGAATAAATTCGTCTAATTTAGCAAGATAAATGCTAATATCAGAAATGTGTCTTTGATACTTTAAATCCTCAATGAGTTTTGCCATGGCATCTATGGCATCAAAAATTATATCAAAACTTTCGGCAGATAACTTTGTAAGACCTAAACGAAAGCAGTCAAAAATATCTTCCAGATAATGAGAAAGATCAGTCAAATCTTTATAACCCATTGTTGCCGACATGCCCTTTATATTATGAACCAAGCGAAAAACCAAATTAAGCAATCCCGAATCATTAGGATTTTTCTCAAGCCTAACCAAAGCATTATTTATCTCCTCAACGTATTGTTGTGCCTGACTAAAAAATAACTCTTGATAGTTTCTCTCAGACATATTTTAGAAATTAAAAAACACCGGGTGGTGGCGTTGGCATCTTTTTGGCTAAATCAAAAGCCTTACCGATGAGATTAAAGACCATCTCCGTAGCCTTGATAGGAAGAGTGACCAACGAACACCCTCCTAAAAAAGAAAAACAAAATACCAAAACCAAAATCAAAATTACTTTACATACTATCCTTTTCATTTTTTTATGTATTATTATTAATTATAGTCTTTAAAAAACAAAAATCAACGAATATAATAGAATTAAATCTCAAAATGGCTAATTTTCTGTTTAAATTAATTTGTAAGAAGATAAATAATTCAAATTTGAGATTATTTACTGTGAGGGGTTAAAATTACCTTTAAAGATTCCTTTGCTTCCAGAGCAATATTGAAACCTTCTTGTATTTTCTCCAAAGGCAATCGGTGTGTTATTAGGGGTTTTACATCTATAATTTTACTTTTAATTAAAGCCAACGCCTCCTCTAAATCTACTGGAGCTGCTCCATAAGAAAAAGTAATTGTTATCTCATCCCTCCAAAAATCTGGAATAGGAACATCAAAATTTCTATCGGGTATAGCAAAAAATAGTATGATTCCCTTTCTATCAATATTCCTAAACGCCTGAGAAACAGCCTCAATAGCGCAAGTGCAGATTATTATTCTATCTGCCTTACAAGAAAAATCACCTCTGGCATTAAAAATCTTATCTGCGCCAAATTCTCTAGCCTTTTTTAGTCTATAATTATTCAAATCTGTAGAAATAACGGTAGCGCCTTTCTGTTTAGCTAATATAATATTTAGTAAGCCAGAGACGCCGCAACCAAAAATCAATACAGTATGACTTTCCTTTATATCAATTATTCTTTGTGCGCGCAACACACAAGCTAAAGGCTCAATCATTACACCTTCTTCATAACTAATTTCTTTGGGCAACAGATATGTTCCTAAAGCTACATTCTCTCTTGGTACTCGAACAAATTCACTATATCCACCTGGATAAAAATTTCCTTTATGCAACTTCTCGCAGGCAGTATGATTACCCTCTATACAATATTTACAACTATTACAAGGTACATGATGGCTAACAAATACCCTATCACTTATTTTAAACCTTTTAGATTTTGACTCTACTATTTCTCCGCAAATTTCGTGCCCCAAAACACATGGTGCTTTCTTTATCCGATACCACTCCATAAGATCCGTACCGCAGATTCCACTTGCCATAACCTTTACTAGAATTTCTTCTGGACCGATTTGGGGAATAGGATATTCTTCGATAGGGATATGATGATTATTATAATAAACAGCGGCTTTCATTTTTTTGAAGAGTTATCTATTTTTTTCTTCTCTAAATATTTCATAGGCCTGTTCTGCATTAGCATTTTCATGGACTATAGCCCGTAATGCCTTTGCCATTGCCAAAGGATAAGCATTCTGCCAAACATTTCTTCCTAAATTAATACCAATAGCGCCTTTCTGCATACCATCATAAACAAAATCAAACACCTCTTTTTCATTGTTGCATTTTGGGCCACCAGCTAAAATAATAGGCACAGGACAACCTTTAACGACTTTCTCAAAATCCTCTTGACACCAATAAGTTTTTACAACTCTCGCCCCGAGTTCAGCGCAAATACGACAAGACAAGGCAAGATAACGCGCCTGTCTTTTTTCCATTTCTTTACCAACAGCTGTTACTGCCATAACTGGAATGCCATACTTCTCACACGCATTTACCATACGTGATAGATTTTCAAGGGTCTGTGTTTCATAATCGCTACCAATGAAAACAGATAACCCTACCGCTGACACATTTAGTCGTATTATCTCATCTATAGAAGTAGTAATGATTTCATTCGCTAAATCTTTACCGACCATGCTTGTGCCTCCGGAAATCCGCAGAATTATCGGAATTTGTTGAACAGGATCAATACAACTTCTTAAAATGCCCCTGGTAACGAACAGGCCGTCGCAAAATTGCAAAAGCGGCTGGATTGTTTTTGCTGGATTTTCTAAACCACTAGTCGGGCCTTGAAAATAACCATGGTCGATGGGAATAAAAAAACAATGGCCATCAGACTTAATCAATCTTGCTAATCTATTTCTCATTCCCCAATCCATTTTTCCCTCCATTCTAATACTGTTTCTGTTAACTTAATATGATTATTTTCACTAAAACCCTTTCTGGTAGAATAAGATTTGTAATTTAAAATGTACACCCTAAATTAGGATATATCTAACCGAAAGGACGGTGATTTAATTATGGCTTGGAACAATAAACCAAAGAACAATATGTTATGTCCAAGATGTAATTCTAAGACTGAATACGATGGTTTTAATCCTTTATACGGATCACAAAATTATCGTTGTTTAAAATGTAAGCATCAATTTACACCCGGCATTCCTAAAGCGAATGCCGTCTCCTAAAGAGACGGTGTCTTTGGCTCTTTTATTTGAAGTGGCTCTGGTTTAACAAGGATTACACGTATGATTCAATTCAGTCCTGTTTGTTTTACATAGACGTGCCACTGAATCAGCCAGGAGCCTCTTAGCTAGAGCCTACAAGACTTCGCCTTGCATAGGTAGAGCAAAGATAATCAGTGATGGCCTATGGTCTTATGGTTCAGCAATCGGAGACTTAGAAGACTTTAGCCTTAAAAACCACATTGTTTATAAAGATTTCAAAGAACCGGTTAACAACAATCGTTTAGAACGACATTGGTCAACCCTAAAGACCATAGCTAAGAGGTTTAGAGGCTTTAAGTCTATGTTGGGTCTTTGGTCATTTGTAACCTTGCAGGTTTATTACCATAATTACTTTAAACCAAACAAAAGACTTAATGGACTTACACCTGCTGAAGCAACCGGTATGCCGTTACCTCACTTTAAGTCTAAATGGAAATTATTTATGCACCTTCTAAAGTAGAAAATCTAAACAAGAAAGCGAGGTGATAAACAGTTGCGTCCTAAGAAAAACCGGGATCCAAAGCTCTCTCGCATTGAACAAGAAGTACTCAAAGATATTGAGAGGGCCTTTGGTATCAAGGTTTATTCTAACCGCCAAGAGCTTGAAAAGGTTTTAAAAACTAAAGATAAATAGGATTTTCAAAGAACTTTTTCCTTTACTTCGGTAGATTCTTCTGGTAATCTTAGACTATCCTACCGAAAGGCATTACTCATATTTCATCTTTGTTGCGAAAGAACCTTTACCTTTTCTGCTCCTTTCAT
>Ga0272448_1002207_pt1 | contig 24868 bp, 22 predicted proteins | sample YNPCB0191_FD_202220 | JGI IMG/M metagenome (GOLD analysis project Ga0272448, IMG submission 202220) | Hot spring sediment microbial communities from Yellowstone National Park, WY, United States - YNP-CB-019-1 | ecosystem: Environmental > Aquatic > Thermal springs > Hot (42-90C) > Sediment... | reverse complement strand
CGCCGGATGGCACCGATGCGCTTACGGTGAGGCAGTCATCCACCGTGACGAACACTCGGACGGTAGGATTGCCGCGAGAGTCGAGTATTTCGAGCGCCCGCACTGATGTGATCTTTGAACTCAATTCGTTATCCTCCCTTTTCATTGGCTCCGCAATAGGCGCGGAGGTCTTCGTCTATCTGTTTGAGCTTAGCTATGTCGCACTCCAACCGTGCAGTCTCGGGGTCCACTGCTGCCGACTGGGTCTTGCGCTTCTCGTAGGCGGCGTCTATCGCGCCTTTTGTGGCCGAGACGGCTTCCCCCAGACGCGCGTCTAGAGCGTTCCCGAACTCGCGGAAGCTCTTCTGCAGGTTCTGCAGCGTCGGCCAGCGGACATTTTCCACGTTCTCCGCGACCAGCACCTCTATACGCTCGCGCATCCGCCGGATCGCGCGGGATTTCCTCATTCCGTGTGGCAGCAGCCTATCCCAGAAACATTCGGGCAGCACGCCGAGAGACACGGGCCAGTGATGCGTTACCCAGTATGGCTGCCTATTGACCTCGAACTCATCCCTGCTAGTCAGAGGCCAGTACGGAATGTTGAACAGCTCTGCGGCGGTTCTGCGTATGGACTCGATGAGTGCGTCAGTGCGCTGGCGGTGGTGGTTCAGGGCGTCCCTGACCCGGCACTCAAACGCCCTGGACATCTCGCCCAACTCGTGCTCAAAGAAGCCCGGTATTATTTCGGCCAACGCGCTTTGAGGCGCATCGGTGTTCAGGTGATGCTCTTCCAGAGCATCCTGCGCGACCTGCAGAAACCTGTTTCTTGCTTTTCTACGAAGCTGCCCTGCCTGTTCCTCAAGAAGCGCAGCCATGCGTTTCCTGTCGCCCTCCAGCAGGTCTTTCTCCGAAGTCCGTTGTGAATCCGCCTCAGCCGGAATGCTCTTGAGCGTCTCCAGCCGCGTCTCAAGCTCTTCCAGTGGCATTCTCAGTGACTGCACGGACAGGCGCAGCTCAAGAAGCACATAGCCGAGCAAGTCCGATGCTTTCCTGGCTATCGCCTCCGCGAGCGCGCTTTCCTTTTCATGTACCAGGAAATCCAGAAGAAGAGTCTCGATGTCCCGCATGCCGCTCTTCGCCCACTCTTCCCCATCGCCCCTTTGCCTTGCTTCAAGGCCCAACCGCGCGGAGACAGGCAAGATGGGCACGTCGGTGTCCACACCGGCCTGATCGTGAAGCACGCCTTGCAGGAAGGCAAGGATCTTGTCCTTGTCCGAGTCCCCAAGGTAGTCCGCCTTGCTGAGGACATAGAACACGCGGCTGATCCTGGACCGGACCTCTCTGAGGAACTCTATCTCGACCTCGGTGACTGGAGGATCAGGCGACACAACGAAAAGCGCGGCGTCACATTGGGGGATGAAGTTGAGAGTGGCTTCTGTGTTATGCCGATGTGTAGAGCCTATGCCCGGCGTGTCGATAAGGACAACTCCCGCACGCAGGAATGGGGCCGGATGGAGAACCTCGACATAGGAGACGCCCAGACGATTGGCGGGGTTGGCTTCCTCGGTTACGTACTGGGCGAGGAGCTCGTTCAGCTCCTCGGCGTTCGCAGCGTCTTGTTCTATGCTCGAATCGCCGCCATTCAAGATGACTCTGGCGTGCCGGCGGTCGCCTGCTCGAATGAACGTCGGGATCGCTGTAAGCGGTATCACCGACACAGGAAGAGCTTCCTCTTCCGGCAGCGCGTTGAGAAGCGTGCTCTTGCCTCGCTTGAACTGGCCCAGCACCGCAAGATGAAATCGCTCCTCCCGCAGCCGTTGCTTCAGCGCGTCGAGCTTCTCTCGGCACGAGACGTAGGACGGTCCGGCTTCATCTACGATATGCTCTGCATGCGCAATGGCCGAAGCTAATCGCTCCGGCTGATCCCCGGTGGAGGTAACGCTAGCCCTGTCTGCTCCCGGTATGCCATGCTCCAAAGCACCGCCCAAAACGAAAACTCCCTCCAAGCCTGTCCCTGGAGGGAGTACATCGGTGCTCATAAATGCGCGACTCCCACCAAGGAACTGCTGTCCAGGCAGGAGTCATCAGTCGGTGTAGACAATTCGGGGGACTCCATCCCCTTTGTTTCACCCGTATAATATCATACTGGCGCGAAAAAGGCAAAATTCCCGCCCCTGCGTAGGTAGTACTCATAGAGAGTGAGCTCTTACCCGCGCCCTTGATGCTTGCTTCGGACTGGCCGACATTATATAATGAACCACAACTATATTCCCCGGATGTGTTTCCAAGGAGGTTCGATATGGAGAAACGTCAGTTTTTGCTGAGTCAGAACGACATACCCAAGGAGTGGTATAACGTCTGCGCGGACCTTGGAGAACCGCCTCCACCGCCGCTTCACCCGGCTACGCAGCAGCCGTGCGGGCCGCAGGATCTTGCTCCCATATTCCCGATGGCCATTCTGGAACAGGAGATGAGCCCGGATAGATGGATCAAGATTCCGGAGCCGATACTGGAGAAGTACGCCCTGTGGCGTCCCACGCCGCTATACCGCGCCACAGAACTGGAAAAGGCGCTCGGCACACCCGCCAGGATCTACTACAAGTACGAGGGCACCAGCCCTGCCGGCAGTCACAAGCTCAACACCGCTCTCGCGCAAGCCTACTACAACAAGATCGAGGGAACCAAGCGCATTGCGACCGAGACCGGCGCGGGCCAGTGGGGAAGCGCGTTATCCATCGCATGCAGCTTTTTTGGGGTCGGCTGCACGGTCTACATGGTCAAGTGCAGCTTCTACCAGAAGCCGTATAGAAAGTCGATGATGCAGGCATTTGGTGCGGAGGTATTCCCCAGCCCCAGCGACAAGACGGAATTCGGCAAGCAGATACTGGCCAAGGACCCGGAATGTCCCGGCAGCCTCGGCATCGCGATCAGTGAGGCGCTCGAGGATACGGTTCATCACGACGACGTCAAGTACTCCCTGGGCAGCGTGCTTAACCACGTCGTTCTACATCAGACCGTTATCGGGCTTGAATCCAAGAAGCAAATGGAGATGGCGGGCGACTACCCCGATGTCGTGATCGGCTGCGTAGGTGGCGGAAGCAACTTCGGTGGAATTGTGATGCCGTTCATGGCCGACAAGTTCGCCGGTAAGAACGTTCGCGGAATCGCCGTTGAGCCGAAGGCCTGCCCGACAATCACGTCGGGAGCCTACAAGTACGACTTCGGTGACACGGCAATGATGACCCCGCTTCTGAAGATGCACACGCTGGGCGCCGACTTCGTGCCCCCTGCGATCCACGCCGGCGGACTTCGCTATCACGGCATGGCGCCGTTGATAAGCTTGCTTGTCGAAAAAGGCATGATCGAGGCCGTGGCGCTGGACCAGATCGACGTCTTCAAAGCCGCAGTGCAGTTCGCCAGGGCGGAAGGGATCATTCCCGCACCTGAGTCCGCACACGCAATATGCGAGGCCATCAACGAGGCAAACCGCGCCAAAGAGGCCGGAAAGGAAACCGTCATCTTGTTCAACCTTAGCGGACACGGTTTGCTCGACCTGGGCGCTTATGACGCTTACTTTGCCGACAAGCTGAACAGCACGGGATAGCGGAGTCGGCTGAGCCCGCGAGTATCCTTCGCTTGCCTGCAACGATACTCGTGATTGAACGTCAGGCCCGTTTCCCGTTCGGGAGCGGGCCTTTGCGCAGCAGGTAGGTAGTATGAATTTCGCGATATGCAATGAGATGTTCGAGGGCTGGGAGTTCGGCAGGGTCTGCGGCACCGCCCGTCAGGCGGGATACACCGGTGTCGAACTGGCCCCGTTCACGCTCGGAAAGCCGGCCGGCGAGGTGACTGCGGCCGAACGCACCGAGCTTCGTAAGGCTGCCGACCGAGAGGGCGTGGAGATTGTCGGTATCCATTGGGTTCTCGCGCAGACGACCGGCCTGCACATCAATTCCCCCGATCCGGCTGTCAGGGAACGCACTGTCGATTACTTGATCGACTTGGCGAACTTGTGCGCCGACCTGGGCGGCAGCGTGATGGTGTTCGGATCGCCGAAACAGCGCTGTTTGTGCGAAGGAGTTTCGAAGCAGCAAGCATGGGACCTGGCCCGAGAGACGTTTCGGGCAATCGTGCCGACGCTGGAGAATCGATCTATCACGTTTTGCCTTGAGCCGCTTGCGCCGGCGGAGACCGACTTCATCAACACGGCGGACGAGGCCGCTCGGATGATACGTGACATCAATTCACCGAGCTTCCAATTGCTCCTGGATGTGAAGGCAATGTCTTCCGAGCAAAAGCCCATCCCGCAGATCATCCGCGACAACAGAACGATTCTCAAGCACTTTCATGCCAATGACGCTAATATGCGTGGGCCGGGGTTCGGAAACACGGACTTCCGGCCGATTGCTGCAGCTCTGAAAGAGATTGGTTATCGGGGGTGGGTGTCGGTTGAAGTGTTCGACTTCAGTCCGGACCCCGTTACGATCGCAACTGAGTCGATCAGATACCTTCAAAAGGTTTTCGATTAAGGAGAATAACCACCAAATGAGAATTACCCTGACGGCTGGGCCGCACGAGTACAGGAACTGCCCGATCAAGGCATGCGTGGACGATGGATATCTCCAACACGGCGAGGCATCGCTTGTCCGAGAGGACGGCAGCCGGCTGCCCTGCCAGTTGTTCACAGAGCAGGGAAAAAGTTACGTGGCGTGGATGGAATCCCAACTCGCGCCCGGAGAGACGAGAACGTATATACTTGACTCCGAGCCTGCGGGCGCGGGCGAGCGCGTCCGTGTCGTGGACGTAGGTGACGGAAAGCTGGAAGTGACGATCGAGGGCAGACTCTTCACGCGCTACCACTACGGCGAGCAGTGGCCGAGACCGTTCCTCTATCCGCTCATCGGGCCTGGCGGCGTCTCCGTTACTCGCCACTATCCGATGCGCGATGACGTGCCGGGAGAAAAGCACGATCATCCCCATCACAAATCCGTATGGGTCGCCTACGGCGAGGTAAACGGCACTGATAACTGGAGCGAAAACGAAGGCCACGCGTGGATACGCCATCGCAGCTTCGAAGAGATCACAAGCGGGCCGGTCTTTGGCCGAATCCGCTCGGTCAACGACTGGGTCAGCAGCGAGGGCGCGAAGCAGATGGAGGACGTGCGCGAATTCACGTTCTACAACTGCGAGGCTGAGAGAATAGTCGATGTTTGCATTCGGTTCGTCGCGCCCGACGGGGGCGTGCATATCGGCGACACGAAGGAGGGAGGCGTGCTTTCCATCCGCGTCGCCAGTTCCATGGACGGTGACGCAGGCGGCCTGATCGTCAACTCGCGCGGGGGCGCGACCGAGGCGCAGACGTGGGGAAAGCCGGCGGAATGGGTGGACTACAGCGGCCCAGTCGGCGACAAGACGATGGGAATCACGGTTATGGACAGTCCGACCAGCTTTCGCTACCCGAGCCGGTGGCACGTGCGCGACTATGGCCTGTTTACGGCGAACCCGTTCGCGCTGAAGTACTACGAGCCGGACAAGGGCGTCAATGGTGACCACACCATACCAAAAGGTGGGGAGATCGCCTTCAGATATCGAGTCTATGTCCACGAGGGCAACGCGGAGCAGGCCGCGGTTGGGGCGCGCTACGACGACTTCGTGTCGCCGCCCAGTGTTGAGGTGCACCCCGACTGACGCCGCACGATCGAATCGGCCATTCGCGCCACTCTGGTCATCTCTCTGACGTCGTGTACTCGCACGATGTCGGCTCCATTGGCAATGGACAGCGCCACCGTCGCGGCGGTTCCTTCGAGCCGGTCGCCGGGCATCAGGCCGCCAAGCACTTGGCCGATTGTGGCCTTTCGTGACGTGCCGACAAGGATCGGGCGGCCGATGGACCTGAGTTCGGCCAGACGCCGCAGAATCTCAAGGTTGTGCTCGACGGCCTTGCCAAACCCGATTCCGGGATCGACGATGAGAAGCTTCTCGTCTACGCCTGCTTCAGCAAGCGCCTCCAGCCTGCCTCGGAGGAATCTGCAGATATCGGCCATGACATCCTGGTATTCGGGATTGCTCTGCATATTCTTGGGCGTCCCAAGGATGTGCATAATTACCGCAGGGCACTGCCTGCGAGCAAGCAACTCCGGCATCTGTGCGTCGAACGTCGCGCCGCTGATATCGTTTACGATCAAGGCCCCAGCATTTAGCGCCGCCTCGGCAACCTCTGCTCGATAGGTGTCAATCGATATAGGTATGTCGAGATTTGGGGCCAATTCTTGTACAACTGGCAAGACGCGGTCGGTCTCTTCGTGAATGGGAACGGGCTCAGAGCCGGGACGAGTCGATTGGCCGCCGATGTCGATGATGTCGGCGCCGTTGGCGGCCATCTCGTAGGCGTGATCTACCGCCGCCGACGGCTCGGCATATCTTCCGCCATCCGAAAAGGAATCCGGGGTGACATTGAGAATGCCCATGACCAGCGTGCGAATTCCGATGAGTTCGAACGTTCGTCTGAGTCGCGGATCGGCGAACGTCTCGGAAGAAGGAACGCTTGGCGTACTGTCGAAGTGCCGAATCGCCGCCTCGACCTCCGCAGCCAGGGCATCGCAGCCGAACCCCTGTTCCCGCAAACTGAGAAGCGCGCGCTGAAATTGCTTGCGAGTGCCGGTCAAAATCACGTCCGAGTGTTCGATTCTTGCCGTGATCACGTCTCGATTGACGACCGCGTCGCCTCCGTTGGACAGAAAAGTCTCCTTGAGGATGTGAACGATGGGCCGGCGGACGCGCTCCAGCTTGACGAGATAGTGCCGCGACTTGGGCAGCATGTGACGTATCCCAGCCTCCTCGGCGTTCACCCTCGCCATCTCGGCAGCGATCTCGTCATCCGTTGCAAGACGGAGCACCCGGGCGTTGTGTGCGATCATATTGAGCATCTTAGCTAGAAACGACGGCCTATCCTGCAAATTCTGACAGCCGGAGTGGCACGCCCGTTGCAACAAGTAATCTACGCCGGCAAACTTGCACTCTATCATTCCGAACGCACTATTCCGCTCAGCTCTGGAGGAAGGAGAACGGTATGCCACATTTGCCCGTGCGGGTGACAATCAAGGTAGATATCGAACGCAACCGGCGAAGGAGGCCCCGCATGTCCAAATGGCTTGCCTACGAGCGCAGGATGGCGGATATCTGGGAGACCGGCCTGCTCATGTAAGCAGCATGTCATTGTCTCTGCAAGAGCAATCGCGGCGCTCCGGAACAATTGCCACTGCTTGCAAGAGGATTTGCTTCAGGGTGTCCGCTGTTGCAGCCATAGCGGACCTCACTTCATCGTGACTCAGGGGGGTAGGGGAGAGTCCTGTCGCGAGGTTGGTGACGACTGCGATTGCGCCGTAGCACAGGCCTGCCTCCCTGGCGAGCACTACTTCCGGCAGGTTGGTCATCCCGATCACGTCGCCGCCCCAGGACGCGTAGAGACGAATCTCCGCCGGCGTTTCGTATCTGGGTCCCTCGACTCCCACATAAACCGCGGCGGGCTCGCAGGATGCACCAACACGACTGCATGCCTGCACAAGGACTGCCGAGACGACGGGGCAGTATGGCTGAGAAAAGTCGGTGTGCACAACCGGCCCGTCCTTGCTGTCGAAGAACGTGTCCTGTCTGCGTTTGGTAAGATCGATGAAATCCCGCAGCACGGCAAGGGAGCCCGCAGAGAGGTCGGTTCGCAGCGATCCGACGGCACACACGCCGATGACTGCGTCAGCGCCCATCTTTCGGAGAGCCGCAATCTGCGCACGGTAGTTGATCTGGGCAGGCGGCGTGGAATGCGCGGGGCCGTGCCTGGGAAGGAAAATCAAGTCCCGGCCGCCAATGCAGGTCTGCAGCACTTCCGCGGAGCCGAAGCGTGTCTCGACCGCAGCAGGAACTGCGGCCGCGAAGCAGTCCATCTCATCGATTCCGGTTCCTCCGATTATAGCAAGCCGCACGATATCTTCCTCAGTTGACAAATGCCTCAGTCGGTTGCTAAACTCCTTCATGTTTGGCACGTTTTGAGGCAGCGGAATAAGTACGCGATACCGGCGCGCGACCTCAAGGGCCATCCTCCGCCGCTGTCCACGGCGACAATGTTTTGTTCGGGCCAGAATGAGCAGGTAACTTGCACGCGAAGCTCGAAGTGGTGATGGTACCCCGTGCCCGATAAGGAGTAGTGTTTATGGAGATGGATCTTGTAATAAACGTCCGCCGCGACACGGCCGTTCCCATTATCGACCTAGCTGGAGAGCTGGACGCATATACCTCTGCTCGCTTCAGGGAAGCGATGATCGACCTTATAGAAGCCGGTGCGGCGAGCCTGATCATAAGCATGATGAAAGTTGAATACATCGATAGCTCGGGACTGGGCGCTCTGGTCGGCGGACTCAAGCGTTCCAGCGAGCACGGAGGCAAGATAGTCATCGTGTGCGACAACCCGCAGATACGTAAAGTATTTGAGATCACCGGGTTGGAAAAGGTTTTCCCCCTCTTCGAGGACGAAAAGGATGCCGTGAATGTTTTGACCAGGCGTGACACCAGCGCCGGTTGAAGCGTCCGAGAAACACTATCCTGAGGATGAAGGGATTTTCGTTGCATGAGTGATGCAGAAGTCGAGTTGGGTCAGGACATCATAACCGTCCCCGAGGAGTTCGCGCTCCGGGATGAGGTAAGATGGCTCAAGAGCGAGGATCGCGATCTATTCAGCTTTATCAGGGAGTCGATGAACAAGATCGAGCCCGCGTATCTCTCGACCTATCCGCCCAGCGAATGCGGAATAGCCACATTCTGCAAGGATCTTGCGACCTCGGTTGCGAAGTACACACCATTCTCGAAGCCCACAGTGATCGCAGTCAAGCGTGAGCACGAGATCGAGCCGTACGAACGCGTCGTGCGCTTTCAGATACTCAAGGAAGACAGGCAGTCATATATCGATGCGGCGCGTTACGTCAATGACTCTTCGATAGACATAGTCAGCGTGCAGCACGAATACGGTATTTTCGGCGGACCGGACGGAGAATACGTGCTGGATTTTCTGGAGGCGCTGGAGAAACCGGCCGTTGCTACGCTGCATACAGTGCTTCACAGCCCCAGCCCGAACCAGAGGCGAATAACACAGGAAATGGCCAGACTCTGCGACGTTCTGGTCGTTATGGTCAAGACCGGCAGGCAGATACTGCTGGATTCCTACAACGTCGATCCGTCCAAAATCACGATCATTCCGCACGGCGTGCCCAACGTCCACCGCGTATCTGCCGGCAAGGTCAAACGCGCGCTCGGACTGGCCGACAACCAGATACTGTCCACGTTCGGCCTGATCAACCGCGGCAAGGGCATCGAAAACGTGATAAAAGCCATGCCCAGGATTTTGGAGAGGTATCCGAACGCAATCTACCTCGTTTTGGGCGAGACCCATCCCGGCGTGCGCAAACACGAAGGCGAATCGTACCGCAACATGCTCACTGAATTGATAAGCGAGCTGGGGCTTGAGCACAACGTCAGGTTCAACAACAGGTTCCTTACGCTAAATGAGCTGGTGCGGTACTTGTGCGCTACGGATGTGTACATCACGCCGTATCTCAACAAGGACCAGATATCGAGCGGCACGCTCGCCTATGCGCTCGGCTGCGGCAAGGCAACGTTGAGCACGCCTTACCTGTATGCCGAAGAGGTGCTGGCTGACGGCAGAGGTATATTGATCGAGTTCAACTCGCCGGACAGTATTGCCGACCACGTGATCCGTGTGCTCAGTGACAGCAAACTGCGGGAGAGCTTGGAATCGGCAGCATACCGATACGCGAGGCGGGCAGCGTGGTTCAATGTGGCGGTCAGCTACCTGGATCTGTTCGACAGAGTTATGCGCAGGTCGCGAGTCGTGAAGCAAGTGCCCGTTTGAGCACTCAATGCCAAAGGAGAGGAAAGACATTTACCCACCGATAGTATTCGAGCATCTCGAGACGCTTACGGACTCCACGGGCGTCATCCAGCACGCGATTTTCTCCATACCCAATCGCAGAACCGGGTATACGACCGACGATAACGCTCGAGCTCTGATTGCAGCCATTATGGAGTTCGAACGCACAGGGTCGCGTCACATCTTGCAGTTGGTGAGCACTTACCTCAGCTTCTTGCATTACGCCCAAACCTCGACCGGGCGCTTCCACAACTTCATGAGCTATGATCAGGTCTGGCTCGACGATATGGGCAGCGACGACTGCTTCGGCCGGGTACTTTGGGCGTGCGGTTACGCGCTGCATGCCGACCTGCACCCGAATGTAAAGAAGGTCGCCAAGGAGCTTTTCGACTCCGGCTTCAGATGGATTCCGTTTACCCAGAGCCTGCGCGCCAGGGCATATATGGTGTTCGGTTGCTATCACTATCTGCACTCCGAGCCGGACAACGAATCGATCAGGTCGGCGATGGTCAACATTGCAGACTCGCTCGTAAAGGAGTATCGATTCAATGCCAAAGAGGATTGGGCCTGGTTCGAGGGTGTTCTGACATATTCCAACGGCATGCTTCCGCGAGCGCTCTTCGCTGCATACATGCTGACAAAAAACGAGGAGTATCTTGAGGTCGCGCTGCGGAGCCTGGAGTTCCTGACATCGGTCGTGATTGTTGACGGCATGCTGCATCCGATAGGCTGCAACGGCTGGTATATCAGGGGCTACGAGCGCGCCTGGTACGACCAACAACCGGTCGATGCGATGGGCCATCAACTTTCCTATCTGGCCGCCTACGACGCGACGCAGGACCTCAAGTACCTCGACCTTGCAAAGATATGCTTCGACTGGTTCTTCGGCCACAACTCTGTCGGCGAGGCGCTGTATGATCCGGTCACAGGCGGATGTTACGATGCGCTGACCAGCGAAGGCCCGAATTTCAACCAGGGATCGGAATCCACAGTATGCTGCCTGCTCGCCCAGCTCAACATGCTGCCGTATTTGGAGAAGCTCTGACCGACCTATCGTGTCACGCTGAACTTGTTTGGGCATCTAGTCCCTGAGGTGCAAAGCATGAAAAGACTTCTTGCCAGGAAGCCCCTCGATCTGTTGCTGGAGGAGATGGAGGGCGAACACCGGCTCAGGCGGGTACTCGGGCCGGTAGCGCTGACCAGCCTTGGGATCGGTTGTATCATCGGCACGGGCATTTTCGTGCTGACTGGAGTGGCGGCGCACGATAAGGCCGGCCCTGCGCTGACCGTATCATATGCTCTGGCAGGAGTCGCATGCGTTTTCGCCGCCTTGTGCTATGCGGAGTTTGCCGCGATGGTGCCTGTTGCAGGATCAGCATTCACGTATGCGTACGCCACTCTGGGAGAGCTGTTCGCGTGGATCATTGGGTGGGACCTCGTGCTCGAATACACGGTCGCTTCGGCCACCGTCGCCCACGGGTGGTCGAAGTACTTCCAGGACTTCCTTAACACATTCAACATTCACATACCTCGGCTGCTGGCAAATGCCCCCTTTGACTTCGATCCTGAGAAGGGCCGGCTCTTCCTGACGGGTTCGGCCGTGGACTTGCCTGCCATTGTGATTGCGGCATTGGTGACCGTGATACTCGTGATCGGTATACGGGAAAGCGCCGGCTTCAACGCCCTGATGGTGATGGTTAAGGTGGCGATTGTTCTTTTCGTCATCGTAGCCGGTGCGTTCTACGTGAATCCGTCGAATTGGTTCAACGCAGGATCGGGGGCGCATCGTGGCTTTGCGCCGTTCGGATGGACCGGCATAAGTTTCTTTGGACATACGCTGGTGGGCGAAACAGGGCCGGGCGGAGTGCCGCTGGGCATGTTCGCCGGCGCCGCAGTCATATTCTTTGCCTATATCGGCTTCGATTCCGTTTCCACGCACGCCGAGGAGGCCAAGAACCCTCAGAGGGATGTTCCCATTGGCATAATAGCATCGCTGCTGATCTGCACTCTGCTTTATATCGCCGTTACCGCCACGATCACAGGTATGGTGCCTTTCGACAAAATCAGTGTTGAAGCGCCCTTGTCCAATGCATTTGCCCAGGTGGGTTTGACATGGGCGCGGATACTGATAGCTTGCGGGGCAGTTGCTGGAATAACCTCGGTACTGCTTGTGCTGATGCTCAGCCAGCCGCGTGTGTTGCTTGCAATGGCGCGTGACGGTCTAGTGCCGCGGGAGTTTTTTGGCGCGGTGCACGAGCGATTCCGGACTCCCTATAAGTCGACTATCCTTACCGGCATGGTGGTTGCAACTATGGCAGCGGTGATTCCGCTGCGAATTCTTGCCGAACTCGTGAACATAGGCACCCTGCTGGCATTCGTAATCGTGTGCATCGCGGTTCTGATAATGCGGCGAACCCATCCTGATGCGAGAAGGCCGTTCCGGTGCCCGATGGTACCTCTGGTGCCAATCCTTGGCGTCTTGTTCTGCCTGCTGCTCATGTTCTCTTTGCCGTGGGAGAACTGGCTGCGCCTGGGAGTCTGGCTTGCGATTGGAATGGTAATCTATCTGTCCTATGGCCGCCGGCATAGTGTGCTTGCCAAGATGCGCGCCGCACAGGCTGGTGAGATCAAGGCTGAGGCGCCAGCAGAAGTCGGCGGCGAATAACGGAGGGTGGGGGACCTTTCTCATTCGGTGTGAGAGGTTTTCGGTCTTGCGCGATTTTCGTTTGGATGACGGAGGGCTTGGCCGTCTGCTCCCGCAGGATTTAGCAGATGCCTTCAGTTTTGGCGGCTTGCGTCCGACAACTGTGTTGTACGTGTGCGGCTGATTGACTGAGGCCCGCTCCCGGTGATATACTTAACAAAGCTCATTCTAGCTCATGGGAGGTCCCGGCGTGCCGAAGAAAATCCTTGCCGTTGACGACGAAAAACACATCGTCCGCCTGGTTCAGGTGAACCTCGAACGGGCGGGATATACGGTCGTAACCGCGAACGACGGTAAAGAAGCGCTGCAAAAAGTCAGCGAGGAACATCCAGACCTGGTCGTGCTGGACGTCATGATGCCGTATATGGACGGCTTCGAGGTCCTGCAGAACCTGCGTCGCAATCCGAGCACGAGGGACATTCCGGTTATTATGTTAACCGCGAAAGCTCAGGACGCGGACGTTTTCAAAGGCTGGCAATCAGGAGTCGACTGCTATCTGACCAAACCCTTTAATCCTATGGAGCTGCTGTCGTTCGTGAAGCGCATCTTTGACTCCATGGAAGGAGGCCCCGGCGGAGACAAGCGTTACGAGATCGACATCTGACCGGGTCATCGAAGGAGACGGATCCGTGAGCGACAGAAAGACAATGGCCATTATTATCGGTGCAACCGTCGGCGTGGCGGCGGTCGCGACCGCAGTCGGGCTCTATGTGAGCAAGCAAAGCGACTCTCAGTCCGCAGCCCAGGACGTAAACGACGTCTTCGAGAAGGCCAGACAGACAGTCAAAAAGCTCGATGAAGCAGTCGAAGCGCTGCGAAAGTCGGCTGCTTAGGCGCAGCAGAAGTTGACAGTGTGAGTGCAGGCGGCACGGGCCGGGGGAACCGGCGGTGCCGCTTATTAGCGCCGGGAAGCACCGTCTGATAATATATGTTATGTTAACTCTGCAGCATCGAACCCGCCTCCTGCCCCCACCGCTGTCCTTGCCAAATCGCCCCACTTTCCTGCGCCGAGTCTGTTGCACTAGCAACCTGCTGCACAGACGGCCTAATCAGATGTGGATATTGAGATCCTCATCATCCACCGAGCATCGGCCCGCGGCGTTCAGGCCAACAATGCTCGTGGCGTACCCAGAGCGTGCCACGGCTAGGTTACCGCACCTAGGACAGTAGGTATTTTCGCCGGTTTCGGTGAGCATGTTGCCGATGTAGACGAACTGCAGTCCACAGTCGCGGCCGATCTTCGCCGCGGCATAGAGCGTCTCAGGCGGCGTCGCCGGAAGGTGCGATAATTCGCCATACGGGAAAAACCTGGTTACGTGCCAGGGAGTCTTAGGACCAAGGCTGTCGGCTATCCAACGGGCGGTTTTCGTTAGGTTCTCTTCGCTGTCGTTCCAGCCCGGGATTACGTTCGTGACGCACTCCAGATGCATTCGCCACTTCTGCCTGGCTCTGATTGTGACGTCGAGAATGCCTTGAACTGATGGAACCCTCATGAGCTGTTGGTACATCGCATCGTCCATGCTCTTTATATCCACACGGTACACGCTCAGGTAGGGGCCGATGAGATCGAGATGTTCCGGTGTCGCATACCCGTTGGTCACGTAGACGGTGTAGAGACCATTGGCGCGGCAGAGCTGGGCCGAGGGCAGGGTGTAGTTAAGCCATATTCCAGGCTCGTTGTATGTCCAGGCGACGCCGGTGCACGCGCTGGCTTTGGCTTGCGCGACCAGTTTCTCCGGCGTGACGCCGGTCCGGCACATCGCTCCCGCGGACTCCACTGCGTCGGCGTAAGCAATCTCCCAGTTCTGACAGAACACGCATCGGAAATTGCAGCCGAGTGTGCCGACGGAATAACAGAGGCTGCCCGGCTTGTAGTGAAACACGGGCTTTTTCTCGATCGGGTCCGCGGCGGCAGAGGATATGACTCCGAAGATAGTGTCGTAGAGCGTGCCCTGATAATTGATCTTGGTGCGGCAGTACCCCACCCCACCCTCTTTGATCGTGCACCGGCGCTGGCAAATATTGCATTGGACATTGCCATCCGTGAGCTTCTCGGCCAACAGAGCCTCGACCAGAGCCCCCGCATTCTTGAGCCTCTCGACTGCGCGTTCTTTCAACATGGTTGTCACAGCCGTATCTCCACTTCTCCGGTATATTGCCAAGAAAACATTTTGCCGAGTGCGAATTCCTCTCTATCGGGCAGGCCGCGCTGCCGATAATGCGTCTGTGGGATCCAGACAAGACAATGGCTCGGCAAGGCGTCTCTTGTACCTTGCTCTTATACCGGCAACGGCGGCTTTCCTACCATTATTGCTTCCAAGCCCTCCGGTTGTCTTGACGGTCGGGTGTGCGTGGGCTTCCGCGTTGTGCGTCTGCGTCGCGTGTTTCCTGTTTTCCAACTCGCGCACAGAGGCCCTGGAGCGTGCAGAAGGCAAGAACTCTGCCGCCGATCGCGAACCTGCCACGGACGATTTACATCATGCCCGGTTCGCGCATATCATATCCGCGATTGAGGCCATCAGCGAATTGGGCCCCAGCGCGGATCTGGCCGAAACAAAGCGTAAACTGGTAAAGGCGTGCAGCGTGGGTATGAACACGGACCTGGCTGCACTCTTTACCATCGATCCGTGCACGGGCAGCATCGAGTGCGAGAGCACCGCAGGTGTGTCGGAAGCACTCCAACAGGCATCGCTCAGGCTCCTCGACAAGCGTATTACCGATCGCAGCCAGACCCACGCGTGGGTTGTGACGGACTTTTCGACACCTGACGCCTGCGACATGGATGACGCACGCGTGTTTGCAGATGCCGGCGTGCGCACGGTCATTGCCTGCCCGTTCAGGTCACAGACGAGCGCATGCGGAGCTCTCATGGCTTTCTTTGCGACGGATGTCGATGAATTGCGAGACAAGGTGTTCGGCATCGAGGTGCTTGCCGGGCAGACCTCGACGGTGCTCTCATACGCGCTCACACTCGAGCAGTCCCGTTTCCTGCTCGACGATCTGGCAGGGGCAAACCAGGAGCTGTCGCTTCAAGCGACGGTTGACGGCCTTACGGGACTGCCGAATCACCGCACTTTTCAACAGACCCTCAGCGACATGTGCCGCAGGTCGCAGCGCAAAGGCGGCCGGCCACTGTGCGTCGTTATGGCGGACGTGGATCACTTCAAGATATACAACGACACATACGGCCACCGCGAAGGGGACGCCGTTCTCCAAAAGGTAGGCAAGATCATGGCGGCCGGACTGCGCCACGGAGATATGGCCGCAAGATACGGCGGGGAAGAATTCGCTCTGATTTTTCAGAACATTTGCAAAGACGATGCTTTCGCCGCCGCTGAGAGAATACGACGGGCTATCGCGGACCAGACGTTTCGCAAAGGCGTTGTGACGGTCAGCATGGGACTGGCCGAGTTTCCACTGGACGCGTCAACTCCGGGCGAACTCGTGGAACGCGCCGACAAGGCGCTCTATCACGCCAAGGTGACGGGCAGAAACAGGGTCTTTGCGTGGGGCACGATGGGCATCCGCGCACAAGAACGCAACGACGGAGATGACGCGCGCACAAAAACCGTTCTGGTATTGGAGCAGCCGGACGATCCTTGTGCCGGAGTGTTGAAAGACACTCTGTCCGCCAACTCTTGTGCGGTCGAGTCGGCAGCGAACATTACGGAAGCCGCTGAACTTCTCAAGACACGCACATTCGACATCGCCCTCGTGAGCCTAGAGGCACTGCCCCGCCGCGACGTGAAGTCGCTCAGCACACTTGCGGCGATCCATCCGCACATGCCCATTGTCCTACTTACAATCGACCTGCCGGCCCACGAAAGCCGTGAAGCGTTGAGGCGCGGCGCCTCCGATATCCTCCTCAAGCCCTATAACCCCGCGGAGTTGCCGGTGGTCGTCGAACGCAACATTGAGCGACAGCGCCTGGAACTGCAGAGGTTAATGCAAAAGAGCACCGGCGTAATGCTGCAGGCCATCGAAGCCCTTGTGGCTGCGATCGACGCAAAGGATCCGTTTACGGCAGGTCACAGCCAGAGGGTGACTGCCCTGGCGCTGGCGCTGTGCGAAGATTTGAAGCTTTCCAATGAGGAACGTTATGCGCTGGAGCTCGCCGCCAAGCTCCATGACATCGGAAAACTGGCTCTGCCGGACAGCGCGCTCAACAAGCAATCGCCGCTTACAGAGGAAGAGTGGCAGGCCATGCGCGATCACCCGGCGCAAGGAGCGAGGATCGTCGGCGCCATCAGCGAGCTTGCATACGTCAGCACGATCATACGTCACCATCATGAGCGCCTGGATGGAACCGGCTATCCCGACGGACTGACCGGGCCGGCCATTCCGTATATGTCGCGCATCATTGCCGTTGCCGACGCCTACGAGGCAATGACCTCCGAACGCGCGCACCGAAGCCGCCTGACCCCTGCCGAGGCAGTAGCCGAACTGCGCAGGCATTCAGGGACCTATTATGAGCCCGAAGTAATTGACGTCCTGGAGCGGCAGTTGGCTGCTCGCGGGGAGATCACGCTTCAAAGCTTTGAGGAGAAGGCTGCTTAGCGAGGTTTCGCACGGCTTTGATCAGTGCTTGTGTTCCTTGCTCACCCCATCCGTTTGCCTCCGCGAACCCGAACTCCTCCTGAACGAGGCTGGTGCCGGCCAACGAAAGCTTTGCTTGGGCAGCCGCCTCAAGCGCCAGTCTCAGATCCTTGCGCTGCAATGCAATGCGGAACCCCGGCGCCCAATCCTCGGCTATCATCTTGGGGCCAAGATTGCTGAGCATCCACGATGCCGCCGCGCCTTCTCTGACAGCCTCGAGCCAGGTGGCCTTGTCCAACCCCAAGGCTTCGGCAAGTGTGAGACCCTCGCATACCGCCAGAATATTCAGTACGCATACAACCTGGTTGCACAGCTTGGCTGATTGTCCGGCCCCGTTCGGTCCCATGTATGTAACCTTCGATCCTATGGCGTCGAGCACGTCGCGGACTCGTTCCAGGGCGTCCATGTTGCCGCCTACAAGGATCGAGAGCGTGCCGGCAATAGCGCCCGATTCCCCGCCGGTCACCGGCGCGTCGAGAAACTCGACGCCGCGCTCGCGGCACGCCTGCCCGATTTCGACCGCCACAGCGGGCGAGATCGTGCTCATATCGACTATGACTGCGCCGGCTCGACATCCGCTCAGCGCGCCGTTCGCACCGAGAATGACCTCCCTCACATCCGGCGAATCCGAGACTACCGTAACAACCACATCGGCATCGCACGCAGCATCCGCCGGGGAATCAGCGCCCAAGGCGCCGGCTGCAATGAGAGGTTCCATCCGCACGCGAGTCCTGTTGAACACGCGAACGAGGTGGCCGGCCTTGAGCAAGTTGAGCGCCATCGGACGCCCCATCGTGCCGAGGCCGATGAATCCAACGCGTTTCATGGTTACCTTCTCTCCCATCCTGAAAAGGGGTTCTCCGTTGGAGAACCCCCAAAGTGTGCGGCAGCCGGCAACGCGACCCTCACAGCTATTCTTCTCTCACCGCTGCCTTTTCGAGCACGGCTTCGGCCATGTAGATCGGGGCCTTTGCGCGCAGCGCGAGCGCAATACCGTCACTGGGACGAGCATCGACCTCGACGGTTTTGGCATTGTAGCTGATGGTTACCTTTGCGTAGTAGGTGTTGTTCCACAGATCGTCGATTAGAACGCGCTCGACCTTGCCGCCCATGCGGTCAATGATATTGTGGAGCAGGTCGTGCGTAAGGGGGCGGTCGGCCGTGGTGCCCTCCAATGCGAGCCAAATGGACATGGCCTCGAACTTGCCGATGAATATCAGGACCGATCGCTCGGCCGCATCGCGCAGCAGCACAAACGCGGCCGGCTGCGGGCTGTCTTCGGGCCGATGTTCGTACACGCCGATGACCCTGACCTCGTGCTCTTCGCCGCCGTCCACGTCGCGAGGGGGCCGCTCGCCTTCCTCGGGCTCTCCGAAAAAGGAATCACGGAACGGATCTTCGTCTTCAAAGCTGAAATCGTTCGCCACTTCTCGGCATCCTCTCTGAAGGGATCGCGTTCTGGAGAACGCTGCTACAACAATTCTAGTCGATATCGTTCTTCATCGTCTTATCGACGATGGCAAGAAACTCCTTATTCGACTTCGTGGCACGCAGCCGCGACAGTAGTAGCTCGGTCGGATCGCCCAACTCCGGCGCGACAAGGACGCGCCGCAAATGCCATATCCGCTTGAGTTCGTCTTCGGCGAACAAGAGCTCGTCATGCCTTGTGCCCGACCGCCTGATGTCGATTGCAGGAAATATCCGGCGTTCGGCAAGGCTCCTGTCGAGCACCAGCTCCATGTTACCCGTAGCCTTGAACTCCTCAAAGATCGCGTCGTCCATACGACTGCCGGTTTCCACAAGCGCTGTGCCGATGACCGTAAGGCTGCCGCCCTCTTCTATATTACGCGCCGCGCCGATAAAACGTTTCGGCCTGTAAAGAGCGCTGGGGTCGAGACCGCCCGATAGCGTTCGGCCGCTAGGGTTCACAGTCAGGTTGGACGCCCGAGAAAGCCGCGTAATGCTGTCCAGAAGAACCACAACGTCCTTGCCCGATTCCACGAGCCGCTTGCTCATCTCAAGAACCATATCCGCAACCCGCATGTGGTTCTCAGGGAGCTCGTCGAAAGTGGAGCTTACGACCATCCCGTCAACCGACCGCCGGATGTCAGTTACCTCTTCAGGACGCTCATCGATCAGCAAGACGATCAGCACGATGTCGGGATAGTTGTGCGTGATGCTGTTGGCAATGGTCTTAAGGAGCGTCGTCTTGCCTGCCTTCGGCGGAGCCACGATAAGCCCGCGCTGGCCTTTGCCTATGGGCGCAATCAGGTCGATGAACCGAGCGGAGATGTTTTCGGGACCTGTTTCCAGCACCAACTGCTCGTTGGGGTAAATCGGCGTCAGGTCATCGAAGTTCTTTCGCGTTCTGGCCACTTCGGGATTGAGGTCGTTGACGGCCTGAACCCGGAGCAAGCTGTAGTACTTCTCCGAATCCTTGGGGGGCCTTACCTGTCCCGAGACAATGTCGCCCGTTTTCAGACCGAAACGCTTGATCTGTGACTGTGAAACGTAGACATCGCTTTGCGAGGGGGCAAAGTTGGAGTGTCTCAGGAACCCCCACCCGTCCGGCAGGATTTCCAGCACGCCCTGATCGAAAATCAGGCCGCTGCTCTCAGCATATGCCGTAAGGATCTGTGTTATCAGGTCCTGACGCTTGGAGTAACCGTCTTCGACTCCAAGCGACTTGGCCAGTTCCTCGAGTTCCTCGATACTCTTCTTCTCAAGTTCTGAAAGCTCCAATGGCTCCAATCGGCTCACCTCTTTGGGAATGCGCAAAGGATGGTTATTAGAGGCTTGACGCAAGCAGTCAGACATACACAGTCCAGTTAGGAAAGGCTGAGACTGTTGGATGATGAAAGCCCGCGGAAGTCTAACAAAACGAATGAGGATTCGCTATCGACAGCTTAGATTATACAGCTAATACCACGTTTTGTCTAGTCCCTAAACAAGAAAGTGTCGGATCAGTCTTGCGCGAGCACCAGTTCAGTTAGGGCTTCACGATGCCCACATAGCGCAGGTTCCTGTAGCGGCCGTTGTAATCTAGGCCGTATCCGACCACGAATACATCCTCTATGACGAAGCCGCAGTAGTCGATTCCCACGTCTACCTGCCGGCGGCTTGGCTTGTCCAGGAGCGCGCACACCTTCACGCTCGCCGCCTTTCGTGCCTTCATGTTCTCGGCCAGATAACTAAGACGCAGCGTCCAGCCCGTATCGACAATATCCTCAACAATCAGTACGTGCCGCCCCTCAATGCTGGCATCCAGGTCCTTTAGAAGCCGTACCACACCCGATGACCGCGTGTCTGCGCCGTAGCTGGAGATCGCGACGAAATCGTAGTCCAGCGGGAGATCGATGCATCGAACAAGATCGGCCAAGAACACGGCGGATCCCTTCAGGATTCCGACAACCAGCAGCGGCCCACCAGCGTAGTCGCGTGTTATCTGCTCTCCCAGCTCGCGCACGCGAGCCTGGATTTGCTCCTCGCTCAGCAGAACCTCTATGGCTTCCTCGCCCTCCAACATCTACTCCCATTCGATAGTCGCCGGCGGCTTGGAACTGATGTCGTAGACCACGCGGTTCACGCCGCGGACCTCGTTGATGATGCGGTTGCTGATGCGCTCAAGCACTTCGTAGGGCAGCCTGGCCCAATCGGCGGTCATGGCGTCTTTGCTCGTAACGGCCCTGACGATGACAGTATCGGCGTAGGTGCGCTGGTCGCCCATTACGCCCACGCTTCTGATCGGCGCAAGGACTGCGAGCGCCTGCCACACTTCTCTGTACAAACCGGCGCGTTTGATCTCCTCGATCACGATGGCGTCCGCCAAGCGCAGCGTCTCAAGCCGCGGCTTGGTTACCTCGCCCAGTATGCGAATCGCAAGGCCGGGGCCCGGAAACGGTTGCCGCCATACCATATCCTCCGGCAGGCCGATCTGCTCCGCCACCGCTCGCACCTCATCTTTGAATAGATACCGAACGGGCTCCAGGACCTTGAGATTCATTTCAGCCGGCAGACCGCCGACGTTGTGGTGCGTCTTGATCGTCGCCGCATTCTTGGTGCCGCTTTCTATGACATCCGGATAGAGCGTACCTTGAGCAAGATACCTCGCGCCCTCGATCCTAGAAGCGTGCTCCTCGAACACCCGCACGAACTCCTCGCCGATGATCTTGCGCTTGTCTTCCGGTTCGGTGACTCCGGCAAGGCGTCTCAAAAAGCGATCCTCGGCGTCCACATACACCAGCTTCATCTTGAAGTGGTCCCGGAACGTCTGGCGAACCTTCTCCGCCTCGCCAAGCCGCAACAGGCCGTGGTTGACGAAAATACAGGTTAGCTGATCGCCTATTGCCTTGTGCACCAGCGCGGCTACGCAGCTCGAATCCACCCCGCCGCTGACTCCGCAGATTACTTTGTCGGAACCGACTTCCTCGCGGATTGCCTTCACTGCCGTTTCGACGAAGCTCGACATGTTCCATAGACCCTGAAGACCCGCCTGCCCAAACAGGAAGTTGCGCAGAATGTCCATTCCACGCGGCGTGTGCACGACTTCAGGATGGAACTGCACGCCGAACAGCTTCCGCCTCGGATCGCTCATAGCGGCCACAGGGGTGCTCGCGGTTCGCGCAGTGATCTTAAAGCCCGGAGGAGTCTTTTCGACCAGATCGCCGTGACTCATCCAGCACTGCATCCTGCCCTTCATGCCGCTAAACAGATCGGAATCGTCAATCACCTCAAGTTCCGTCTTGCCAAACTCCTTATGAATCCCTGGCTTGACGTCCCCGCCCAATTGGTAGGCCATTAGCTGAGTGCCGTAGCATATCCCAAGGATTGGTACGCCCATCTCAAACAATGCCTTATCGCTCTGTGGCGCTCCCGGCTCGTAGACGCTGGCAGGTCCGCCCGAGAGAACGATGGCCCTTGGGGCGCGGGCGCGCAGCTCTTCGATGGGCGTGTCGAAGGGCACGATCTCGCTGTAGACGCTGCACTCGCGCACGCGTCGAGCGATAAGCTGAGTGTATTGGCCGCCAAAATCGAGAATGAGAACCAGCTCATCCACGGAAGGCCGTTCAGGCAGTGCTTGCGCGGCATCAAGCGCAAAATCTTCTTTGACGCCGGCGGACGGACTTGCAGTCACGGAATCCTCCACGACATAATGCGGGTTCAAAGGGAGTATTCATAATAGCAAAGCGCTTGTGTGGTGTCAAACCGGCCGATATGCTTCGGAGCAGAAAGTCTTCCGAAGCATATCGGCGCAGTGCACGGTATTACATCATTCCGCCGCCGGTTGCGGTCCCGGGGGCGGGTTTGGGCTTTTCAGGCTTCTCGGTTACCACGGCCTCGGTCGTCAGCATCATTGCGGCAATGCTCGCCGCGTTTTCCAAAGCGGTGCGAGTGACCTTGGCCGGATCAACGATGCCCGCCGCGACCATGTCCTCGTACTGACCTGTCACCGCGTTGAAGCCTTCGTTCTTGCCCAGAGTCTTGACCTTGCCTACGACAACCGAGCCTTCCGCGCCGGCGTTTTCGGCTATTCGGCGCGTGGGGGCTTCCAGGGCCTTGGCGACGATTCGCGCTCCGATCATCTCGTCGCTGTCCAACTTGAGCTTGAGAACGTCCGGAATCGCGCGTATCAGGGCGACGCCTCCTCCGGGAACGATGCCCTCCTCAACCGCGGCGCGGGTGGCGTGCATGGCGTCCTCTATGCGGGACTTGCGCTCCTTGAGAGCGGTTTCGGTGGGAGCCCCGACCTGGATTACGACAACGCCGCCGGAAAGCTTGGCCAGACGCTCTTGCAGCTTCTCGCGGTCGTAGTTGGATTCGGTAGTCTCGAGTTCACGCTTGATCTGGGCGATGCGGCCCTTCACGGCCTCCTCACTGCCCTTGCCTTCAACTATGGTAGTGTTGTCCTTGGTGACCACGACCTTCTTGGCCGACCCCAGCATGGAGACATCGACGTTCTCGAGCTTGACGCCCAGGTCCTCAGTGATGAACGTGCCGCCCGTCAGGATTGCGATATCCTGCATCATGGCCTTGCGGCGGTCACCGAATCCCGGCGCCTTGACACCGACGGCATTCAGCGCACCGCGGAGTTTGTTGACGACCAGCATCGCCAGTGCCTCGCCTTCGATGTCTTCGCATATGATGACGAGCGGCTTGCCGACTTGCATTACCTTTTCGAGAACGGGCAGCAGATCGGCGATGGCCGAGATTTTCTTCTCGTAGAGCAGGATCAACGGCTCCTCGTAAACGGCCTCCATGCGTTCCATGTCGGTGGCCATATACGGCGAAATGTATCCCTTGTCGAATTGCAGGCCCTCAACCCACTTCAGACTCGTTTCCGTGCCCTTGGACTCCTCGACAGTGATGACACCGTCCTTGCCCGCCTTATCCATCGCGTCGGCAAGAAGCTCGCCAATTTGCGGGTCATTTGCCGAGATGGCAGCCACCTGGGCGATCTCCTCGCGCTCGCGGACAGGCGTGCTCATCTTGCTGATGTGAGCCACCACTGTCTCGACAGCCTTTTCGATACCCCGTTTGACGGCCATCGGGTTTGCCCCTGCCGCGACATTGGTCATCCCCTCGCGGACGATAGCTTGCGCAAGGACGGTGGCGGTCGTTGTGCCGTCGCCGGCAACATCGTTGGTCTTGGAAGCGACTTCGCGGACGAGCTGGGCGCCAACGTTTTCGAATCGATCCTCCAGCTCGATTTCCTTGGCGATGCTGACGCCGTCGCTAAGCACAGATGGACTACCGAACTTCTTTTGAATGACGGCGTTGCGCCCGCGCGGGCCGAGCGTATTGCCGACCGTGTCAGCCAGCACGTTGACGCCGCGCTCCATGGCACGCCGTGCTTCTTCGTCGAACCGTATGTCCTTAGCTGCCACGTTTACCGCCCTTACCTTTCTTTTCCACGATGGCGAGCACGTCGTCCTGGCGCAAGATTATGTATTCTTCTCCGCCGACCTTGACTTCGGTGCCCGCGTATTTGCCGTAGATGATCTTGTCGCCGGGTTTGACGTCCATCGGTTTGAGCTTGCCGGACTCCAACTGGGCACCCGGTCCTACCGCAATAACCTCGCCCTCGATCGGCTTCTCCTTAGCCGTGTCCGGCAGTACGATCCCGCCGGGTGTGACTTCCTCCGCCGAGAGCGCCTTTACGATGATTCTGTCGCCTATAGGCTTGAGCATGTCTGCATACCTCCCTGAGAAAAGAAGTCCGATGTCAGAAGTTCGATGTCCGAACCCTGCCGTTAGCACTCAACAGCAGTGAGTGCCAGCCGGTATTGTACATGGTTTCCCGCCGCGCAGTCAAGAGGGAATGCTGGATGGTATCAGTTCAGTCTTGCGGGACAGAACTCCGCTAGCGCTGAGTAGACCGCCAACGAAGGTCGTATCGAAGCGCGGTGGAGCCTTGACCGCCCTTCGATAAGCTTCGCACTCAGGGCTGGCGAGGTGGACATCCCCAGAGGACTCAGCATTCTCTTCTGAAGGTGTGTCTTTAAGGTGTCCGTAGAGTTATCGCGAAGATGGCTGGCGCGGTTACACGACCTGGCACAACGCCGTCCCCGATCGGAAAACGTTGCCGCGTCCCGCAAAGTCAGTCCGAGCAAGAGCGAGGAATCTGCTTTTGGAGACAACGCACAAAGCAGATTCCC
>Ga0272448_1002206_pt1 | contig 24891 bp, 19 predicted proteins | sample YNPCB0191_FD_202220 | JGI IMG/M metagenome (GOLD analysis project Ga0272448, IMG submission 202220) | Hot spring sediment microbial communities from Yellowstone National Park, WY, United States - YNP-CB-019-1 | ecosystem: Environmental > Aquatic > Thermal springs > Hot (42-90C) > Sediment... | reverse complement strand
GAGGCGGTCCAGCACCGGATGTGGGAGATCACCAGCGGCTTTTGCCAGTGGAAACTGAACGCCTGTTGGCCCAGCGTGGAATGGCAGATTTACGATTGGTATCTGCGCCCGATGCTAAGCTTATATGCCATCCGAAAGGCGACCGAACCGCTCCATGTGCAACTGAGCCCCTTGGACCGGATGGTTACGGTGGTCAGTAGCAGACCGGAGCCGGTCGAAGGCCTTCGGGTCCGCGCACGTCTGCTGGACCTGGACTCCAAACTCCGATGGGAGCACCAACAAACGGTGGACATTCCGGCCGACGGTTTCCGGGAAGTTTTTCCGGTCCCTGTACCGGAGGATATAACGCCGGTGTATTTTGTTCGGCTGGATCTTATGGATCGAAACGCACGGCAGGTTTCGGAAAACTTCTACTGGCTGCCCCGGAGCGACCTGAAGGAGCTGGCCCATTTGGAGAAGTTGCCGGCGGCGGAAGTGTCGGCCCAGATGACGCTTCACCCCCAGGCGACGGAGACGGCGGCCGAGGTAACCGTCCAGAACCGTTCCGATCGGATCGCCTTTTTGGTACACTTATCTCTTTGTCGGCCAACCGACGGCGAAGAGATTCTGCCGGTCTGGTGGGACGATAACTATGTCTGTTTATTGCCGGGCGAAAGCCGACCTGTCCGGGCCCGGTTTCCCAAGGCAGAGGCAGGCGGCGAAAAACCGCTGCTGAAGCTGACCGGCTGGAACGTTCGGCAGGCTTCTGGACAGTGAAAGACCGGAGCTTCGGGCAAGAGTTCTTTTCTAGGACCAACGTTTCGCCATGAACCAACGAGTTGCCTGGTTTCCGTCTGTTTTCCGATTGCTTGGGGTGGGCTGGGTGGTTGGAGCGATGTATTGTTCCTCGGGCGTCCTGGCTGAGCAAACCGGCGCCAAGGCGAACACGGCGGCGTCTGTGCCGGTCGGTTGGGCGGAAAAACTTTTCGACCGGACAACCTATGATTTTGGCCGGGTTCCGGCGGGCGCCCGCGCTGAGTTCGAATTTTCCATCACCAACATGTATCCTTTTGAGGTGGAAATCAGTCGGATTCGGGAAACCTGCGAATGTACCGAACCGATCCTGACCAAGTCGGTCCTTGCGCCCGGAGAGCAAACCACGTTGACCGCCCGGTTGCAGACCCAACGATTTCAAGGCCGAAAGGGCGCTACCGTTACGATAACCTTCGTTCGGCCAGAGTTTGCCGAGGTGCAATTGCATGTAACCGCCTATATTGATCCGGCGGTTTCTTTAGAACCGGCGGAATTGGATTTCGGCGTGGTGCAGCCTGGCCAACGCACACAAAAGGAAGCGGAAATCTGCTGCCGAAACCGACCGAAGTGGCGGATCGAAACGGTTCGGACTCCTCAAGGGCATATCTCCGCCAAGGTCTCGGAGCTGGAACGGAGCGAACAGCAGGTTCGGTATCGGCTTGAGGTGCAAATGGAAGCCGCCGGGCCATTAGGTCCTTTCAAAGAATTCTTGGTCTTAAAGACGAATGATCCGCAAACGTCGGAGATTTTTGTATTGCTCAGCGGCCGAGTGGCGTCTGAGGTGGAAGTGCATCCACCGTGGGTTTGGCTTGGCGTTGCCCAGCCGGGCGGCACATTGACGAAAATGGTCGTTCTTCGTGGGGCCCGACCTTTTACCATCCGGGCTGCCGCGGGGAATCTGCCTGGGGTGAAGGTCGATCTCCAGGAAGCCGACCGGGCGCAAACCATCCATCGGCTCACCGTGCGGTATCAGGCCCCAGCCTCTCCTGGCAAACACGTCGGCGTTCTGCGTATCCAAACCGATCTGAGCCAATACGCCCTGGAAATCCCCTTGCAGGCCTTTATAGTGCCTAGCCAGGATAAGAAACCGTAATACATCGTAATACCTTGTCATTTCAGCACAAGCATCGGATCCAGGGGAATTCAGAATCTGTTCCGGACGGCCCTGTTCTATTGCCTGAAAGGGGGGGTAAAATAATTGTAACACTTTAGCCGAATGAAGAACCTCTTGGAGGGACCTGCTTGTCAGGTCCGATGCCCTTGAAAGGGCTTGCCTTGGAGACGCCGTTTTTACGGGCCTGCCAAGCACGCCCCTTCATTCGGCTCAATGGTACAAAGGTCATTTTTCTGGGTTTTTGAAGGTTGGAGGATCGCTCTGGTGAGGGAGAAGAGGAGGACCGATCTGCCAGAGCGGAAAGGGGTGGTCCCTGAATAAGAACGAGTTTTTTGTGTCAGAGAACGTCCACCTGGAAGTTTGCATAGGCCGACTGCGTTTGCCCAACCCGATCCTGGCAGCATCGGGGACCTTTGGATATGCCCGGGAGATGGAGGAGGTCGTGGACCTTCACCGTTTGGGGGGTATTGTGCCGAAGACGATCACATTACATCCTCGGAGGGGAAACAATCCCCCTCGAACGTGTGAGACTACGGCCGGAATGCTCAATTCCATTGGCCTGGATAACGACGGGGTGGAGGTATTTTTGGATCGCCAATTACCCTATTTGAGCCGCTTAGGTCCACCCATTATAGTGAGTATTGCTGGGAAGACCCCCGAAGAGTTTGTGCAGTTGGCCGATCGGCTTAGCCAGGCGGAGGGGGTGGCAGCCTTGGAATTGAATCTTTCCTGCCCGAATGTCTCCGGGGGGGTAGATTTCAGCACAGATGCGAGGCGATGTGGGCAGGTGGTGGCTGGGACCCGACAGGTATCTCGATTACCGATCTTAGCGAAATTAACCCCTAATGTAACGGATTTGGTTTCGATCGCCCAGGCGGCGGCTGAGGCCGGTGCGGACGGCTTGACCTTGATCAATACCTGTTTGGGTATGGCCGTGGATTGGCGGCGTCGGCGTCCTCGATTAGGAAATATATTGGGCGGTTTAAGCGGCCCGGCCATCAAACCGATCGCTCTTCGAGCCGTCTATCAGGCAGCCCAGGCAGTAAAAATTCCTCTGATCGGAGTGGGCGGAATTGCTTCCATTGACGATGTGATGGAATTTTTGGTCGTTGGCGCCAGTGCGGTGCAGATCGGCACGGCAAACTTCTACGATCCTATGGTGTCGATGCGTATTTTAGACGCTCTTCCGGCGGCTTTAGCCGAACTGGGGGCTCGGAGTGTTGCCGAGGTAGTGGGAACCCTTTGCCGAGAGTCTGTTGCCCCATCGGCCAGAGTGGGCCGGGAAGCGGAGGCTTTGGAAAGATAATCTCAGAGAAACAGGAGCGGTTTGACAGCGATGCGTGTTTTATCAGGGATTCAACCGACCGGACGGTTTCATTGGGGAAACTATTTTGGGGCGATCCGCCAATATATCGAGCTTCAAGAGACGGCGGACGAGGCGTTTTATTTCATTGCCAATTTACACGCCCTGACCACGATCCGAGATGGGGACCAACTGAAAAAGAACACCTGGGATGCGGCGATCGATTTGTTGGCATTGGGGCTGGACCCGGCCAAGGCAACGCTTTTTGTCCAGTCGGATGTGCCGGAAGTCTGCGAATTGACCTGGCTTTTGATGACGATTACGCCGATGGGGCTGTTGGAGCGGTGCCACGCCTACAAGGATAAGAAGGCCCGGGGGTTGCCGGCGGATGCCGGGTTGTTTGCCTATCCGGTTCTCATGGCCGCCGACATTTTGGCCTATGATTCGGATACCGTGCCGGTGGGCGAGGATCAGCTTCAGCATATTGAAGTCTGCCGGGATTTGGCCGGTAGTTTCAACGCCAAGTTTGGGGAGACGTTTGTGATCCCGCGGGCCAAAATCCTCCAGGGGGCCGCGCGAGTACCCGGCACGGATGGCGAAAAGATGTCCAAAAGCTATAACAACACCTTAGAAGTGTTTGAAGACCCGAAGATTTTACGCAAAAAGATCATGCGGATTGTTACGGACTCTCGGCCGGTGGAACAGCCGAAGGACCCGGAAACAGATCATCTGTTCCAGCTTTATTCGTTGTTCGCGGGGCCGGAGCAGCGGGAGGCGATGGCTGCCCGCTATCGGCAAGGTGGTTTCGGCTATGGAGAGGTCAAATCGGCCTTGGCAGATTTGGCAGTGGATTATTTTGCCGAAGCACGCCGCCGCCGAGCCGATCTAGAAAAACAACCCGAAAAGGTCCAGCAAATTCTCCGTGAGGGCGCCCGGAAGGCCCGGGCCAAAGCGGCCGAGGTCCTCCTGCGGGCCCAAAAAGCCTGCGGAGTCAAGTAATTGAGGCTGTCCCGAAATTCCGTTTTAGCCGGCACGGGCGACCAACGGGCGGCCCCCAGACTGCCCAAACTCCAATAAAACGGCATTTGGGAAAGTCAGAACGGTTTGAAAAACCATCGGCGCCGCCCCTGGGTGCCAATTTCGGGACAGCCTCAAGTAATTCGGAAGTTTTTTCCGATGCCCCATTGCCAAGAACGTATTTACCCGAGGCGAGAATTTTTTCGGCAAGGGATGGCGGTTGCCTTCTGGGCCGGGAGCTTTCCGCCCCTTTCCTATTTGTCGCCCAAGAGGGATGCTGCTCAGGGCGGGAAGGCGTTGGGTTTTTCACGCTCCCGGCGAAGTCCGAACGATCTGATTCAGGTGGCCTGTATTGGACTGGGCAACCGGGGACGTCAACACCTCCGCGGCATCGAAGCGGTTGCGGGGGCGGCTGTGGTCGCCCTGTGTGATGTGGATTCCCATGTGCTGGATCGCCGGGCGGATGAGTTCCAGCAAGATACCGGCCGAAAAGTCCGTTGTGATGTGGATTATCGGCATCTATTGGAAGACAGGCAGATCGACGCGGTCGCCATCGCCACCTGGAATCCTACCCATGCCGAGATTGCCCTGGCCGCCCTGGCGGCAGGGAAAGATGTTTATCTCGAAAAGCCCTGTGCGTCCAATGTCTTTGAGGGTCGGCAACTGGTTCAGGCCGTCCAAAATTCCAGGCGGATCTGTTTCCATGGAGTCCAATGTCGGACTTCGCCCGCCGTGCGGGAAGCGATAGGATGGCTGGAGGGAGGATTGCTCGGCGAAGTTCGTCTGGCCCGCGTCCGATGTTTTGCCGGGGAAAGACCGCCGCCGATCTCCCACGCCGCCACCCCGTCGGGCTTGGTCGATGATTTCTGGCTTGGCCCAGCGCCGCAGCGCCCCTTCGAGGGGAATCGGTTCCATCAGGATTGGCGATGGTGGGGGGAGTATGGCAACGGTCCCTTAGGCAAGCAGGCATTCCATTTGGTGGATTTGGCCCGATGGGGATTGGGGGTGGCCTGGCCCCGGCGGGTTTGCCCCCTCCGGACACCTAGGGCGACGGCGGAGACGTTTCCGGCGATCCTTCCTGCCCAAGCCTGGCGGATGGAGTTCCCGGCGGAGAAGAAAACGCTGATTGTGGAAATCCTGCCCAGCCCAACACCTTTCCCCCCGGTCGGCCGACCTGAAGAGTTCCCGGAGGCGGTGATTTTCTACGGGACGGAAGGGGTGATGGAGTTAGGGTATTTCGGCTATCGGACATTTTTAGGTCGCCTTCAGCAGCCCGGTCCCCAGGGCCAAGCCCCCTCTCAGGAATTCGAGCACTTTATTCAGGCCGTCCGCACAGGAAGGATCGAACCTGGCGGGCCGGACATCCAGCAGGCCCATGTTTCTTCGGGCCTAGTGCATCTGGCTCATATTGCCGATCGGCTCAACCAGCCCATTGAATTTGACCCAACCACCGAGACGATCCACGCCGACGCCGAGGCCCGTCCATTCTCCAGCCGACCTGACCGCCCTCCTTTTGCCGTCTTCGGAAATGGAACCTGCCAAGTGCTTGGATAGAAAAACACCCCCCTTTTTTATGCCCTCCAGGGGCTAGACCTTTTCGTCCAAGAGGCGCAAAATAGGGGCTATAACAGGGGAAAGGTAACATTTTAGCCGAATGGAGGGGCACGCCTGTCGTGCCCGCTAGACAGGTGCGACAATCGCCTCCCTCGAACGGACCTGACAAGCAGGTCCCTCCAAGGGCATTTTCATTCGGCTAAAATGTTACGGGGAAAGGAACCTACAGCATGGGGCGTGGAGGAATACGGAGGACTGCTTTACCAAAACAAGGTTATCCCAACCAACGAGCATGGTTTTCAGGACATCGCCAAGGTTCTGGAAGCGATTTGGGGAACCATTGCCCAAAGGAGGAACTATCCATGACCGCACGAGCTAGGCTTGGGAAAGAGTTTTGCTGGGGGGAAAGGTATGCCGGACGGAGGTTCGCCTTATGGGGCTGGATGCTGGGGATAGGTATTCTGGGGGTAGGCTTGGCCGATCCGGCAGGCGGCCCCCTGCTGGCTGGTGAAACGGAAAAGTCTTCGGCGCCGGAGTCCGGGTCGGTCCATCCGGCGGCGCAACATAAAAACGCCTCAGCGACCTGCGCCGAATCCCCTCCGCCCGCCCCGTCCCCCAAGGCGGCCGAAGACCCTCACGCATGGAAGGCTCTGTTCGACGGCAAAACACTGAAAGGGTGGAAGGCCCCCCAGTTCGGCGGCGAGGGAAAAGTGGAAGTCAAAGACGGTCAGATCATCCTCCATGCCGGCGAGACGATGACCGGCATCGTCTATGAAGGAAAACTCCCTACGACTAACTACGAATTGGAATTGGAAGGGAAACGGATCAACGGCTCCGACTTTTTTGCCACCACCACCTTTCCGGTGGGCGATAGCCATGTGTCGTTTGTAACCGGCGGATGGGGCGGCACGGTAATCGGCATTTCCTGTGTAGATTGGCGAGACGCTTCCGATAACCCAACCAGCGCCTTCCGAGAATTCAAAAACAATCAGTGGTATAAGTTCCGCATCCGCGTTACCGACGCTAGAATCCAAGTCTGGATCGACGGCGATCCGGTGGTGGATCTACCGCGAAAAGGATATAAATTCTCCGTTCGGGCCGAATGCGATCCTTGCAGACCCTTAGGAATCGCCTCCTGGTGTACCACCGGAGCGGTCCGGAATATCCGCCTCCGGTTACTTAAACCAGAAGAAGTCAAACAGGCCGCCGAAGAAAACTGAAACACAGCGTTGTGGCACGGCGGAAGGCAGAAAAAACGGGAGGGTAGGCAGGTCGGGCTGCTCCGGAACCCTTAAAAATCCTAACCGGGAGATATTCTCGATCTCGTCTAATCGCTCAAACCCCTTTTCGATCTGCAATCGTAAAAATCGAGAAAACGGGAAGGGTTGCATCGGGCAAAAATGGTCTAAAAGTTCATGAAATTCCTAAGGAGCATCGATCATGGCGGAAGTAGAACAAGGCGTTGTCCGACAGATTGCCTGGAAAGAAATTTTCCCTTGGTGGATTTTAGTCCGGTCTTTTCGATTGGCCATCAGCGGATCGGTCTTGGTCCTGATGGCCGCCGCTATTACCCTCACCGTGGTAGGTTGGGGCGTTTTGGGGGTGATCCTATCGCCTGATCCTGCTTGGCGGATCGGTTCTGCCAAACAGTGCCCTTGGTTGGAGATTTTACGCCTGGTTCCAGAGGAAATGGGCTTTTTCACGAGTCCCCGGTCTATGGCAACCCCAAGGCGTTCAGAACCCGAAGGGAAGACGTCGGAAACATCATTCCCCATGACGCCGGTTTCTCTGGCGGGGGAAAAGGTTCCTGAAACATCGGTTCCCTGGCCCTCTGGGACGGCGACATGCCCCGCCTGCTACCTGCGACCTCTGAGCACGGCTTTGACCGGATCCGGAACCTTCAAGGATTGGCTTTATCTGGTCCTGGCTTGGCTTTGGAAACTGGCGGTTTGGGCCTTCTTCGGGGCGGCGGTAACCCGAATGGCCGTGGTGCGACTGGCCTCGGAGGAACGCCTCTCCCTGGCCAAAAGCCTTCGGTTCGCCCGTCAAAAATGGCTTTCTTATGTAGCCGCCCCGCTATTTCCGTTTTTGGGCATGCTGTTGGCGGGGCTGCCCATAGCTATCCTAGGGCTGTTTCTCAAGTTCGACCTGGGGGTATTGATTGCTGGTCTGCTCTGGCCGCTGGCCCTGCTGGCCGGGATCATGATCATGATCCTGTTGCTGGGGCTGTTGTTCGGCTGGCCGCTGATGTGGGCCACCATCAGCGCCGAAGGCACCGACTGCTTCGACGCCCTGAGCCGATCCTACGCCTACGTCTTCCAGAGACCGCTCCGGTACCTGTTCTATGGGGTGGTAGCCGGCCTGATCGGGGCGTTAGGATGGGTTTTGGTATCTCAATTTGCCGCCGGGGTGATTCAGTTGACCTACTGGTCGGCCGGTTGGGGACTGGGCGGCGATGCAGACGCCTACGTGGGTCAAACCGAGTTCGGCCCTGTGGGCCGGATCGGCGCCATCCTGATCCGTTTCTGGGTGGCCTGCGTCAAACTCGGCGCCGTAAGCTACCTGGCCGCCTATTTCTGGGTCGCCGTCTCGGCCATTTACCTCCTGCTCCGCTATGACGTGGACGCCGCGGAAATGGACGAAGTCTATCTGGAAGAGGAAGAAGAACAGCCAGGCTACGGAATGCCTCCGCTGAAAACCGACGCTTCCGCCGGCCACGCCGGCAGCGAACCCAGCGGGCCCGCCGCCCCAAATCCCCAAGAATAACTCCCGCCCCCCAGCCGGAAGGTGATCAAACAATCAGCCATTGGCTCCATCCAAGGATACCGTCGGTTCGATGGGTATCCCCCAAATCGTCCCGGGTTCTTTGACCCTTTCGGGAAATTCCCTTTCCTACTTCAGCAAAAATCTCAGGCTCAAAAACGGTTCGGCGAGGGAACCATTCGGATCGGATTTCCTACACTGCTCCGGGGCCTCGACTGCCGTCCCGAATCTGGATGGCCTGTTCTGCGGGGACGACAAAAATTTTGCCGTCGCCCGGAGCACCTTCCAGACCAGTACGGGCCACGTTCAAAATGGTCTCCACGGTCCGATCCAGAAAATCGTCGTTGACCACAATCTCTAAACAGATTTTCCGCAGAACTTTGGTTTTCAATTCCCGGCCGCGGTAGGTGTCCTGCCGTCCGTGCCAGCTAAATCCCTGAGCGTCGCAGATCGTCATCCGGGTAACTTGGATTTTTTCCAGGGCCTCATGGACAGCCTTCAGTTTGGTCGGCTGAATAATAGCGATCACCAACTTCATGAAACCCTCCGATTCTGTAATATGGCCCCCCAAGCGGATGGGGAGGGATTCGAACCCCCGGTGGGAAACCCCACGCCGGTTTTCAAGACCGGTGCCTTAAACCACTCGGCCACCCATCCAGACGAAAAAAATGGGTCGGGAACATTTTAGCCGAATGCAGGAGTCTCTGTGTCATTCCTGCGCAAGCAGCAGTCCAGGTTTATTCCCGCGCAAGCGGGAACCCAGGAAACATGAACTTTTACTTCTTTCTGGACTGCCGCTTTCGCGGCAGTGACACCCCTTAGCCGTCTTCGCTTCGCACTGGAGCCGGCCTTGCCCGCCGTGGGAGAGGCCAGTTGCTTCATTCGGCTAACATATTACGAAACCTCTTTTTAATTTACTCGGCCCACCACCCATCGACCAGCATCCCCAGAGCCTATAGAGGGGCGATATTCCCCTCGAAAGGGTTATCCTTGAATAACTCTAAGAGGTGAAATATGAGCTTTACTTTCTAGGAAAGGTCTTTTCTTTTTTCCTTCTGGCTATGTTGACTGTATCTACCGGAAGTAATTACCACAATCTGTTGGGTTTGAGCCGATTCTTACCCCTTACAAGTGGGGCTTGCCGGGTAGATACAGTCAAATTAGGGACATCCCCATATTGAGGGGGTAATCTTTAAACATATCCTTGAGGGTGTCCGGCAATTCGCTTTGCCTAACTCCTTGCAGAACAAATAGATATATCAAACCAACATGGGCAAATTAGGTGTCGGACTGGCGGGAGTCGCTTCTAGGGCGGAACTGGCAGGAATTGGATAAACTGTCTGCCTCGGACTGACGGCCCCCCCTCAGATATTTAGTAATTCAAGAGGAAATCTTCTGGGATACCGGAGGAAGGAAAATCTTTCGAGAGCGGAATTTGCGTACCTGCTGAGGATATTCTAGGGTTGTACAGGAATATCCTATACAAAGCATAGAGTTCCAAGATACCTATCCGCCAGGAGAAGAAGAAATCTTTTGCCTGGAGCGGCCCCATCGTCTCAGGGGACATCTTCGGGAATACCGGGAATACTTTGCCTGTCTCCGACGTTGGGGAGATTTTCTGTGGGCCTCCGGGGAAAGAGGAGGTTGGGGAGAAGGTCACGCCTTGGAAAATTTCCTACCGGTCGCTTGCTATGGTGAACATGATGGTCAAATCCTCTACCGAGACTTCTTCGATGGAATTAAAAAGGTTGCTTATGGGGGCGCAATTACCGGCTTTGCCGCAAAGCGCCATTCGGTTGTTGGAGCTTTCTCGGAATCCGGAGAACGGTCCGTTTGAATATGCGCAGCCCATTGAAGCCGATCCCGGTTTGAGCAGCCAGGTCCTCCGCTTTGTCAATTCTTCCTATTTCGGTTTTTCTCAAGAGATTTCCAACATTAAACAGGCGATCACGTTGGTTGGGGTTCGGACAATCAAGAACTTCGCCCTTTGGAGTGCGGTGTTCAGTCTGCTGCCGAACCCGAAGTGTGGGCCGTTTGACTTAAAATATCTTTGGCAAGACTCTTTACGGCGGGCGCTGTTCGCACGCATGATAGGAAAGCTGATGGGCCTGAAGGATACGGAGGAGGTTTTCACGGCGGCGTTGCTCCAGGATTTGGCCATTCCCATTCTGGCCAAAGAGAAACCGAAGGAATACCAACAGTTGTTGGAGGAAAGCCTGAACCAACAGATACCCTTGTCGTTGTTGGAGCAAAAGAGCTTGGGATGGACCCACTCGGAGGTAGGGGGAATGCTACTCCGAAAGTGGCATTTACCGGAGAGCATGGCCCGCTTGGTGGAAGGGCATACCAGTTTGGAGAAGTGGTTGGATTCCCCCACATTAGAGGGGGACGGTTTATCGGTAGCTCTTTCGGCTTTGTTACCCACAGTACGTTCCGGACAATGGCATGAACTCACTCAGTTGGAAGAATCGTATGAAAAGCTGAGAGGTCCCAAGGGGCCTCCTTTGGAGCAAATTTTTATCCAGATTGACAAAGACTTTGCCGATTTTGCCCCAATTCTCAAAATTACCAATCCTCCTAAGTCTTTAACTCTCACCTATCATGAGGCTTTGGCTTCGGTGAGATAAAAGAATGACAGTCTCTTCGTCCATTTTCCTCATCCTCGATGCATACGATTTTTTGAAACCCCTTGAGAACACTACGCCAAGAGAGGGGGCAATTTTTCCGGGGGGAAGTTGTGCTCCCCTTTGGGGGAGGCGGCCTTCCTATTTTTCTGAGGTTTTTCCACGCTCCCATCTTTCCTCCCGGTTGGACTCCTTCTCTGGCTGAACCGGGGTATAGGGGTATAAATGAAGACTTCTTCTTACGAAGAGGAGATCATCTTCCGAAAAAATCCAAGGAAGGCCAAGGGGAGTGGCTTCTTCCTGCCTGGAGGGAGGGAAAGACCACCCGAAATGGGCCTCAGGAAAATGACCTTCAGCCCCTGGGAAAAAAATACCTTTTGAGTAAAATAGAAAATAGATACCTTGGGAACCTTTTAGGAAAGGACGCCCGCCGGGGCTTTTCTCCGGCAGAGAGGGGGAATGTGGAGGAGTCCCTGAGCATATGGCCCGCGACCGAATCCGACTCAAACATCTCCAGCGTCAGGCAGAGGGCTATCTAGAGCTTGGGATGGCCCAACAGGTGCTGGATACTTTGGCCAAAATCGGCGATCCGGAGACGTTCGGCGCCCACCTTCTCTATCTCCAAGGGGAAGCGCTCCGGAGTCTCCAGCGGTATCAAGAGGCGATTCCCCCCTTAGAAAAGGCCTCGGAGGGCGATCCGCGGAATATCGCCATCTGGATTGCTTTAGGATGGTGTTACAAACGGTCTGGCCAATTACACTTGGCTATCCAAGCCATCCAAAAGGCTTTGGAAGTCGAACCCGGCGAGGCGGTGCTCCACTATAACTTGGCTTGTTATCTGAGCCTGGCTGGGGAAAAACATCGGGCGATCCGGGCTTTGAGCCGGGCATTAAAACTCGATCCCCACTTCCGGGACATGATCGAAAAAGAACCCGATTTCGACCCCATTCGCAACGACCCCGATTTTCTTTCGGTGACGGGCCTGGTGGTTTAGCTTGGCAGTGAGAGAATCTTCTTCTTTTCCCACCACTCTCCTGCATTCAAGGGGCCTTCTGCTCATCCTCTAAAACGACCCGTTGTGGAGGGAGGCTTCTGGCCACAAAATCTGAAAAAATCAACGGCGTTGATCCGAAGAGGTCGGGGTAGGGGGAAGCGGCTTTTCTGTCGATTTTTCTGCGTTGTCCTCGAAGCCGATGGCAATCAAATGGGTTCGGCTGGCAATATACAGAAGGCCATTTACCGCGGTGGGAGTTCCATACAAGGCCTGGCCCATGGAATTTTCTGCTAGGATTTTTTTCTCTCGGCTCAGAGCGAAGACGACGACATCGCCGTCTTCGTCGGCCAGGTACACTTTTCCATCGGCTACTAACGGCGAAGCCCAGATCGAAGCCAACATATCGTGAGTCCAGAGCAGTTGCCCGGTCTGGGCGTCCAAGCAATGGACCAAACCGGAAAAATCTCCGATCACCAGGAGTCCCTGGGCAACGACCGGCATGGCGATCGTGCGATGGAAAGTCTCCTCGAAATCCAATCGACCGTCGCCATTTTGATCTTGACCGGTGTATTTCCAGACGACAGCGGAGTTCGGGTTAGGTTGGATGACTTCACCGGCTTTTGGGTCCACGGCTTGGAGTCGGCGTGGGAGGATCGGATGTCCCTGGCGATCAATCGCCCATTCCGGGCTGACATCGCCTCGCCGCGTAGGATCGATGCACCATAGGATGGCTGGCCCTTCGCCCAGTTGGGGGTCCTGCCCCGTGGCGATATACACGCGGTTGTTCCAGAGGACAGGAGTGGCGATAAGTTCATTACGGTCGCCTCGGCCATCGTTTCGCCATAAGGCGGTTTTTGGGTTGCTGTCGAATTTCCATAGGAGTTTCGGTCGTTCTGGCGGCTGCTGTGGGGCGGCGAGAAAGCTATACAGCCACCCATCGCCGCCGGGAAAAATCACCTGCGGCACATCGCCTAAAATCCCCAAAGCCGGTGAACCCCATTGGCCATGTAAAATATTTTTCCCCGGCGAGTTGTCCGCCCAAATCCGTTTTCCTGTATGTTTATCGAGAGCCAAAAAACTGGGGGCTTCTGGCGCCGGGATATTCTGGTGGGATTCATCCACCCCATTGCCCGTGCAGACAAACAGCAGATCCCCCCAAGCGGTTACCGAACAACTGGCCATGTTATGCTGCCGGGACCCCACTTGCTGCATCATGTCGAAAATCCAGACGATGTCCGCTTCGTGGGCGGCGTGTGGGATGGGTTCCTGTCGATAGGGGCCGTCGTTTTCGCCGTCCAGAAAGCCTTCCGTGTCCAAACAGACGACTTCCCCCCGATTCGTTACGATCCAAAGCCGATCCCCCTCCACCAACGGATTGGAACAAATACCCACTTCAGGCCAATCATGGGCCGATCCCGTGGAGAGCTTCTCCCTGGAAAGTTGCCAAAGGAATCGGCCCGTCCGGGCATCAAAGGCCAGAAGACATCCCAGATCGACCGTAGCGGGATACCGGGCCAGGTAACCTGCCCCATTATTCGTGCCGCAAAACACTTTCCCTCCCGATACTACCGGCGCCCCATACGTTTGAGTGCCCAGTCGGGCCACCCATCGAATGTTTTTGGCCCCCTGCCGATCCCAGACGCCGGTGTGGGGATCGAGGGAGCCGATTCGCCACTGCGTCGGCAGAGGACCCGTTTGCAGCACGTTGTTCCGCTGAGAACCACCGCCCCATTGGGCCTGGCAGGAAGAAGGTTTCTTTTCCCCAGGGAAGGGGCGGTTTTCTTTCTCCAAGACGCCTTCTGACAGGGCGCATGGGCTGAGCAGGCTATCCCCTCCTCCAGCCGGAAAAACTGCCCATCCCCCCTTCGCCATTCCTATCCCAACGATCAGGCCAGCTAGGCAACCCCAAAATACACACCCTAGGGTGTTTTTCATAAGAAAACCTTTCGTCATTTTTTCTCCCCTCCGGAGAAAAAGCCGCGGAAATCGCTTGGCATCCCTCCCGCCTCCACAGCCTCTTCTGTTTTCCTGGAGGTCATGGCAGCGGTTTTGTCCCTACTTTGACTGTATCCACCGGAACCCATTGCCACCATCTGTGGAGTACAAGCCGATTTTAAGCCCCTACAAGTCGTAGGGGCCAGGCCGGGTGGATACAGTCAATCTACAGAGGAGTCGAGGAAGCCTCGACGAGGACTTCATCGCTGGGATCAAACTTGGGCAGGACGAAATTCAAAATGGTCATCCGTCCCAAAGCCCGATGGATGCAGCCGGGCCGAATCACAATACACATGCCCGGCTTCAGAGGAAAGATTTGGCCATCCAGTTCGATTTGGGCCCCCGGTTCGCACTCCAAGACGTAATAGGTTTCGGTCAATCGTTGATGGTAGTGGGGCTTAGGAACCCCGGTGATTTCCGTCCGATGGATGGTAGCGGGGTAGTCCACCAGTTCCGCCAAAGCCCGGTGAGCGATTCCACACGGGCAGCTCACACCCGGTACTTGATCAAAATCCACCAGATAATACCGACCCGACGCACACTTTCCGGAACCCATGGAATAGAACTCCCTGGATATTTACCTGTGGAGGATAGACATTTTCCCCAGGAAGGCTTCGGTGATTTTAGGATACCTTAGGAGTAGGCCAGGCCGAAAGCCCCGGCTGGTTGGAAACGCCTGGGGGAGGCTTTGCGAACTATGGGGGCAGTTTCCGAGGGGACGGCTGTTTCGTCGGGCCGGCAATACATGGGACGGGAAGTGAAGTTTTACCGGTTAGGCAAAATTTTCCGCATCAAAAAGCGGCGTTCATGCCCCTACAATCGGTAAAGTTTTCCCAGTTTCTGTAACAGGAAAAATTTACTTAAAAGTAACTCTAAGTCTTTTGCAGAAAATTACTTCGGTTCATTCAAGCTCTATTCCGGGGAAAGCCGATACGGTAGTTGACCCCTTTGTTAACAAGCGCGTGCTAAGGCGGCACGCTGGAAGGGTGCGTCAGGAGAACCGGATCGGCATTTTCGAGCTACGGAACGGCTCGACGGCCCTGGCGCAAGGGATGGTCTGAGTGGCAGTCGGAATCTTCCGGCCCCGGAGGCCCTTGGAAGCCTGCCAGGAGACTTCCTCGCTCGCTGCGATAGGATCTCTCCGAGGAAAGCTTCTGAAGGCGTGCGGGGTGGAAGAAGAGATTGCCCAGTTCTCAGTACAGGAGAGTTCGCTCAATGAAAGCGAAGATGGCTGTTGGAACGCTCCTTGTGAGCATGGCCCTGGTCAGCCAGGGTTGGGCAGTGGAACTGCTGCCTGGTTTGCGGGGCTTGAAAGGCGGCCCCTGCTGTGACCCTTGCGGGGCGCCGGTCAAATGTGCCGTGCCAGAACCAAAGGCGTGTGAACCGGCTTGTGAACCAGCCTGTGATGCCTGTTGCAAGCCAAGACACGACCTGTTGGCCGGCCTGAAGGATCTGTTTAAAAAGAAATGCTGTGATCCCTGTGCAGAACCCTGCCAGGCCTGCGAGCCGGTCAAATGCGCTGTGCCGGAACCTAAAGCTTGCGAACCGGCCTGCTGCGAGCCGTGCCGGGAACCCCTGTTGAAGAAACTCCTGGCCAAAAAGTGTTCCTGTGAGACCTGCGAACCCAAGGCTTGCGAACCCAAGGCCTGCGAAAAAGCGGCTTGTGAACCGGCCTGCGCCCCCTGCTGCAAATGCCGGCCTCAATTGGTCCTGAAGATGTTGCATACTCTGTTCGGCAAAAAGTGCTGCTGCGAGGTGGAGCAGTGCGACGTGTGTGGGGCTGCCGCCCCAGCAGGCGCCCCCTCGCCTGCGCCGGCGCCCAAAGCCGCGGCGCCCAAAGCCGCTGAACCGGCACCGTTGCCCAAAGCTCCTAAGCCCGATGCCGAGGCCCAATTAAATCCGCCTCGAAGCATCTCCCAAACCGCCCGCCATGTGGCACGGTATTAATTAAAAATCTCCCCTTTCGGCTAACCACGCCGACTGGGGCGTCTTGAAGGCTCCGGTTCCTCAACCAACACCGAATTCCTAACCACAATAGATCCTCAAGCAGGTCTGTCCTAAAAAGATAGACCTGCTTTTTTCTTTTAGAGAAACTTGTTAGGCAGTAACATTTTAGTCGAATGAAAAGACCCTGGGAGGGACCTGCTTGTCAGGTCCGATCCCTGGGAGGAATCTGCCTTGGAACGCCGTTTTTGCGGGCGTGACCAGCACGCCCCTCCATTCGGCTAAAATGTTACGTTAGGCGGAGTCTCCTGGGCCGCAAGGGCCTCTGCAAGGCGGAAGGGTTTCCAGAAAACTTCTTCGAACAGGCTGGATAAATCGACACCTCGCTCGGTCGGACTTCTCCTTGCGGATATGGTTGGAACATTTCCACCCCTCTCCACTTCCAAGGGCTGCTCTTGTCTTTTGGGACGGAATTGGGTACAAGCATCCTGCTTTTCTCTCTTGCGGTGCTTGGTACGTCCAGGCTAAACGGCGTAGCCGGAGGGAATCCGAGTTCCCAAATTGCAAGGAGGGTGGGATCGTGTTCCTGCCTGGTTTTCCTAATCTTTTTAGATTGTCTGTTTTGCCGAAAATCACCATTTTTCTTAGAGTCCTCATCCTCACACCTCTTGGGGTGTTTCTGATCCTAGGATTTCCTCTGGAGAGCCGGTGCCAAACTCCCTCATTTCCCTATAAAGCCCAGGTGATTCACGAGGGAACCTTTGTACGCAGTGGACCAGGACAAGAGTATTATCCCACGGACACCTTAAAGAAGGGCCAAATCGTGGAGGTCTATCGGCACGAGCCGGGGGGATGGTATGCGATTCGGCCTCCGGAAGGGAGTTTTTCTTGGGTCTTCTCCAAGTCTTTGGACATCGGCGCCGACAACCTGGCCCGGGCCAAGGAAGACCAAGTGCCTGTAGTGGTTGGAAGTCGGCTGAAAAACCTCCAGGATGTGGTGCAGGTCTATCTCAAAGAAGGCGAAGAGGTCGAATTGCTGGAAGAAGAGAATCGAGAACCCAAAGGGGGGAAAGAGATTTTGCGAAAAATCGCCCCCCCATCGGGTGAGTTTCGATGGATTTGGGGGCAGGATGTTACGCCGGTCAACGCGGTTTCGCAGGCGGAGACGCCTTCCGCAGCGATGGGATCGGACGCCGCGAGCGGATCCCCACCAGGAGCGGCCTCTGCGCCGACAGGGAATTCTCCTTCCGGTTCCGGTCCAGGCACGAATCCTTCCTCCCAGGCCCCATCTGCCGCATCGCCCGACGCCGTAGCGATTCCGGCAGGGGCAGGGGGGCTTTCGCTTGGGGATTTTCAGCGGCAGTTCACTCAGATCGAGTTGGAACTGGCCGAACGCGTGATGGGCGAACCGAACGGTTGGCAATTGCAGGATTTACACACTCGGGCAGAAACCCTGTTAGGACAAGCCCCGGATGCGGCGACTCGGGCGGAAGCTCGCCAGTTATTAAGCCGAATCGTCCGCTTCCTAGAGGTCCAACGTCAATATGGGCAAATCGCCCTGGCAGGCCGATCCGGGCCGGCCAAACCGAATCTTCCCAGCGGGGTTACCAGCCCGGCTGCCTCGACTGCCAACGGCCAGCCCACGCCCCCTCCCTCGACGCCCTCTGCGGCCTCAGGAATCCCCGGAGCCGGGCAGATCGGCATGAATCCGGCTTTAGTTCCGCCGAACAGCCCCGGCCAGCCCTCTGGAGAAACGGATCGGTTCGATGCCGTGGGTCGGCTGAGTCGAGTGGTATCTACTAAACCGGGTGCGCCCACCTATGCGCTCCTGAACGAACAAGGGGAAATCGTCTCTTACATCACTCCAGCACCCGGCATCAATCTTCGGCCCTTGGAAGGCAAATGGATCGGCGTCAGCGGCGTAACCGGGCTGATGCTAGAACCCCGGGCCAAACATGTGGCCGTCAAGCAAGCGGCCGTGGTGGAAAGCCCTACCACCGTGCTGCGATAAGCCCCCGCATTTTGGGCCACAAGAGGTTTTGGAACATTTTAGCCGAATGAAGCAATTTGCCTCTCCCCTGGCGGGGAGGCCGACCAGGCGTTAGCCTGGCCGGGTGAGGGGAATTTCGGTGGCCCAAGGAGCCTGGATTCCTGCTTACGCAGGAATGACACATCGAGTCCTCCATTCGGCTAAAATGTTACGAAGGTTTTTGATGTTCGGCGGGGAAAGCCCTCCTGCCGTGCTACCCCAGCCCCTCTGACGCCTCCGCCAGGAATCAAGTACTGGTAGGTTTGGGCGTGGAGTTCTTGGGGCTTACCGGAGGAGGAAGTTCTACTTTAGGCGGAGTGGGTTGTTCGGAGGACGCCGGGGGTGAGGTCTTTTCCTCAACCGGTCCAGGCAATCTGCTTTCCGAAGGGTACCGCGGTTGTCCCCCCGACTCTTTGGCCGGGCCGCTTTCGACTCCCGAAGGGGCTGGAGTTGGGGTAGGCAGTACCGGGACGCTTTCCGCAGACGGGGCAGAGGTCGAAGGAATCCCCGAAGGCGGGCCCGCAGGAACACTGGGCCCCGGTGAGGCTGGTATAGGCTCAACCACCATCGGGTTGCCCCATGCATCGACCGGCACGCGGCAGCAGACCACCCGCGGCACATAGACGTAATAGGTAATCGGCACCCGCTTTTCCACCACCCGAGGCGTCTGCACGGTCTGTTGGACCGGCATCCACCGGCAGACCTGGACCGGCTCTTCCACCACCTGCTCTTCTACGACCGTTTTATGTACCGTAACCGGGATCCGTTGGACCACTTCCTGGGCTTCCATCCGGCACACCTGCACCGGGATTTGTCGTTGGATTTGTTCCACTACAGGCCGATACGTGGTTACCGGAATTTTGCGAACCTGGCGTTCCTCGACCATCCGGCACACCTGCACCGGGACTTTCTGACAGACTTGCTCCTGCTGGTAGCGAAGTACCTGGACCGGAACCTGGCAGGCCACCGTCTGCGGCAGGAAAGTCGTTTGCGGCACTTGCACCGGCACGGGATTCGGCTGCCAGACCCGATGCACTTCATACTGGCCAGCACGAGGAACCCAATACAGGCCCGACCGCTGATACACGGTTTGCCCGGTTACTGGATCCACTCCACAGGCGCTGGGCAACCACGCCAGGCGGTTTCGGAAGAAGGGTTCCCGATACACCAGTTGATCCACAAATCCGCCTTGGTCTTGATAAAAGGTGCGGTAGGTGGTAACGGCCTGGTACTGGGTCGTATATTGGGTCTGGTACTGCGTTTCATAAACGGGCCGAAGCACCGTCTGGCATATCTGGCGTTCTTCAGTCTGATACACCGGCTTCAGCACGGTAACGACTTCTTCCCGTTCGCTGGTTTCGGGTAGATAACGTACCTGGTGATAGGTTTCCGTGCGGTATTGGGTTTCATAGACCGGACGCCAAACGGTGTATCGCCGCTCCTGTTCGGCGGTTTCCACGATGGGTTTGGAGACCAGGTACCGGCGTTGACGCATCTGGGTCTCCCAGACCGGCCGGTAGGTGGTAACCTGTTGCTGGTCCAAGACGGTTTCATACTCGATCCGGTAGGCGGTTACCTGCTGCGGTTCGTAAACGGTCTGATAGACCAGCCGATAGGTGATGCCGTCTGCCGCCGTAAAACACGGCCCCTCGGAGACCGCTGCCTGGCCAGCAGAAGCCAGAAGACCTCCGAACAGCACTCCTAGGATCGCCCCGATACGCCATAGCCGTTTCATAGTTCACCTGCCTTTTCCGAAAAGTCTGAAGAAATATCCTCCTGGGCAAGCCCAGAACGTCTTTCCGCGAACACAACAGTTTCCCGAATACTCCTCTATATTGAGTGTGTCAAAAAGCGGGCGGTTGGGCAAATGACCAAGGATGAAATGAAGGCCAATTTTTTCCCTTACTATAGTCTAGAAAAGGATTTAGCGATTTTCAAAAAATTTTGAAGTTTTTTTGGGCCTGTGCCGATGGGAAAGTTTAACGATTCTTCTTAACTTTTTATTAAAAAAGCGGTTACGACAAAAATCGCTCTCTTTCCCCAGGTTGGCAAAGTTTACCAGTCGGGGAGAAGGAGAGGTCCGACAAAATCCCCACTTGCGGGTGGCGTCTTGCCATCCCTAACAGTTCCCTTCTCGACCTGCTGGAAAATCGGCCCCCCAGGGTTTGGCCCCCTGTTCTGTTGCTGCCCTGGGGGGCAGGCCTCATGTGTCATTCCCACGAAAGGGGCAGTCCAGAAAAAAGTGAAAGCTCAATGGGCCCTGGGTTCCCGCTTGCGCAGGAATGACACAAGCGGCCCAGGAAGGCTCCAGGGGGCAAGTCCACCGTCCCAGCCAGAGTTATGGACCGGGCGGTTCTGGGGGCAGGTCAGGTGGAAAAGATTTCAGTTGGTGGGCGTATTTCTTCCACCAGGTGTGGAAATCCGGTCCGGACGGCGGCTGGGGCAATTCTCGGCCACGTGTCCATCCGCCCAAGGGGCCTGGATGCCAGGGCAAAAACCGGGCCAAACGAGTGCCCAGCCGGGCCATCCCCATCGCCAACCGATACATCCACGGATGACACATGGCCCAGGCCCACAGACGCCAGACCAGCCGTTCCCTCCAGGACCGCACCGGCGAGGGTTCTTCGACGGCCCGATGCCGAAGATGGACCAATTGGTGCGGGATGTCGATCTTCACCGGGCAGACTTCGCCGCAGGCCCCGCACAGGGAAGAAGCAAAAGGAAGTTTCCCCGCCTGGTCCAGGCCGACCAGATGCGGCGTCAGAATGGCACCAATCGGTCCCGGATAGACCCAGCCGTAGGCCCAGCCGCCCACCCGCCGATATACCGGACAAGAGTTCAAGCATGCCCCGCACCGGATGCAGAACAAGGCGGACCAGGCCTTCGGGTCCCGAAGCACTTCGGATCGGCCATTATCGAGGATAATGACATAGAGTTTTCGGCCCGGTGTGCTGCCGTGAATTAGGTGGGTGTAGGTGGTCAGTTTCTGTCCGGTACCGCTTCGGCCCAACAGGTGCAAAAAAACCGGCAGATGCCGAATGCTAGGGATCACTTTTTCGATACCCATCAGGGCCACATGAACCCGCGGGCAGGAGGTGGAGAGCCCTTGGTTGCCCTCGTTTTCTACCAAGCAAATGGTGCCGGTATCGGCAATGGCGAAATTGACGCCGGAGATGCCCAAATCGGCCTGCACAAATTGCCGACGCAGATGTTTTCGGGCGATTTGCGTCAGGGCGGCGTGTTCCTGAGTGAACGGTTCGCCGAGTTTTTCCTGGAAGAGTCGGCCCACGTCGGCGGCCGAAAGGTGCAAAGCGGGCGTTACCACATGGATCGGACGTTGCCCGGCCAGTTGGACCAAAAACTCGCCCAGGTCGGTTTCCAAGGCCCGCACGCCTTCGGCCTCCAGGACATGGTTCATTTCCATTTCTTCGCTGACCATGGACTTGGCTTTCACGACGGTGCGGACGCCGTGTTCTCGGATGATACGGATCAGATGTTCATTGGCCTCCTGAGCGTTTTGGGCATAGAGCACCGTTGCCCCCCGGGCGGTGATGTTCCGCTCAAACTCCACTAGCAGTTTGTCGAGGTTGGCGATGGCGTAGCGCTTGATCTGGTGGGCCTGCTCCCGCCAGCTCTGGAAATAGGGAATAGTGGCAATGATCTGCTGATTGTGTTTATAAGAACGCTCGGCGGATTGGGCCAACGAACCGAACTGCCCCGGTTCCGCCAGGTTCTTGTTCTGTTCTCGCAAAAATTGCGCCCCTTGGAGGGAGACGTGTGGTTCCGTGCGAGCGGTTTCCTCTCGAGTGGCTTCCATGGTCGAGTGCTCCTTGGTATGTGGGGTGGCTGGCCTTTTGGGGAGAGGAAGGTTACTGTTCGGCCGTCAGCAGTTCGGCAATATGCATACAGCGGATATGTCGGCCCTGGGGGTGGCGGCGGAGGATGCCTTCGACGTGCATCAGGCAACTGATGTCGGGGGAGACGACCACCTCGGCCCCGCTGCGGATGATGTTTTCCACCTTGGTCTGGCCCATGGCAATCGAAGTGCCGGGCATTTTCACGCTAAACGTGCCGCCGAATCCGCAACATTCCTCCACATTCGGCAGTTCCACATACTGGAGGCCTTCCACATGCTGCAACAGTCGAAGCGGCGGGGCCGACACGCCCAATTCCCTTCGGGTGTGGCAACCGATATGGAGCGTCACTTTATGCGGAAATCGGGCGCCGACATCGGTTACTCCCATGACCTCCACCAGGAATTCCGTCAGTTCAAACACCCGCTGGCCAATTTCGACAATCCGGGGATCGGGATCGACATGGCCGAAAAACACCCGGCACATGGCCGCACAAGAGCCGGACGGAGTAACGATCCACCGATACGGGGCGAAGGTTTCGCAGAAATGATGCACAACTTTACATGCTTCCTTCCAATACCCGGAGTTAAAGGCCGGTTGTCCGCAGCAGGTCTGTCGGCTAGGAAACTCCACCGGCACCTGAAGCCAGGTGAGCAGCTCTGCCGTGGCCTGGGCCACATGGGGATAAAATTCGTCGATATAACAGGGCACAAACAGAGCGACCGGCTCCCCCGGTTCATACACAGGATACTCCCGCCGAGTCGCCGGGACCGGCCCAGCCCCCGGTTCTGTGCCATGCTCCGGCACCCCAGAGTCGGAATTTTTTCCAGAAGACACGGCCTCTTCCGGCCGGTTCGATATGGGTTCGTCCGGCAAATGCATCTTATAAAAACCTTTTTAAGTTGACTGTATCTCCCGGAAGTAATTACCCCAATATGTGGGGTTCGAGCCGATTTTTACCCCCTACAAGTTGTAGGGGTCTGGTTGGGGAGATACAGTCAAATTAAGGGAATAGGGTTATTTCAGCCGATCGGCCAACCACCGGCCTCTCGGCCCAAGCTGCTGCGGGCACGCCAAGCGTACCCCTCCATTTGGCCTGCTGGAGGGACCTTATTGAGCTTCGCAAATCGTAGAGACACGGAATTACCTTGTTTTTGGCCATTTTGGAGTCCCTTGGTTTTGCGAAGATCAATAGTTGTCAGGTCCGGTGCTGCTTGGCAACGGGAAGAACCCAGGAACGGTTACAGACAGGCTCTTGGGCGATTTTCCAGGCCAGCAGTCCGGGAACCCGGCGGGGCAGGGCCCGATGGAAGCGATTTTCTTTCGGCTTTAGGCGATTTTCCAGGGGTCTCGGCCTGGATCGCCTTGAGCGAGTTGGTTCGCCTCGTCGTCGCCGACAAATTGTTCCTTGTCCGGGTCCCAGGTCAGTTTTCGGCCCAGCAGGCAGGCGATGTAGCCCAATTGGCCGATCGTGGTGGACCGATGGCCCACCTCGGCGTCTTCCAGGGTCCGGCCCCGTGTGCGGACGCAATCGAGAAAATCGTGTTTTTCGTTTTTGAGCGGATAGGGGAACTCCTCCTTTTTGATTTCGACCTTGAGCAGCGACTTCGGTTCGGCCTCCAGCCGGTCCGGGGCGTACCAGCCGCAGACCCAACCTTCCGTGCCCTCAAATCGCATGTAGGATTGTCCATCGGAATATTGGGTGCGGCCTTCGTAGAACATTTCCACGCCGTTGGCGTACCGGTAGCGGACCTTAAAGTCCAGGATGACATTCCACAGATAATGGGCCGGCGGCAGCGTGCCTTTGCCTTCGACTTCTACCGGGCCGGTCAGTTCGGTGTTGTTGGCCCATTGGGCGATGTCGGCTGGGTGATAGCCCCAGTTGCAGATCATGCCGTTGCAGTAGTCGCGGTTGCAATACCAATAGGGTCGGCCGTAGCTTTTCATCGGGTGGACGCGCTTTTCGGTATAGGGCGCCCGCGGGGCCGGACCAAGCCACATCTCATAGTCCAATTCGGGAGGTACGGGCATTTGCGGCTGAGGAGGCAAGGTTTCATTCCAAACAATGGGCACAGAAATACGGATGGTTTTTAGTTGGCCGATTTTGCCGGTCCGCACCAGAGCCACTGCCTTATACAAATGCGGGATGGAGCGGAATTCGCTATCGGTGCGAAAGACACAGCGAGCCTTGGCCGCCGCATCGGCAAGGATTCGGCCATGTCGGATGGCCAGTCCCAACGGCTTCTCACAGCAGACATCCTTGCCCGCCCGAATGGCCGCCAACGCAATCGGAATATGCCAATGGTCCGGCGTGGTGATCATCACCGCGTCCACCCCCGGTCGGGCCAACGCTTCCCGAAAATCGGTGGTGCGGAAACATGGTTTCAATATTTCCGGGTCCCATTGATGGGTCTTCGCGCTGTCGGCTACGGCAGGATTGTCTTCTACCTGAAGTCGCCAACGGTCCACATCGCACAGGGCCAGAATCTGGCAATCCCGTCGGCGGGCAAATACCGGCAGATTCCGCCACATGCATTGCCGACCCAGTCCGATCAGGGCCACTCCGATCCGATCGCTGGGCGCCGTATGGCCGTCCAACCCAAGCGCACGCGCAGGAACAAACCACGGCGTCATCCCAACTGCCGTTCCTCCCACGCTGCACTGCTTGAGGAAACTCCGACGTGTGATCTCTCGAGATGCTTTCATAGAACGATCTCCGGCAGCAAAATAAGAGAACAAAGGATGCCAACACGCCCTACCGTGGCTCCATCCTCTCCACCTATCCTGCTGGCTGCCGTGAGAAGAAACACCCAAAAAGTACTCCAAGAAATCCGGCCTGTCAAGCCTCCCTCTGCCTCGGCCGGATTGGGTGGTTTTTCTGTAACATTTTAGCTTGACTGTATCCACC
>Ga0272448_1002203_pt1 | contig 24903 bp, 23 predicted proteins | sample YNPCB0191_FD_202220 | JGI IMG/M metagenome (GOLD analysis project Ga0272448, IMG submission 202220) | Hot spring sediment microbial communities from Yellowstone National Park, WY, United States - YNP-CB-019-1 | ecosystem: Environmental > Aquatic > Thermal springs > Hot (42-90C) > Sediment... | reverse complement strand
GTCAGGTATTTCAACTCCGTCACAACCCGTCAGCCCCTTACTCTCCTGACCACCCAAGCAGCAACCAGGTTTTTTGCCTTTTAGAAGACCGGGATGGGTCGCTCTGGATAGGGACTTTAGGCGGAGGTCTTGATAACTACAACCCAGCCACCGGAAAATTCAGCCACTACCGCCACCAGCCCGGCCTCCCGGGCTCTCTGCCTGACGACAACATCCGCAGCCTTTACCTGGACGCGGCAGGTACACTCTGGGTTGGCACTGTTACTCGCGGCCTGGTCTATTTTGACCGCGCCACCAGACGATTTCTCCGGCCTAAGGTCTCAAAAATTAATTATGTTTCGTCCATTTCTCCTGCCAATCCACCTGCTAATCCACCCGCCGATCCGCGCTCCAATTCTCCCGCCAATTCCCCCGCTAATTCTCCCAGCGACTCAGTTGCTAACTCTGCCTCCCATCTCCCCACCAGTTCTCCCGCCAGCTCCCCCTCCCATCTCCCTGCCAATTCCGCCGCCAATTCTCCCGCCCCGCCTTCTTCTGCTCCCGACGCTTCCACCAACCCCTTGATTATTGGCCGCATCTTTTCCATCAAAGGCGATTCCCGCGGCTATCTCTGGTTAGCCGCTTACGATACAGGTCTTCTGCGCTATAACCCGGCCTCGGGTGAACTTCTCGTCTTTACTCACGACCCGTTCAACCCGCACTCTCTTCCGACGAACTCCATCATTACCGTGTTTATTGACAGCCATGATAACGTCTGGGTGGGCACCAATGGCGGCGGTCTGTGTGCGCTTCGCCTGGACCAGGACCCAGACCACCCGACCTTCACCCGCTACCTCCAATCCCAGGGCCTGCCCTCATCGGTCATCTACGCCATACTTGAAGACGACGACGGCTACCTCTGGCTCAGCTCCAACCGCGGCCTTTCTCGCTTTGACCCCCGGACAGGCCAGTTCCGTAACTTTGACACCACCGACGGCCTGCAAAGCTACGAGTTTAACGGCAACGCTGCCTGCAAAGGTCGTGACGGACTGCTCTATTTTGGCGGGATAAATGGTTTCAATTCCTTTAACCCCCGCGAAATTTCCTTCAGCAAGTTTATGCCTCCTGTTTACCTGACGAACGTTCTGGTCAATAACATCAAGCTCAGCCCCGGGCAGCCGGTTGACGGCCAGGTAATCCTGGAAAAAGCCCTCCATCACACGAGAGAAATAAGCCTTAACTGGAAGCACCGGGTGATTTCATTTGAGTTTGTGGCTCTGGACTACACCTGCCCTGAGAAAAATCAGTACGCCTACAAGCTGGAAGGCTTTGACCCGGACTGGAACTACACGGGCACGCGGCGGTTTGCTTCCTACAGCAACCTGCCGCCGGGCCATTACACTTTGCGCCTTAAAGCCACAAACGCCGATGGACTGTGGAATGACGCTGGAACCGCCATAAGCATCAGGGTTATTCCTCCATTCTGGCGAGCCAACTGGTTCTACCTGATTTATGTTCTGCTGGGCGCGGCGTTTGTTTATGGCATAATGCGTTTCCGGCTCAAACAAGCAAGACAGCGCGAGCGTGCGCTGCAGAAGCAGGTAGATGAGCGCACGGAAGATCTGCGTCTGGCAAACCTCAAGCTTCAGGAGCTGGCCACCACTGACGAGCTCACCGGTGTCGCCAATTACCGCCGTTTCCGTGATTTCCTTGATTATGAATGGCGCCGCGCCGCCCGCAACAAAAAGCCGGTCTCGCTGCTCCTGGCCGACCTTGATGATTTTAAGCAGTTCAACGACACGCTGGGTCACCAGGCTGGTGATGAATGCCTGCGCCGCGTGGCTCAGGCCATGGTCTCGGCCTGCCGTCGCCCGAGCGACCTCGTGTGCCGCTACGGTGGCGACGAGTTTGCAGTTGTCCTGGCTGAAACCAACCTGGCTGGCGCCGGTGTCGTGGCTGAAAAAATAAGGAGCAAAATTGAGCAATTGGTAATTGGTGGAGAGATCCTGAACCAAGACCAGGATGCGTTGCCGGGCCCAGCAGGAAAAACCGCCATCAACCGCCAAAACAGTTGTCCGCCAGAATCAGGGTTTTCTACAGAAACACCTCCCGTCTCTGCTTCTGAACAAACTAAAAAAGAGGATAAAAGAGCGCCGGAGCAGGGGAAGGAGCAGGGGAGTTTGTCTGATTCTTTAAATTTTGTGGTCAGGACTGTAACCGTGTGCATTGGCTGTGCATCGCTCAATCCGGCTGAAGGCGGAAATGTTGATGAACTAATTGCCCTGGCCGACCGTGCGCTTTACAAAGCCAAAAGCTCTGGCAAAAACAAAACTTGCCTCTAAATTTTTTTGTTTTTCTGTAATTTAGACAAATATTGACTTTTTGTTAAAAATTTTTGCGAATAAATTCTTGACAAAGACAATCAATTTGAATATAAGTAAAAAACTGAAGCAGAAACAGGTTGGTTAGGTAAGTAAAAAGCAAAAAGTGCTGATAAGAAAATCATAGAGCTGTTGAGCAGCGGTTTTCTTCATATAGTATATAGTGAGCAAAGCTGAGTTTGATGGGACGTGCGATGGGACGTAGGAAGGACAAGGGGGAAGGAATTTTCCTCTCCCGAGAAAAAATAGAGCCCAAAATTTAGTTTAATGGATTTAATGCGCTTTTCTGGGCGCGGTTTTGTTTTTAGCGGCTGCGTGCCTGCATCGGCGGTAGCCTGTTTTTGCCACTGCCCGCATTTATCGCAAAATCAATCATTTATAGATGTGGACACAATCTATATTTCTACTTTTTCGCTGAGTTCTATGCGGATTTTTATGCCGGGTTTTTCGCTTCCCGAAGGGGGATAGAACCTAAAAGGGGACAGCAGTAAACGTCCCCACAAGAAGGAGATTTAATGACCACAGTTTTCGCCATCAAAATCGTCGGGCTTTTCCTTGGTGTGGTGGCTCGCTCGCTCATCCCGTGGCTGCGTAAACTTCGCCAGGGCGAGGTCCAGGCTTTTGACCGCCGTTATATTTATTCGGCGCTGGCTACTTTTCTTTTAGGAATTATTCTGACACTCGTCCTTTTCCCGCAGTTTAAAAGCGAAGCCCTGAGCACGGCTGACTTTGAAACCTACTTTCGCCTCTTCTGTCTCGCCTTCGGCTTTGGCTTCGGCTGGAATGCCATCGTCCTTGAGGCGGGCCAGTGGGCCAACTGGTTCCTCAGCGAATGAAAACGGGGGACGTCCTAGGCGTTTCCTAACTTTATAGGGGAGGTTGAGAAAAATAGAGGGACACCTTGCCCCACCTGAAATTGGGGTTTGAGTATTGTGTCCCCCGTTTTTCCCGTTTTTCAATACCCAAGATGAAAATACAGAAATATGAGATTTATCTTAGGCCGCTTGATGACCACAAGTGTCCTGATTGTGGCGAAAGGGTAGAGCGGCGGCGACGACATCTGTGGCAGAGGGCTGTTTCATTTGCTCTGCCGCTTCGCAACTACCAGTGCACCCGCTGCTATCATCGCTTCTTTGCTTTTTCGCCGCTCTGGAAGCAGATGAAACCTGCAGAAAAAATCCTCCGCGTCCTGGCTACTGGTGTCGTCCTTCTTGCCAGCACCTATATCATCCTGCGAATTATTTTCGCCCTCTTCTCCACGATCATGACCTGAAAAATGAAAGATTGGTGGCTTCAAAAAATTAAAAATTGGTGGTGCGCTACAAATTTCCTGATATTTTCAAATTTTCCGCTGTTAGCTATTTGCTGCTGGCTATCTGATGTGCCTGTCTCATTTTATGGCCGACCGAGCGCAAGCTCTGGCAATAAATTAAAAGGAAAGGGGAATTAATTTAATGCCATCAAACCAAAAATCAAGGCAAAACGAGGACTTAAACTGGGACCAGACCATCTCCACTGAAGGTCGCCCGATTCAGCCCAAGGCGGGTGCCCGGGGCATGGGCTGGCTGCCGGACCGCCCGGACTTCCGCGATTACCACGAAGCCACCGACGCCATCCGCGAGATGCTGGACGTCGGAGAAATGGTTAAGCGGGAGCTGTCCAAAAATCACAGAGACTCAATTAACTCCATCAGCCTGCCCAGCGTGCCGCCTCTCAGCCGCCGCGTTAAAGCCGACTCCCTCCCGACCTCCGTTGACCTCCGCGACTACTGCTCGCCCGTAGAAGACCAGGGTCAGCTCGGCTCGTGCACAGCTCACGCCGGCGTCGGCCTCATTGAGTACTACGAGCGCCGCGCCTTCGGCCGCCATCTGGATGCCTCGCGCCTCTTCCTCTACAAAGCCACCCGCAACCTGATGAAGATGCGCGGCGACACTGGTGCCTACCTCCGGACGACCATGGGCGCTATGGTGCTTTTCGGTGTTCCGCCTGAATCCTACTGGCCCTACACCGACGACCCCTCCGCCTTTGACCGCGAGCCTACCGCCTTCTGCTACGCCTTCGCCCAGAACTTCCAGACCATAAAGTACTTCCGCCACGACCCGCCAGCATCCGCCCCCGATGCCGTCCTCCACAGCCTCAAGACCTACCTCTCGCGCGGCTTCCCCTTCATCTTCGGCTTTTCCGTCTATAACTCCATTGAGCAGGCTGAAACTACCGGCCGCATCCCGTTCCCGTCCCAGCGCGAGCGCCTGGAAGGCGGGCATGCCATTATGGCCGTCGGCTACGACGACTCTCTCGAAATCACCAACAAATTCGGCGGCGTCAAAACCAAAGGCGCCCTGCTCATCCGCAACTCCTGGGGCACCTCCTGGGGCGAGCGCGGCTACGGCTGGCTACCCTACGACTACGTCCTCCGCGGCCTGGCTGAAGACTTCTGGTCCATCCTCAAGAAAGAATGGGTGGACACCGGCGCCTTTGCCGAGTAGCTTTTAAGTTTTTGCCTTTTGCCCGAAGAGCGGCGGATCGCAAATTGTGATTGGATAAGAGGTGTGATAGGATAATCAGCACGATGTAAAACGCAAGGTAGATGAGATAAAAGGTTAGGGGATGGCACAGCAAGATGGCACAGCAAGCAAGATAGATAGAACGGGGAGAAAGGCAAAGGAAGATTAGCAATATGCAGCGCAAGGAAAATCGGGAAAATAGGAAATATATAAGGTGTCCCCAATTTCTTTCTTCCCCTCGGGGAAAATTGGGGAATGTGTAGGACGTCCCCCGTTTTATAAAGGAGCAAAAATGAACATAGCAGTAATTGGACTCGGATACGTGGGGTTGCCACTCGCCCTCCAGTTCGCCCGGGCTGGCGCCACCGTCATCGGCCTGGACATTGACCCGGCCAAAGTCTCATCCCTCAACTCCGGCCGAAGCTACATCAAGCACATCTCAGACGCGGACATCGCCTCCGCCCTCGCCACCTCCCGCTTCTCTGCTTCCACCGACTTTTCGCTCATCCGCACCGCACCCGCCCACGCCGTCATCATCTGCGTCCCGACCCCGCTCACCAAGCAGCGCGAGCCCGACATCTCCTACATCCTGGAAACCGGCCGGGCCATCGCTCCACACCTTGTCCCCGGCACAGTCGTGGTCCTTGAATCCACCACTTTCCCCGGCACCACCGACGAATACCTGCGCCCCGTCCTGGAGCAGGGCTCGGGCCTGGTGGCTGGCTGCGATTTCCACCTGGCTTTTTCCCCCGAGCGCGAAGACCCCGGCAACCCTCAAAGCCGCGTGTCCGACGTTCCCAAAGTCATCGGCGGCCTCACCCCGCTCTGCCTTCAGAAAGCCATGGAAGTCTACTGCCTGGCCGTCAAAACCCTCGTCCCTGTCTCCTCCTGCCGCACAGCCGAAGCAGTCAAGCTCCTGGAAAACATCTTCCGCTCGGTCAACATCGCCCTGGTCAACGAGCTTAAGATGGTCTATTCGGCTATGGGCATAGACATCTGGGAAGTCATTGAGGCGGCCAAAACCAAGCCCTTTGGCTTTATGCCGTTCTACCCGGGTCCTGGGCTCGGCGGCCACTGCATCCCCATTGACCCGTTCTACCTCACCTGGAAAGCCCGCGAATACGGACAGACGACCCGCTTCATTGAGCTGGCCGGCGAAATCAACCGCCGCATGACCGAATACGTCGTTGACCGCACCATAGAAGCCCTCAACCACCACGGCAAGGCGCTCAAAGGCAGCAAAATCCTGGTCATCGGCCTGGCTTACAAAGCCGACGTGGATGACGAGCGCGAGTCGCCCTCCTACTACCTGATGGACCTGCTGGCCAAATACGGCGCCGAGGTTTCTTACTACGACCCCTACATCCCGGTGATTAAGCCCACCCGCGAGCATTCCCACTGGGCAGGCACCAAGTCCGTCACCTGGGACGAGCCAAGCATCTCCAGCTTTGATGCCTGCATCATCTCCACCGCCCACAAGGTGATTAACTGGGAAGAGCTGGCTAAGTGGAGTAGGTGCATAGTTGATACGAGGAATGCGATGGCTGGGGTTAACACGGCCCCGAGTCAGGTGTGGAAATCTTGAACATCATTATCTAACATAAAAAAATATTATCTCTGAGGTCATAAAAATGTTTGATTCAAATAATATCGCAATAATAGGCACAGGTTACGTTGGCTTGGTTACAGGAGCTTGTCTTTCTGAATTTGGACTGAATGTTATTTGCGTAGATTCAGATATTTCAAAAATATCTCTTTTGAATAATAATATAATTCCTTTCTATGAACCCGAGCTTAAACAACTCGTTGAAAAAAACCGAACTGCTCAAAGGCTTTCTTTCACATCGGATATTAAAGAAGCCATTGATCAGAGCACTGTGATATTTATAGCGGTAGGAACCCCTCCCCAAGAGGATGGTTCTGCTGACTTAAATTACGTTTTAAACGCCGCGAAATCTATTGCAGATTATATGAATGAATATAAATTGATAGTAATAAAAAGTACTGTTCCTGTTGGAACATGTAGAAGGGTTAATGAATTGATTACCAATGTGTTAAGGGAGAGGAATGTAAAGGTCGAATTTGACGTTGCTTCTAACCCCGAATTTTTAAGAGAGGGATCTGCCATAAGAGATTTTATGCATCCCGACAGGATCGTAATTGGTTTTGAGAACGAGCGAGCGAAAAATATATTAAAAGATATTTATAATGTGTTGTATTTAATTGATGTGCCCTTTGTATTCACAAACTTAGAAACAGCAGAAATGATTAAATATGCTTCAAATGCATTTCTTGCTACAAAAATTTCTTTTATAAATGAAATTGCCAATTTATGCGATGAAGTTGGCGCTGACGTTCATGATGTGGCAAAAGCAATGGGTATGGATGGCAGGATAGGAAAATATTTTTTGCATCCTGGTCCTGGGTTTGGAGGCAGTTGTCTCCCGAAAGATACAAAAGCCCTTTTAGAGATGGGTAATAAATTAGGCATAGAAATGAAGCTTGTTAAATCTGTTATTGAGGTTAATGAAATGCAGTGGAGAAAACTACTAGAAAAAATGCGTTTGATTTTAAAAGATTTAAAGGATAAAAGGATCGCAGTTCTAGGCATTGCATTTAAACAAAATACAGACGACATCAGAGAATCACCGGCAATAAAAATAATAAATTCTTTGCTTAATGAGGGATCTTATATTTTGGCATATGATCCAGTAGCTAATAGTAAAGCACTTGATTTATTTCATAACAATGATCAAATCAAGATAGGTAATAGTGAATATGAAGTTGCTGAAGGTGCAGATGCTCTTGTTATTCTTACAGAATGGAATCAATTCAGACATCTTGATCTGAAAAAAATAAAATCTTTGATGAAAAATAATTTTATATTTGATTTTAGAAATATTTATGAGCCAGAGGAAATAAAGAAATTGGGATTTATTTACGTTGGGGTTGGTAGGAAATAACATATAAAAATATTAGGTCTTTACCAGAGGCGGTCAAGCTCCTGGAAAACATCTTCCGCTCGGTCAACATCGCCCTGGTCAACGAGCTCAAGATGGTCTACTCAGCTATGGGCATAGACATCTGGGAAGTCATTGAGGCGGCCAAAACCAAGCCCTTTGGCTTTATGCCGTTCTACCCGGGTCCCGGGCTCGGCGGCCACTGCATCCCCATAGACCCGTTCTACCTCACCTGGAAAGCCCGCGAATACGGACAGACGACCCGCTTCATTGAGCTGGCAGGCGAAATCAACCGCCGCATGCCCGAATACGTCTTTGACCGCACCATAGAAGCCCTCAACCACCACGGCAAGCCGCTCAAAGGCAGCAAAATCCTGGTCATCGGCCTGGCTTACAAAGCCGACGTGGATGACGAGCGCGAGTCGCCTTCCTACTACCTGATGGACCTGCTGGCTAAATACGGCGCCGAGGTTTCTTACTACGACCCCTACATCCCGGTGATTAAGCCCACCCGCGAGCATTCCCACTGGGCGGGCACCAAGTCCGTCACCTGGGACGAGCCAACCATCTCAGGCTTTGATGCCTGCATCATCTCCACCGCCCACAAGGTGATTAACTGGGAAGAGCTGGCTAAGTGGAGCAGATGCATAGTTGATACGAGGAACGTGATGGCGGGGGTGAAGACAGCCCCGAATCAGGTGTGGAAAGCATAATTAAATAAGTTTCCAATGCAAGTAAAATTTTCAATAACTATTGATTTTTAAAGAAAAAGGAAGAAATGCTAATTAGTTTTATTATTCCTGCTTACAATGTAGGGCGGTATATATCAAAAACAATTAGTTCTTTGATAAATCAAACCAACAAAGATTTTGAAATAATAATTATTAATGATGGTTCTTCTGATAATACATTTGATATTGCAAATGACATATTATCTAAAAATAACTTAAAAAATTTTAAAATTATATCTAATAAAAAAAATTTGGGCGTAAGCACTGCTCGAAATATTGGTTTGTCATATGCCTCTGGCGATTACGTTGTTTTTTTAGATGGAGATGATTATATTTCTGAGTTTTTTGTCGAGGAATTTGAAAAAAAAGTGAAACCACTTAATGTCCAAGTAGCTTTTTGGAGATTTTTATATGTATATGAAAATGAAAAGCAGATGATCCCTAAATATAATTTTGATTTTCTCTCTGAAAACAATATATATACGGGAATTTTTATTCTTTATCATATTTTAGTTACGAAAAGGATATGGTTATGCACAGGTAGTACCGCTTTTGAGCGCAAGTTTATTTGTAATAATAAGTTAAAGTATCAAGAAGACTGTGTAAATGGTGAAGACCAGGAGTTTTTGTTTAAAGCCCTTTTGCTTTCACGAAAAGTTTGTTATATAAGTAACGCTTTTTTGTATTATTTTCAAAAAGATCGGTCGCATGGGAAAAATTACGGCATTCGATTATTTGATGATACTTATGCTTTCGAGCGAGTTAAAGAGTTCGCATTCCATAAGCTTTTCGACAACTATAGAAATAAAACTTATTTTAATAAAGCAATTCTAAAATCTCTTGACGAGCATAAATATTTATATTTTTTGAATAATATCAGAATAATAACTTATATTAATAATAATTTTAGCATAAATAAGATAATTAAATATATTGAAGAATACTATCCGGGGCTTATGAATAAACTTTTACTCGAGATTAGGCAATTTGAGAATTTAAAATACAATTATAATTTGAAAAATAATATTTTATTTTTTATTTTTAAAATTTCTCCATTTTTTTATATAGGTTTTTACAAAATTTATTTGGTTTTTAAAAATTTTTTTAAAAAAAATATAATGAGATAAAAATGAAAAAAATTTATAAAATTGGAATATTAACATTTCATTGCGCTGATAATTATGGAGCGGTGCTTCAGGCTTTTGCCTTGCAGAGCGTAATAGAGGCTTTAGGAGTTAAAGCCGAAATAATAGATTATAGACCTGAAAAATTAATCGAGACATATCGTATTAAAAAACCAGATAAATTTAATTTTATAAATTATGGAAAATATATAGCTGTAAAAAGTTTATTTTCAAAAAAGTTTGAAAAAAGAGTTAAATTATATGATGAATTTAGAAATAACTATTTAAAATTATCAAAAAGTAGGTATTTTAAGTCATTAGAAATAGAGAAAAATCCACCTGAATATGATATTTACATAGTGGGTAGCGATCAGGTATGGAACCCTAAACATATTGAACAATATGGGCATGCTTATTTATTAAATTTTGTTCAAAAAAAAACAAAAAGGATATCATATGCTGCAAGTGTAGTAGAAAGAATACCTGATTACCTAATAAATATTTATAAAGAAAATTTAAATAAATTTGATTCTATTTCTGTTAGAGAAAAGTCTAGCAAGAATATCCTAAAAGAAATAATTGATAAACATATATCTGTTGTTGTAGATCCAGTATTATTGATAGAAAAAAGTAGGTGGGATGACTTGATCAAAGGAGTAAAAAAATCGGCTGATGATTATATATTTGTATATGATTTAGTAAAGGACGAATTGATTTATAAAACTGCTAATTATCTTTCATTGAAAACTCATCTTCCAGTTATAACCTTTTCATATAATTTTTATAAAAATTTATATTCTAATTATATTGGCTCAATTTATTTTAAGGGCCCTGAAGATTTTATTTGGTGCATTAAAAACGCAAAATTTGTATTAACGAATTCTTATCACGGGTTTATATTTTCTTTGATATATGAGAAGCCTTTTATTGTTTTGCCACACCCAACAAGGGGTAGCCGAATGAGATATCTATTAGATGAACTTGGCATTCCAGAAAAGTTAATTGATAATGAAAATGATGTACCTAAAAAAATAAATGAAATAGATAATATTAAATATGAAAATATAAAGTATAAAATAAATCTACTAAAAGAAAGTTCAGTTTCATACCTAAAAAAAGCGATCTTAATTTAAAATAATTTTAGATATATCAATGATAAGAATATATTCTAATAATAAAATTTTTTGCACCGGTTGTGCTGCATGCTTTAATATATGTCCCGAGAAAGCGATTAGAATGGTATATGATAACGAAGGGTTTGAGTACCCTGAAATTGATTTATTGAGATGTTCTGGCTGCAATTTATGTGAAACTGTATGTCCAGCGATAGATGATTCAAAAAAAATAATTGTGCCAAGAGTATATGCCTGCCAAAATAAAAATTATGAGGAGCTTAAATTAAGCTCTTCAGGGGGGGTGTTTAGTCTTTTTGCTAAAGAAATATTAAAAAATAACGGAATTGTAGTTGGGGCAGCTTTTGATGATAAATATGTAAAGCATATATTGATAGAATCTTATGAAGAAATTGATAAATTAAGGAGATCAAAATATGTTCAAAGCTCTATTGGAACAATATATAAACAGATAAAGAAATATCTCAATTTTGGTAAAAAGGTTTTATTTTCAGGAACGCCTTGTCAAGTAAAAGGACTGAAAAGATATTTAAAAGAAGAAGTTGTTAACTTGATTACAATAGACGTACTTTGCTTTGGCGTTGCCTCGCCGAATTTATTTAAAGATTATTTAACTGAAATGGAACAAAAGTTTGGAGCTCGGATTAAAAATATAAATTTTAGGGCGAAAGAACTTAGCCTGCAAGCCATTAAGATTATTTTTGATAACGGCGCATTTTACTTGAAGAATCCACAAGAAGATCCATTTTATGCAGCCTTCGGTAGCAGGTTAATTCTAAGGCCTTCTTGTTACACGTGCAAATATAATAACCTATATTTAGAAAAAAATTTTCTTATTGATAGAAGCGGTTCCGATATTTCATTTGGTGATTATTGGGGCGCTTCAACAAAATTCCCGATTTTTAATGAACAAGAAGGTGTCTCGCTCGTAATAATTAAAACAGAGAAGGGACAATCGTTACTAAATGAGATAATTCATGAAATTAATTTGTCAGAATCAGATATTGCTCATGCTTATCAATTTAATCTCCCGCTAAAGGGGGATAGTTCAACAAATAAATGGGAGAGCAGCGAATTTTTTAAAATTTATAGCCGCAAAAAAAAGAGCACCATTTATTTATTGAATAAATATAGCAAGAATACATTTTTATGGAAGATAAAAAGAAATCTTAACGCAAAATGGCTCTTTCATAAGATTAAATTAAAGGTAAGAAAATATAGAAAAATAGGATGCTAATAAAAAAATAACAATCGCCAGCTGCGGAATTATAATAAAAGATATTCAGTTTATTTAATGTGTCTTTTAATGTAAACAAGTCATAAAAGTCAAAGCCCTATCGTGGCAGAAGACAGGATATGTGAAGTACAGAGTATTTATCAACGATCATATTAATCAAAAGAGTAAATGACAACATTCATAGTTCCTTATTTTTACTAAAGAAAAAAATGATTTCAAATCTAACGAAGATACCGTTAATCTTAGAGTGGGGATTATATATTTTTTTATTTGCGATACCATTTCACTCAGTTCTTGTTTTTCCTGATGTTAGTATAGTAAAAGCTATTGCCTTAATTATAGCTCCTATATGGTTTATTTGGATGACATCCAATTTGCGCCGATCACGTTTGCGTTGGAATATCCCACGACAAAATCTTTATATTATATATTTACTCATAGCATTTATAATTTCTATTTTTATATCAGCTTTCTATGGCACTATTAGCCCATCCTATTATGAGAGTTTAATTACTATTTTACTCGACAATGCAATTGTTATTCTAATATATACATCAGTATTATCTGAAATTATATTGCGGCGCGCCTTCGTTAGTTTAATTCTAGGCGGAAGCATACTCGGAATTTTAATAATGTTTCAATTTATAATGCCCGAAAAAACGGCTAGTGTTTTCAAGCAACAGTTCATTTTTCAAAAGGGCCCAAATATTATTGCAACTAGAGCTGTAGGGCCATTCCGTGATCCAAATTATGCAGCTCTTTTGCTTATTGTGCTGGCATGCTTATCTTTTTTTTATTACCTAACCTGCCAGAAACGCTTGCAGCGAAAAATGTTCTTACTCAGTTTTTTTATTCAGATAATAGCTATCTTCTTAACTTTTTCGCGTGGGGGATATTTAATTCTTGTTCTTATAAGTTTGACGATACTGCTTCAAGAAAGGCGCCACCTACGGGTCGGAAACTTTTTGAAAATTGTTTTAATAGCCATGATCGGCCTTATAGTATTTGTCATAATCTTTGGAGGGGTAGTAGATTTGATCCTAACTCGTGCTGCAACAGCGATAGAATTTGCGCAAAACATGAAAATGGGCTCAGGAATGACTCGCCAGGTTGATCAAAGCTCTTGGATTCGATTACAACTTATTCAAGTAGGAATTAAGATGTTTATTGATAATTTTCCATTGGGTATAGGATGGGAAAATTTCAGAGATAGCGTTAGCCAATATGCCCCAGAACTTCGAGGGTTTGTGGCTCATAATACCTATATTTCAGTTAGCGCAGAGCTAGGGCTGCCCGGCTTTATCGCATATATTTGGCTCATCATGATCTTATGGAGAATCGCTGCCCATATATATAAAGTTGCAAAAGGAAAAATGTATTTTTATGCAAAAGCCAGCAAATATAGCCTTTTGGCTATTCTTATCGGGGGATTCTTTCTTAACATTTTACATGAGCCCATAATATGGCTATTAATTGGAATGATCATGGCGCAGAATCATATGACTTGTAGACTCCAAGAAAAAAGGGAAGAATAATTAAAACGGCATTATGAGTTAACAGGTTATAAAAGGAAAGATTTAAGTTCGTTTTTAAATATATTTTTTAACCAAAAATGTTAATGTCTTTTTATTGCACCCTTTTTCAGGGCCTTAGAAGCAAGCGAGCTTTTAGGCTTCATTATCGAGGATTAAAGCCAGCGCAGAAGGATAAGAAAATCAATTTCGTCCATACGGATATAAGAGCAAGGGTTTGCATGAAACTTTAACTCGCGAAAATTGGATGCGGAACTTACGGTGTATATGCTTATGCTGTGAACACAGCATATGCGTGCATCTGACAGAACGATAATAAGAGCCATAAGTGGGAATAAATTAAATGGATTAGTTACAACCTTGGTGCTATCATATATGTAAACTAAATTTTATATATGGCTAATTTTTATAAAAATGAACGCGCAATAAGTTTAAAATAATATAAGCAAATTGCTGTATTTAAAACCATGGCGTTAGTATTTCAAATAGATTCTTTAAGAAGAGGTATGAGGCCACTTTAAAAAAATAAATCAAGGTCGATGGTTTGAATAATAAAAACAGGAAAATAGCTCTATTCTTGCCCTCATTAGATATAGGAGGTGTCGAAAGGGTTACGCTTAATTTAGCCAAGGGTTTTGTTGAATGCGGACTTTCTGTGGACCTTGTATTGGTAGAAGCTAGAGGTGCCTATTTGCAAAGAATTCCACAGGGAATTCACATTGTTAACCTCAAGGCAAAGCGAGTATTAAAAAGTCTTTATCCACTTGCTAATTACTTAAGGGCAGCAAAGCCGGTTGGCTTTATCTCAGCTAAAGAATATGCGAATATTATTGCCCTTATAGCCAATTCTATGACGCGGGTACCCACCCGGATGTTAATTAGTATACATACTACTCTGTCAAAGCATTTCCAATATAGCAAAAGTTTTAAAGAAAGAATTATGGTGCCCTTCCTAGCACGCCAGCTTTATTCCCGCGCCGACTGCATTGTAGCAGTATCAAAAGGCGTAGCCGATGATACTGCTAAGTTTCTAAGCCTACCACGTGATCGAATTACTGTGATTTATAATCCCGTATTAATGGATGATATATTTAAAACGGCGCAACATCCAGTAGATCATCCGTGGTTTAATCAAGGTGGGTGTCCAATAATCTTGTCAATTGGGCGATTAACCATAGCTAAAGATTATCCTACCCTTATAAAGGCTTTTGCAAAGGTGAAGCGTCAACGGGATGCTCGGCTGGTGATAATAGGTGAAGGCGAAGAAAGAAAAGTGATTGAAGATCTGGTAAGGCGCCTTGGGCTAGAAAAGTTCGTATGGCTTCCAGGTTTTTTGAATCCTCCATATCCATATCTCGCTCGCGCCTCTTTATTTGTATTATCATCGATTTGGGAAGGTCTTCCTACCGCAATTATTGAGGCGCTGGCTCTTGGGATACCCGTGGTGTCTACTGATTGCCCAGGTAGCCCACGGGAAATCCTTGAAAATGGTCGCTTTGGTGAACTTGTTCCTGTAGGTAATGTTCAAGCTTTGGCGGATGCAATTCTTCGTAACCTTGATGTCAGACATAAACATAATTGGCTTAATGAAAGAGGAAATCAATTTTCTGTAGGCATCGCAGTGGCACAATACATTGATCTTCTAGGCATAACTGAATCCATAATTACAACTCTCCAGAAAAAATAAATAGAAGATTGATAAGGCTTAAATTATGTAATCAGCCCTGCAATGTAATAAAGTTGCAGAACGTTCCCCATAATAGTTTGGCTGAAAAGAGGAAATGAAAATCGCGATTATTGATCCACCTGGATTTACACCGCAATATGATCATTGCCTGGCAAATGCTCTTGCACTGCAGGGCTGTAAGGTAGTGTTTGTTACTAATCAGGTAAAGCTACAATTATGGGTTCAAGAGATAACCTAAGAGCGCTGGGAGCATTTCTATCGAATAGCTGGAAAGCTAAGTAAAGTAAAATTTAGGGCATATTCCAAAGGGTTCGAACATCTAATTGATATGAAAAGTCTATTATGGCGTCTTAAACTCATAAAGCTAGATATTATCCATTTTCAATGGCTCTTTTTTCCTTTGTTGATAAGTTGTTTCTTCGTCGCCTTCGCAAAATAGCTCCTCTTGTACTAACCGTACATGATACTGAGCCGTTCCATGGCTTACCCTCTTCTCTACTTCAATTGATTAGAATATTATCGGCTTATAGAATGTTTGATCATTATGTGGTACATACACAATATTCGAAAAATAATCATATAAGACAGCTTCTAATACCTGAAAATCGTGTATCAATTATTCCTCATGGGGTCTTTGATTATTATAGAAAATTTATTGTTGACAAAGAAGAAAAAATGTTTTAGAAAAGAAAAAAGCTATCCTGTTTTTCGGGGTAATAAAGCCCTATAAGGGTTTGGATATTCTTCTTAAGGCATTCTCCCGTCTTCCTGAAAAATTAACAAAAAGCACGATGCTTCAGATTGTTGGTTATCCAAAAATACCTATTGAACCATATAAAATTCTTGCCAGAGAACTCGGAACCGAAAATAGGACTTTTTGGGATCCTCGCCTTATCGAAGAAAAAGAGGTTGCCACTTATTTTGCAAGTGCTTATGCTATTATTCTCCCATATCGACAGATTGATCAAAGCGGGGTATTAATGGTAGCTCTTGCATTTGGCAAACCAATTCTAGCATCACGGGTTGGAGGTTTGGAAGAAACGATAATAAATGGAATTCATGGCTTCCTTTTCGAACCTAATGATGTAGATTCCCCAGCTCGTTATATGGCGATTATTTTAGAGGATGAAAATAAATGGAGCTTAATGGCGAGAGAAGTTGAAAGATTAGCTGCCGAAAATCTTTCTTGCAGTAACATTGCTTAGCAGACTCTTAATTAATACCGGGAAATCTTAAATGAGGGAGTGCAAAGAAAAGCTTGACCATAATGATATCAGCAATTATTTTGACTTGGAATTCATCACATTTCATAGAGAGATGTTTGCAAAGTCTCATTCTGGATGCGCGCAGTACTGGGATAGACCTCGAAATTTTTGTTGTTGATGGAGGATCTAAAGATGGAACATCAGAAATACTTGCCCGGTTATCCAAAGAGATACCCGGACTCCGTTTGATTTTCTTTGGGAAAAAATAGGAACCACCATGACTCGTAATATTGCTATACGCAAGTCTCAAGGTGAATTTATATTGATACTCGATTCAGATACAGTAATTTTGCCTGAGGTGCTTGATACACTTTTACAAACGAAAAAAAAATGCCTCGAGCTGGCATTGTAGCTCCTCGGCTATTTTACCCAGATGGAACGGTTCAGCCTTCATGTAAGCATTTACCTACCGCTTTTGTGAAATTTTTTAAATAAATGCCTTTTGTCTGCTTTAAGCGGCTTGGAGAAAGGAGGGTATATTCACCGAGATCCTATGCAAAAAGCTTTGAGAAAATATTACGTGTAGGACATTGTATTTCGGCCTGTTGGCTAGTAAGACGCAAAGCATTAGGATCAGTTGGCTTGCTCGATGAGAATATTTTCTATGCTCCCGAAGATATTGATTATTGTTTGCAAATGTGGCTTTCAGGTTGGGAAGTTTTATATGTTCCCTTTGCAAGAGTTTTGCACTATACCCAGAGGTCGTCATATAAAAGCTTTCGCATGGCGTGGCTACATGGAAAGGGCCTATTTTTCTTTTTCCGAAAACACAAGTATTTGTTGAGTCGAAAAAACCTCTACAAGAAGATAATTAGAGCGGTAAAACAGCATGGAATTCAGCAGCCGGAAGGTCTTAATTAATAGCTTTTGGTTTACTAAAGTAAGTATATGTAAAACGGAGCTATTTACATCTTTTTTAACCGGTAGTAAATATTTGGTGATGTTAAGATAATGTTTCAAGAGTGGATAGTTTTATTTACCTTAAAATATTCAATAAGTCTTCTTCATAGAGTCGCAATTTAACTTGAGTCGAAAACAAACAATTTAAATTTTATAATTTATATGGAAAGAAAAAAAATTTTATTCTTGATGTGGAAATGTCCATGGCCACCCAGGGGGGGCGGAGATTTACGTACATTGGGTTTACTAAAAGAATTGGCAAAGGGTTATAAATTAGATGCTATAATGCTTTTTAAAGAGTCATTGGATATTGAACAAAAGAAATATCTTCAAGAATATATAGAAAATTTGATTTGTGTACCTTTATTTAACTTAAAATCTTTAAAGATAATAAGATTGATTTTCATAATATTATTTGAGCAACTCCCATTTCATTGTGCCTTAATTAGAATGTCTTTTTATAAAAGAAGAGAAATATTAAGCTATTTATATAATTATCAGGGAATTGTATATGCGAGCTACGGCCATTGGGGAACTCTTATCAAAAGGACAAAAGCAAAAAATTGGATATTGGATCAGCATAATGCTGATATAGATTTTTGGCGCGTTTACGCCAATCAGACGTCTAATAAAATTATAAAATTGCTTGCATGGATTAATTTTATTTTGGCAAGTTTACATTTCCCTAAAATATATTCAAAAGTTGGGAGAATAATATCGGTTTGTGAAGAAGATAAAAAATTGACTTTATCTATAAATAAGAAACTTAAAATTGATGTCATTGAAAATGGAGTTGATTGCAGTTATTACTCTCCTATGAGAAATATTGTTATTGATAGATATAATATACTTTTTACTGGTACTTCTGCCTATAGGAATGTTTATGCTTTGAACTACTTTGTAAAAAATATATTTCCTCTGATTTTAAAAGAAATCCCAGACGCAAAATTAATAATAGCCGGGAATTTCTCAAAACTAGCACAAAAAAAGTTTGAAAGAATAAAAAATATTTATTTTACTGGGCAGGTTGATGATATTAGGCCATATTTTAATAATAGCGATGTATATATAGCCCCATTTAAAGAGACGCATGGATCGAAATTAAAAATAGCTGAGGCCATGGCAATGGCAATACCAATAGTATCTACACCTGAGGGCATAAGGGGATTTAAATTAGAAAATAAAAAAAATGTTTTGATTGCAAAAAATGAACAAGAATTTGCGTCATTTGTTATTGGACTTTTGAGAGACAAGAGCTATGGAAAAGAAATTGGCGAAGCTGCGAGACAATTTGTGTTGTCATATTTAGATTGGAATCAATTGGGTTATAGATTAAGGGAAATAATTGAAAATACTTTTGAAGAGTTGATACAAAGATGATTAATTTGACTATTTTTTTCCAAAAAATATATATTTTATAATTTGGCTGTTGAAAAAGATTTGGAATATATTTATAAACAAGACATTGATCTAAAATATTTATATTATTTATGGAAGCCCAGAAGCATGTTTTCAAAAACTCCATGCCTCTCTAAGTTTCCTTTTTTAATAAGGTCAATTATTTTTTTTAAAAAATATTTATATTCCACTTATTGCTATGAGGCGTTTTTAATATTATCAAATAATAATTGAAATACTCGCCAAAAACTGGACAGGGTAAAAAGGTGCAAAATGGGCTGCCAAAACTTCAAAGGAGATATCGTTAGATGGCCGTTATGAAAAGACACTAGTATGAGGCAGCGTTTAAGGCTAAGGTGGCACTAGAGGCAGTAAAAGGTGAGAAGACCGTGGCCCAGTAGCTGGTGAATTTGGGGTTCATCGGTGTTGTTTTATTGATAAGAAGGCCGACGGCCGGATGAGGGCTCGTGGCTACATAGTGAACCCGAAGCTGGTCAGGATGCTGATGCGGCGGATAGGACTTCAGGCTATTTATCCCCATAAGAGGAGGAGTTTGTCCTCACCCGGGTTTGATATGAAAGGGTATTTTTTTCAACAACGCGGAGAGGTTACATCAAGGCTTGGGATACCGCACGCCCTACGAGGTATATTTTGGACATACAACCAGCAAAAAGTTTGTTGAGCTGGGTAATTTAAATGATTAAAATAGCAAAAGAGGCAGGTCAAAAATGCACCTTAAATAAGCCTATTTATTGTCAAAAAAATAGAGGAGCCTAAAATATTTGTTTCTATGACGACCCTTATGAGGCTGTAAAAGATGCTTATGTATTAGCTATAGTAACAGAATTGTCAGATTTTTTGAAACTAGATATGAATGGAGTAAAGAATTTAATGGATAAGCCTCATTTATTTGATGGAAGAAATATGTTTGGACCAGAAGAAATGAGAACTTGGGGTTTTAATATGAGGGAATTGGGAGAAGATAATAGTGTGGAAAAGTTACCGTTAGTTTCCGTTATTATTCCTTGTAGAAATGAAGAAAAATTTATTGGTAAATGTTTAGATTCAATTATTAACCAGGATTATCCAAAAGATAAACTGGAAGTTTTAGTTATTGACGGAATGAGTGAAGACAGAACAGCAAATATTGTTGATAGATATATTGAGAGGTATTCTTTTATAAAGCTTTTAAAAAATTCTAAAAAAATTACCCCGGTCGCTTTAAATATTGGTATTAAAAATGCAAGAGGTGAAATTATTATAAGAATGGATGCTCACTCTACTTATAGAGAAGACTACATTTCAAAAAGTGTGAAATATCTTCAAGAGTATAACGCTGATAACGTTGGCGGAATTTGGAAAATAATGCCAAGAGAAAACTCGCTGATTAATAAATCAATTTGTCTGGCATCTTCCTCTGCGTTTGGTGCAGGAAATGCTTATTATCGAAGGGGATATGATAAAGGTATAAAAGAAGTTGATACAGTCTTTGGGGGATGTTATAAAAAAGAAATTTTTAAGAAAATTGGACTTTTTAACGAAAATTTAATAAGAAATCAAGATCTAGAATTTAATTTAAGATTAGTGAGATCTGGTGGTAAAATCCTTTTGGTTCCTGAAATTATAAGTTATTATTATCCTAAATCCAATTTTAAAGAATTTTTCGTTCATAATTTTAAAGATGGCTTTTGGGTAACTTATCCAACCAAATTTGGTATCAAAGCGTTTTCATGGAGGCATTTAATTCCCCTAATTTTTATTTTGGGATTAGTTGGGAATGGAATATTGGGAATTTTTCTTCCGATTTTCCTTCGGTTATTCTTGTTTATAAGCGGTTTGTATATTCTGGTCAATTTCTATTTTTCATTTAAAATTGCCATTAAAAGAAAAAACTTGAAATATCTTTTTTTAATGCCGATTGCTTTTGTTAGTCGTCATTTTGGCTATGCTCTTGGTTCTCTTTGGGGATTTATAAAACTAGCGATATCTGAATTAGAAAGAGATAAAAATGCTTAAATCTGTAAAGAAATTTGCATTTAGTAATAGTAATATGAATAGCTGCTGGAATAAATATTTGAAAATATTAGGCGGCATTAAGTTAAATATAAGGATTTTTGAAAGGAGTAAAAGCTGGGTTTTTTCTTTGAAAAACTATTTGCTTTAATCGTCGCGTTTTTTGGCAGAGGAGCTTACATAAGAATAAGGATATTGAAGCGGGGAATGATTTAGTGGCAGATAGTGGGTGAGGAATTTTTGCTCCACCAGAAGATCTTATTACTATAGCAGAGGCTATAAAAAAATTATTTTTTATGTCAACGATTGAACGAGAAGAGATGGGAATGAAAGGGCGAGAATATGTAATAAAAAATCATAATTATAAAGTTCTGGCAAAAAAATTTCTTGAGGTTATATTATGATGGCCAAAAGGGAGATAGAAAGAATAAAAATTGTTTATAACAAAAGAAAGGAAGCTATCCCCTCTGAAAGATATTCTCTTTTTAATATAGCAAATCTTTTTATGGTTCAACACAGGGAATGGGAAATAGTGAAAATGATTAAAAGGGCAGGGATTAGAACTCTTCAAGATAAAAAAATACTTGATGTTGGATGTGGGGATGGCAGAGAACTTATAAATTTAATCCGTTATGGCGCAAAGCCTGAAAATTTATATGGAATAGACCTGCTCGAGGATAGAATAATAGAAGCAAAAAAATTGCATCCTTATATCAACTTTATATCAGGCGACGCGTCGACACTTCCATATTTTAATGAATACTTTGATATTGTAATGCAATTTACAGTTTTTACTTCAATTCTTGATAAAAACATGAAAAAGAAAGTTGCAGAAGAGATGATAAGAGTTCTTAAGCTAGATGGAATTATACTTTGGTATGATTTTTCCTTTAATAATCCTAGAAATCCTGACGTTAAAAGAGTAAGTAAGAAGGATATTTATGAACTATTCCCAAACTGCGAAATTTATCTTAAACGTATCATTCTTGCTCCACCAATAACAAGGCTTATAGCACGCCGCTCACAACTTGTGTGCTATATATTAGAAAAGTTAAAGATTTTTAATACTCATTATATCGGCATTATCAAGAAGAAGACTTAAAAAATATAATAGCCAATAAGAGGAAATGTTTTTAATTTATTTTAAACATTATATACAAAATTCATCATAAAGAAGGAAGTCACACTTATGAGAAATAAATATCTTAGTTTTTCGCCCCCTCTTATAAAAGAGGAAGAGATCAATGAGGTTATTGATACATTAAAATCAGACTGGATCACTACGGGTCCTAAAACGAAGAAATTTGAGGAAGAATTTAAAAATTATTTTAATGTTCCTTCTGCCTTGGCTCTTAACTCATGCACCGCTGCGCTTCATACGGCATTAGCTACGTATGGTATTGGGCCTGGAGATGAGGTTATTACAACCCCAATGACCTTTTGTGCTTCTGTGAATGTAATAGAACAAGTTGGTGCAAAACCTGTTTTAGTAGATGTGGAGCCTGATACGCTTAATATTGATCCCATGAAAATTGAAAAAGCTATTACCCCAAGAACAAAAGCGATTTTGCCGGTTCATTATTCTGGCCATCCTGTTGAGTTAGATGCTATTAATGAAATAGCAAGGAGACATAATTTATTCGTAATTGAAGATGCTGCCCATGCATTATCAGCAAAGTATAAGGGCAAATTTATAGGCTCTACAAATAATCCTGTATGTTTTAGCTTCTATGCGACAAAAAATTTGACTACCGCAGAGGGCGGGATGCTTACAGGGGAGCCAGAATTCATAGAAAAAGCGAGAATAATAAGCCTTCATGGGATGAGCAGAGATGCCTGGAAGAGGTATTCTAAAGAAGGCAGCTGGTATTATGAAGTAGTGTTCCCTGGGTTTAAATATAATATGACTGATATACAGGCAAGCTTGGGTTTATGGCAATTAAAGAAGCTTGAGAGGTTTCAAAATAGAAGAAGAGAAATTGTAAAGATGTATAACAAAGCTTTTTCTAATGAGGAAGCTTTAGAATTGCCGGTGGAACGACCTTATGTTGAACATGCCTGGCATCTTTATGTTATACGGCTCAATATAGATGCGCTTAAGATTGGGAGAAATGAATTTATTGACGAGCTTAATAAAAGGAATATAGGAACCTCTGTTCATTTTATTCCTATTCATCTTCATCCCTACTATAGAGATAAATATGGATTTAGACCAGAAGATTTTCCAATAGCTTATTCTAATTATTTAAGGGTAATTAGCCTTCCCCTTTGTCCTAAATTAACAAATCAAGATGTAAATGATGTAATAGAGGCTGTATTAGACGTAGTTAAAAGCCATAAAAGATGAGATGGGAGAAGAGGGTTTTTGATTTTATTTTTTCAGCTTTGGGTTTAGTCATTCTTTTTCCTATTTTTATTATTATCGCATTACTGATAAAGATAGAAGATGGCGGTCCAGTATTGTTTATTCAAGAACGTATCGGATATAGGGGAAGGCCTTTTTTTATGTACAAATTTAGGACAATGGTTGTTGATGCCGATAAAAAAGGTAACCTTTTAACTGTTGGCGGTGACCCGAGGATTACAAAAAGCGGAAGATTATTAAGAAAATTTAAGCTTGACGAACTGCCTCAATTAATAAATGTATTAAAGGGTGAAATGAGCCTTGTTGGGCCAAGGCCAGAGGTAGAGAAATATGTAAATCTATATACAAATGAACAAAGAGAGGTTTTAAATCTTTATCCTGGTATAACAGACCCGGCTTCCATTGAATATGTAAATGAAAGCGAATTATTAGCTCAGAGTAGCGATCCAGAAAAATTATATGTAGAAAAAATTATGCCCGAAAAAATAGTGCTTAATTTAGAATACGCCAGGCAGGCCTCTTGGTGGACTGACTTTTTGGTTATTATTAAAACTCTGGCGAGGATAATCAGTTAAAAAATCGATTTTAGATCCGTATAAGTCAATAAAATAGGGGGGCAGAAGAATGAAGCAGAAGATGAATCAGCTAATCAAAGAATTATTCCGCGTGACGGTGTGGAAGAGGCGGGCGTTTTTTCTGATTGCTGATACTTTGATCATTGCTTTTTCGCTTTATGCTGGCTTCTGGCTGAGGTTTGATGGGAAGATTCCGGAAGACAATATTGCCAGATTTCCTTTTTATCTGCTGGTAGCCCTGATAGCAAAGCTGGCTTTTCTCCAGCTCTTGGGGATGTATAGCTTTTCCTGGCGGTTTTTCAGCGTGCTGGACTATGGCCGGCTTACTACGGCACTCACTTTATCTTCGCTTATTATGGCCGGGATTTTCCTTGGCTTTCGGAGCTCAGAAGCTTTGGGCGGTATGCCCCGGTCGGTTCTTCTGGTGGATTATGTAATTTGCTTCGCCATGATGACCACTTTGCGGGTATCAAAACGGGTATTCAGGGAGTATCTGAGTAAAAGGGAGCGGGTGCTTAAAGGTCGATCTCGGGTTCTGATCATAGGAGCAGGAGATGCCGGTAACAGCATAGCACAGGAAATGCTCAGAAATCCCAAGTCGGCCTTTGTTCCTGTGGGATTTATAGATGACGACCCGGCCAAGCAAGGGCTTTCCATAAACAGAGTTAAGGTCCTGGGGACAAGGCATGATGTGCCGGAAATCCTCAAAAATAACCACGTTGACGAGATCCTGATTGCCATTCCGAGCGCCAGCTCCAGAGAAATCAGGGGCATTGTAGAGATTATCAGGCAGGCTGAACCGAAAAAGAAAATCAGGATTGTGCCGGGAATTCTGGAGCTGGTAGATGGACGGGTTGGTCTGGCGGATATCAAAGAAGTGAAAGTGGAGGACCTGCTGGGCAGAGAGCCGGTCTCGGTTGATTTTGAAAAAATAAGAGCTTTTATCCAGGGACGGTGCGTTCTGGTTACGGGAGCCGGCGGGTCAATAGGCAGCGAGCTCGTGCGCACGGTTCTTCAGTTTGAACCGGCTAAACTTCTGGCTCTGGACATAGACGAGACCGAGCTTTTTTATCTGGCAAACAGGATGAAGGCAGAGGGCGGAAGGCTCGAGCCGGTGGT
>Ga0272448_1002202_pt1 | contig 24905 bp, 18 predicted proteins | sample YNPCB0191_FD_202220 | JGI IMG/M metagenome (GOLD analysis project Ga0272448, IMG submission 202220) | Hot spring sediment microbial communities from Yellowstone National Park, WY, United States - YNP-CB-019-1 | ecosystem: Environmental > Aquatic > Thermal springs > Hot (42-90C) > Sediment... | reverse complement strand
GGCATAAGCGTTCAGCGCATCGCTAATCCGCTCCAAGAACGTATGTCGCTGCGTTCCGGGATCAGCCTTCTGGATGAGTTTACAGAGCTCTTGTTCCGCGTAAGCTTCGATGAGCTCCTTTGTCCTCGCTTTGCCCAGCTTCACGATGAGACGGTTAACCAGAGCAACCAAGTCTTCACGGAACGATTGTTGTTCCGGACTTCCCAGTGCCGTCACAGCACTTTCAAGGCTATTTCCCAGCAAATAGTGACGATTGGGGCGCGTTTGCGCTCTGCCTGGGCACTTGATGATGCCGAGTTGACAAAGTTCACTCGCGCCTCGGCTGAGCTCGGTCTCGGGCTTATAAAGCACATATTGGTGAATCTGCTCTGGCGTGTAGAACAGGAAGTTGCGGTAAAAGTTGGCTCCGCGGAAAGCGATCAATTCAAAGACCAGCCCCAAACCGAAATCACGGAGTACAGCAAGTTGGTCTGAATCCGTGGATCTCAATTGCGGCAAGTCGCCAGGCGAAGCGAAGGTATGGCTCAACCACTCGCGCGAGCGATAGAAGGTTTCTGCGGTGTCGAAAGATTTCCAGTGTGTGGCACCAAACCCGCTGGCGGTCTGGACGCAAACAATCCGGTGTTTGTCTCCTGTGGCGAGGCACACCACTTCCCGCTGGCCTACCTGTGTGAAGTTGTTCTTAACAAATGAGTCATTCTCGTCAAACGGTCCTGCAACCAGTTTCTGTCCGGTGATGAGGTCACTAGGCGCTGATGGGACAAGCTCAATGAGCGGTTGACCTGCAGTATCGGTCGCCACAATGGCGTTTTTCAAAGTTACGTTTTCTCCGGCGGCAGCCTTGATATCTAACTGCTTGATTACGTCTTGCCAACGTGGCTCCAGCGGAGTCAACGCAGCCTTGACAATATCCGCCAGGGCAAGACTTGCCGGTGCCGGGCAAGTTTCGATTGTAAGCACATATTTGTTCAACCACGTCCGGTATTCTTTCGGAAGTACCGCAGGCTGGATAAAAGGCGAGTCAAGCTCGAGTTTTTCCAGCGCCCCTAAACACTCCTTGTTGCGTTCGACAAAGGTCATTATGTCCATCCGAAGATTTGTTAGTCTCGCCTCCAACTCTCCAACTCGCGCAATCACTTGTTCCAGCACCCAAGCAACCCGGGGATCAAGAAAATCGACGAGTTCAGACTCCATCTTTGCCGTTATACACTTCAGATATTTCTGGCGGGACCGCCAGTCAATTCCGGGCGGGAAATCGAGATAGTCGACCCACGTCTTTAATCTTTCTTCCTTCTTGTTGCGCTCTAGCGATTGGCTCGCGCGCTTTTTCTGTTCCTCAACGTTGCCTTTCTTCAAGTCTTCAAACCGCTTGTGGAGTTCAGCAAGTCCAAGAATTGTAGTGTTGTACCCGGTGCAAACCCATTCCCGGACTTTGGCATCCAGCGCCCCTAAAACTTTCTGGAGGACGCGCTGCGCATTATCGTCCACAATGCGCGCGCGGGCCTGCAAGTCCGACTCGAATAACTTCCATTGGTGATCGACTGCATCGAAAAACTTTGGATCCCCCTCCCACTTCCGCGCACGCATCCACTGCGGGTTTCCCAGTTCGGGCAGTCCGGCCACCTCCGTCTTAGGCAGGAGCGCATCGCGCAGCTTGCCAAGATCTTCCATTGTAACTGCCGTCAAGAAATTACCAACGTCAGCCTCAGCGGTTTTATGATCGGCAGCGTCTGCCAGCCAACGGCTCAGCCATTTGTCCAAAGCCGAACGCAACGAGTATTCCAGCAGGTTTTCAACCGGGTATTCGACCACTGCGGCGCCAAACGAACTATAAACGCGCGGGGGCGAGCCCCTTTTATGGTCCAGTCCAATTTGACCATTTATCTCGCCCGCTGCGAGAGATGCACCGACGCCAGACCCAACCAGTGCATAGAGGAAGTTGCTAGCAGCACGGTATAGGTCGAAATCGTCTTTTGGTTGACGTCCATTTCGTGTACTGTGGTCAACCAAGAACACGTCGTTAACCAAGGGATTACTCCCCAGTGTGAAGGTTGTGTTGCTGTCGAAGACAAAACGGTGTGACCCCATCTCCCCGACCAAAAACGGTTGGAGCTCGCGCAGTACGCCTATCGCGTTGCCGTAGGTTTGGGCCTTTTCGATCTGCGGGTGGTGCAGTTTGCACGTCAGGAGTGGCCCGGGCAGAATCAGAACCGCGGTTATTACATCTTGTTGCGTCGGGAAATTCATCCGCAGTAGAGCAAGGCAATCCAAAATCGACCCGGCGCCTGTTCCGCCAGCAATGGAGCAGACCACGTAAATTCTGGTACCCGGCTCGACCTGCACTCCTTCCCGAATCTGCTGTACCACAGTTGCGAGGCCGGTCAATTGTTGACGCAGTGAGGCCAATCTTGCCTGCAAGTTTGCACCTGCATTTACATTGCTGCAGAAGAGCAGCTTCCCGGCACGCCGGAACTGGCCGGCGCCGTGCTGGGTTTGGATCTTCTCTTTCACTTCCTGATGCAGACCCTTTATTCCCCCATACTCATCAGGTAAAAAACCCAAAATGTGACGAGCTGTTGATTCTCCTGCCCTTGCCTGTTCGAGGGCATTGACAGCCACCGCCGCGTCAAGGATCGCCAATTCAGAGTCCTGCAATTGCGGCAGGCCGGGGAAGAGTGCGTTTTCCGTGTTATCGCTGTCGATCCCAAACAGTCTGACCTGGGGGGCACGCGACTGGTTGAGCCTCTTTTTGAGACTACGGAGCACTCGCATTCCCATTCCACCGATACCTACAACGAGGGTCGGATAGTATCTGCCACGCGGCGACTCTTTGGAATCCGCCAATATCCGATCGACTATTTGCCGAATATCTACCTCTATCATAATATTGTGATCTTACTTGAACGTTTGCTTACGGTTGCCTTAGCTTTCCAAGTACTCAAAGTCGATACCTTCCACTTGGAACTTTGTACGGTGCATCAGGGCAAGCGGCTCATCGAACCGCCGTCGCAGATGCATTCCCTCATCCCTTGTCCTCCGAATCACATACTCGCCCTGCTTTCCCTGCAAAGGATCAAGCTTTAGCTCCGACAGATCAAAAGACCTGCCGCACTCACTAAGCGACTTCACATCACTCTTGCCGCCATAACTCCAGCGCAAAGTTCCGTAGAGTTTGCGCGGTAGGAACTTGTTGCCAAGCCAGTAGGTCCCGATAACAACAACAACCACAACGCCCAAACGCCAGGTTTTCCACCAAGGTGGTGGCGGTTCAACAACAATTGTCACCGGGTCTGTGTTCTTGGAGGTATCTCCAGTTCGGTTCTTGACAGTTAAGATTGGCTTGAAAACCTGTTTCGAGCTACCAGGCAACTGGTATGTGTGAACCGGTTCTTTGTCGGAACTGGAGTTGCCGTCTCCAAAGTCCCAGTTGTACTCAACGATTTCTCCGCGCGATTCGTTCTTGAAGCGGACAGTCAATGGTGACTTGCCACTGACGGGGGCCGCACTAAATTTGGCCAAGGGAATATCAAGCTTTCCAAGAAGGATGTTTGTTTTCGAATCGGTCCCATCGGGAGAAGTAACTCGATGCACAGCCACAATTTCGCCGATGTTCGTTGGTGTGCACGTCACCGTGGGGCCGGTGAGCCGAACACCCTCCCCGATAAACCATTCGTGTTCCCACCCGGGACCATCGTGCAGTGCCGTGAGTCGGACTGTTGTCCCAATCGTAAACACTGCCGGGGTGCACGAGAAACTTGCGTCGAGCTTAATGAGCTGTGGGAGGACTTTGACCACGCGATTCGTTGTTGCAGCAGCTCGCCCCGGCTTGGCCACGGACAACTTAATTACAAAGTCGCCTTCGTTGGTAAAGGTCATCGATACCTGACGTCCAACTTGTTTACCAACTGCAGGGATGTCCCACTCCAACGTGTTTGGATCACCGGTGGATTCGTCTTGGAAATAAACCGTGTCGCCAACACGTGGGGCCGGAGGTACCCACGAGAACTTTGCCACCAAAGGTTCAACAGCGAAAACCGCTTTTTCCTGTTCTTTCAGTCCGCCCGGCCCCTCCACGCTGTGGACGATATCGATACGTCCGGCGCGGTCGACCTTCCATTGTGCTTCTGCCCGAGTCTCGGGAAGGACGATGCCTGCCACTGTCCACTGATGGTGCCAGGCCGGATTGTTGGTGTCTGCCCTGAGTTTCAGGACAGATCCCACCTCCGGCTCCAAAGGCTCGACCGAAAAGCCAGCATTGGGTGGCTGAGGTAGCACATCAATGACCTGAGTCGCTGTCGACGTTTTCCCTTCTTTGGTGATAACAAGTTGCACTGACACAGCCCCTTCGCGATTGAAGACGAAGGTTGGACTGCGCTCGGTTTTGGGGTTAATGCCTTGCACTCTCCACTCCCAACTTTCCGGACCTCCCAAAGATTCGTCCACAAATGTCACTTCTTCCCCGGCGCGGACGACTTTAGGAACCCATTTGAATTTGGCTTCCAACGGCACCTGTTCCATAACTTCGATAACACAGGCACCCGGTTTGGACTCAGCTTTGCCACCAGGCCCCTCCACGGCAAGAATGACATCGAAACGGCCGTTGCGCTGGTAACTGTGGCGCGGTTTCAGATCGGTTGAAGTAGTCCCGTCACCGAAGTCCCACCGCACCTTCGATATGCCAACTTCCTTGTCTGGTGTGAACAGCACCGGCTCGCCGACCCGTACCTTCATGGGGTGCGCCGTGAAATCGGCCTGGGGCGGTGGTTCAATAATCTGGATCTGAACCGGGTTGGGAACCGAATAGTGTTTGATCAGGCAACTTGGATAGGGCTTGTCCTTGGGCTCGTAGCCAAGCGTGTACCATGAAAAACTCGTTGTCTTCGGATCGATCTTGAGCTGAGTGCAGAGGTCGCAGAGTGCCGACCAGCCTCGGTATCGCGTGCTCTTCGTATCGTCTCCGTCAGAAAGTATGATAACGCTAATTTGTCGGTACCGCCCAACCTCTACTGCAACCCGAGCGATGACCTCGCCCACGGTATCATACAAGCGCGTTTCACCGGAAGGCTTGAAGTTTTCAAAAAAGAATCGCGTGAAATCGCCCTTTGCCGACAAATCCATTGAAGTCCACTTCCGCCCCTTGGTTGCCGTATCACTGAAGAATACGACCTCGACATGCGTCTCCGGAGACCTGCGCCCCACAAAATCCACAACCGCACCTCGAATTGGATCTACCAAACGATTTTGGACGATCGAGCCCGATTTGTCGATCACAAAATAGTACAATTCGTTTTCTGGCTGGCGATCTACTGTCGCTTGGGGAAATTGCGCTGCCGTGAGCATCGGGCAAACAGTCACAAGTAAAAGCAGCAGGGCTACTGTCGCCGTGGCATGTGCGGGTCCGACCTTGGGCCCACACTCAGCACTTTCAAGATGCGGTATCATACAGTCGCACCTCAAACCGAGGCTTGAAATACCATCTTGTTCGGGCTGGATTGAGCAACATGCTGGACTTCTGCCACTGGAATCACGCTCGACTTCTGCATTCTTGTGCTCACCCGCAACCAGTGTCCCCTTGCGGGCTGGGCCCTCCGCCCGTTAGACTCGAACTTTACTCGCCACTCTGGCCTGCAACGGCTATCCGATTTGACCTCGAAGTCGCGCGTTGCCGCACCTCACGGTCTACTGGGCGACCCAGAACACAGTTCTCCAGCCCCGAACACATCACGCGCACTTTTTAGCAAAGACGACAATTCTTGCAAGAGTATTTTTCAGCCGCGCAAATCCGCCCGCGGATGAGAATCGCTTTGGCCGAAGCTGCACGGTTTGTCTTACGCTTCATGATTCGCTTTCCATGCTTGGACATCTGGGAGAGCTTCTACTGTTGCCACAGACTCGAGACGTACTCTGGCGCCTTGTGCAAGAAGATTCTGATACACGCAAGCATCGGAATTCTCCTCCGCTGCTGAAGTCTTTTCAGACCCTGCCGGTGGCCAGTTCGTCAAGTGAAAACGCACAGCATAATGCCTGCAGATCGAACCGTCGGGCAGCCGGACGATCTCCGGGTGGCGAGCTTTCACATCGGGAGTGAACTCGAGGAAACGTACACGGGCGGCTTGCGCGCCGACTTGTTGTGCCCAAGCCCGCAAATCACTTGGCCCGGCCAGCCAAATGTGCCGACAGACAATAACCGGACGACGGTTGTAGAAAAAATAGGCGCTCATGAGGCAAGGAAGTTCCTCCTCCCAATCCTCGCGCAATTCGCCGTACCAAACGAATGTGGCTACCAGCAGCGTGAAGAAACCGACGAAGATTTGCAGGTTTTCCAGCCACCTGATCAGATCTTCCGGCACAGATCCAAATGCAGAAGTTGGCTCGCGATTCAACAATGGAGGTTGTAAACTCTTCAGGAAGGTTGCACCGACAAGCAGCAGGACGAGCCCAAGGCCGAGCGTGACGATTTGGGACCGCCTTCTTCGCCAAGCGAACTTTACTACTTGCCGGGTTTGGTCAGACCCGCTGAGGGGCATCGGCCTGGGTTCCTCGAAAATTTGAGAATGAGTAGCCATGAGAACAAAGCCGTTAAACCATCGCTTAATTGGGATCGTGGTTGAAGATTTCAACCGCACCAGTAACAGGCGAGTCGTAATACAGCTTGCGCGCGCGCCCGTGCAATGCATGGGCCAGACGAAGGTAAAGCCAAACAGGAGCGGGACCGGTTAGCGTCACATCAGCACCGGGCGGCACCATCTCGAGCACCCGGGCTTCGTAGATGGGCAGATCATCAAGCTTGGCCGTGCCGGTAGCAGCGTATAATGTCTTCAGGTCAATGGTGACACGCGAAGTATTCATCGAGTGAAGCCGAGTTCAATTTGCTGTGTTCGTAAGATTCTTGCCGAACTGACTACCAAACGATCCAAGGTCTGACAAGAATCAACCACCCCGCAGATTGGAAATTTGCTCGTGAACTGGGCGAGCGTTATCGCTTGGACCGTTGGTCAGTTGCGCCGCTACCCGTCTTAACGCATTTCCTTTTCTTTGCTTTTGGAAGTATCTTGCCCAGAGCAAGTTCAAGCAGTTTCGGATTTTATCAAAATGGCTACATCGCTCAGAGCTTCGCGCCTAATAGATCCAAATTTCTCTGCTGTTCGGCTGTTGGCACCGTCACCTGTTCAAACTCCACGTTTCCGATCCTCGCCGGATTGATCGTGATTTGCTGCAGACTCTTCATCACCGAGGAAAAGGTCCACTTGCGGTTTTTGCCCCGCCCATCGCTGGCAAACAAGGGCGCCAGCCGTTGTTGCATGTGCCACTGCAAATAGTAGGCTAACATGCAAATGAACACGTGGCTCCGAATCCGATCATCGGTCTTGTGATAAACCGGTCGCACTTCCAGCCAGGCGGTCTTCAAGTTCCGAAAAGCCTCTTCGACCAAGCTGAGTTTCTTGTAGGAAGCGACCCCTTACTCCTTGGTCATCCGCTCAGCAGGCAGGTCGGTGTAAACCACGTAGCAGCCATCAAAGATCGCCTCGGCTTTGACGGCTTCCTGGTCGAGGTGCTCACCCGCCGCGAGCGTAACAACAACGCTATTTCTTATATGGCAGTCCTCACACTGCTCAGCGCGGCGTAGCCGCAGTCGAATGATCGCGGCGAGATAAATGCGTTCGTTTCAAGCTGTGCGCCGGGTCGCGCCGCGCTGAAAGGGGCGACTTCGTCGCTCAAGGGGGGGGAGATCCAAAACTCGGATCATCGGCCGAACAATTCGGAGGTAAAAGTCGCAAAGGATCTGCTGATCTGCAGTTTCAGCGCAGATCATCCAGTTTTATACTCCAAAGGCCGCACTCTGGTGACAAGTTGAGCAAACTCGCAGTCTGAAAATCTTCGCAAATATGAGCGATTTCTCAACATAGTAATCCAGCGAGAGGCAAAGACGCGGGCAGCCTTGTTGGGGCGCACGACCGAAGTGTTGAACCGGCTCCTGCAGTCACATCGGGTTCTCCAAATGGAGCGGCGGCTTGTCCACAAGGCTAAGGCCGCAAGGAACTGAACCGGTCGTGGTCTCGTCCTGCAAGGGTGATGTGGCGCAGACGAAACAACACAAGGCCCGCCGGACGCAAGTAGTCCCGTTGGACTTCGGGATCGAACGCGTTCAGCAGGCCAATTGTTTTCCAGTTCCAACGACGCCCGGAACCGCGGCGTTGCGGGTCAACATCTGGTCTCCCATCGGCAAACCGGAAAGCCCTTCCATAGCAGTTCACCGCTGCAAAAACAGATCCCCGGTTGTCCATCTCGCCTTCAAAACCTCACCGCAGGCAATCTGTCCACTTGACCGGCGTAGGTAGTTGCTGTGAGGCCAATGTCTGCATGACCCAAAAGCTTCGACGCAATGAATATACCGTGATCGGCCACTGCCAATGACCCGAAACACTTCCGCAGATAATGCACAGGTTTGAAATCCCGAACCCCGTGCGCCCGCAACCATCCGCAAAGTTCCTTGAACGGATTCCGAACCCCAACCAATCCCATCGCCTGCAACGACCGCCGACTGAAAACCACAGCAGCGAGGCGATAATCGGCGGTGTGGAGACTGCGGCAGGTGCGTTTGCCCTGGTGTTGGAATCTGACGCACCAATTGTGGCTTTGGATGCGAGTGCCATCGGGTTTGACGCTGACAGGGCGGAACAGATCGAACCCGCGTTTTCTGGGCTTAAGTTTGCCGGAGTTTATGCCACTGCTTACGTCCATATGGTGCAAAGATACGCAAAGCTATGCAAAACCATGCAAAGTTCGCCGAAAACAAATATTGTGTCTGTCCCCATATCCCGCCCATCATGCGCCCTTTCGGTCATCCCGTTAAAAGTTGAGAGTTGAACGTTTCACGTTGAACGTTCCTGATCGGCATACCGGACATCGTGTCTGTCCCCATATCCCGCCCACCATGCACCCATTCAGTCACCCCATTAAACGTTGAGAGTTGAACGTTGGAAGTTGAGCGTTCCCGACCGGTGTGTCGGACCTCGAATATCGTGTCTGTCCCTATATTGGGTGAACCAGATGCCCCAGCTCGGTTCTGCAGTCAAACGCGGCCGGGGTGTTAGCGATGTTTTCTTCCAAAGCGTCGGGCTTTGTCCGGGTAGTCTGTCAAAATCGCGCTCGACCTCCCGGGAACCCCAGATCAACACCGCATTCCAATCCACGAATTTTCGTTCAGCGTTACATAATTTGAATAAGCAACCAGCTCTTCCTTCGGCACAATTACCACCAATAGCGGGAAGCGAACTTGCGCCGGTCAAGCGTCAAAAAGTCACTTCTACTGCAATCTGACCTCCAAATGGGTCAGGTTTGCACAAGGTACATATGCCCACGCGCCTTACCCGGCCCGGCCTCGAATCTGAGGACAGCTTTGTCAATGACCGCCGGCACCTCGCCAGCCACATGGCCAGGCTTGGCCCCGGCGAGCATTAGCCGCCCGCGTTCCAAGCTGTTCGGCAGTGGAATAGCAATTTGGCCATCGCCCTGAACCCACAACTCCATGATAGCCCCCCGCTGCACGCGGCGATCGGCAAGCACAGGCGCCCATGCAATCAACGGCAGATTCCGATCAGCAAAAACATGCTCCCTCCCGTCCGCAATGACCTTACAGCAATTGTAACCTGCGAAGGCCTCAAGTCGTCCCTGTTCGTCCAGCCGCAACGCAACAATCAGGTTTCCAGTGTAGTCCAGTGTGTGGCCGGACAGTTTCAGGCCGTGCAAATCAAGTGTGTCCGGGGGAAGCGGGTTTGCCTTCAGGATTTCAACGTCCTGCTGCTCGTTACGATGGAATCCGCCCGGCCAGCTCTCGATGTGGCGTCGGTAGTGTGCAGCCACAGCCAGCGCCCCGTTTGGAAAACGCGTCGCAAGCCATGGACTTGTCCTTGACACCACAGAAGGATCGTCGTCACCGCCATAGGCGCCTACGCGCCGCAATACCTCGAACCACGTACGCGTTTCATAGCCCAACGATGCAGCCTGGTCATCACGCGGACGAAAACCAAGGAACATCACCAACCCGCCGTTCGCCGCCGTTTTAACAACACCAATCGTGCGGCCTCCAATCCGCGCCACAATCTCGGCGGACGTTTCCGGCTCGACGGGATACGCGAGGTCAACAAGGAAATCCGTCAGAATTGTCTGTGGCTCGATGCCTTTCAATGCGCCATCGAACTCGACTTGTGCGCCGGCCACAACCAGTCCTTCGTGCGCAAACTGCAGCGTTTTGATCCCAAACAACCGTTGCCACCGTGCCAAAACGTCCACGCCGGCCAGATCGTAACGGGGGGGCGGCCCGGACCAAATCAGTTTGCCGCCCGATGCAACGAACTTTTCCATGAACTCGAGCAACCCTGGCGGCGGCAAAGGCTCAAACAACACCACCAAGGTCCCATATCGTCGTCCGATCAAATCCACCGCGCGATCGACAATGCGACCGTGTTCGAGCAACTTTGAAGGTGTTACGTAGTTGGCATAGCCGTACTGGACCATCCATGACCCGAACCGTTCCTCGACCGACACCAGTGACGTCGGATACAACATGAGAACCGGAACTTCGCGATGCTGGTAATCAAAGACCGCCGCAAAAGCCGGGTCGGGCGAACACCCAAACGCGTTTTCGAGCGCCCGATGCCGGCGGTGTACTTCTGCAGGCATGCCCCACGCGGCAGCGTAAGCGTTGGGCACGCTGTTGAGGCTGCCGGTTGAACACGCAAGGGCCAGACCGTAGTAATTGCGATCCGACCAGCCGCCTTCTGCGTGGTCGTTGCCACCGCCGGTGAGGAACTCGTTCCATTTGAAGTAATCGCTGCATGCACTGGCGGCCTGTTGAACCGTATTGGACCACAGAAAATCTGACGTGTACTCGTACTGTCTGGGCGGCATTGCCTGATTGCGAACGTTCCAGAAATCTATTGTGGGGCTTTGCGCCCATGTGGCATGGGCGCGCGCTTCGAGTTCGTGACCGTACAGCTTTTCTGCCGAGCGTTTGGCGCGGGCGAAAAGCTCGACCACAGTATTGTGCAACAATTCATAGTACCGTCTGCGAAGAAGGCAGGTCTGTTGAACATCCTCCGGTTTGTCCCCGAGAACATGCTGGGCTGGGAGCTTCGCCTGCAGATCGGGAAGAAAACCGTGTTGACCGTAAATGAAGTACACCAGCCAAGGGTCGAAATCGGCGTACCCGGGCCCGTACAACTCGGCGAATCTGGCCGCCATGTGCGGAGTCACGTATCGAAGCGCGAACTGCCCTTCCTCATGATGGTCTGCGTAACCCCAGTCCTGCTGAATGTGCATTTCATCCGCGTAAAGCCCGTTCAACGGCACGCCTGCAGCGTGATAACGTTTCACAAGGTCTTCGAGGAACGGAAAGGCAAATGGACTGAAATAGTCCATCTCCGGCACCGAATAGATCACAAGCACCATGACACGGTCTTTTGGGCCGACTTCGATGTCGCCACTCCCGCGGACTGTCAACCGCCGGTATCTTGCGTTGTTTGTTTCTGAGACTTCGACCTCGATTGGCTGGTGCAGTTCGGAAATCTCGTTTGGCGGAACGACGTAGAAACTGGTCCGGCCAATCCGCCGTTCTCTGAATGCGAAAACACGAATGCCAATACGTTTAAGTTCGATTGTGCCTTTGTTGTTCGTCCACCGAAGGTGTTCCCAAAGCGAGACGGTGAACTTGCCGGTGTTGGGATCGCGCCATCCTTCTCGGAATTGAACCCAGCGGCCTGATTCGCCGGTTTGGTTCACGTAACCCGGCCCGATTTCCAACGGGCTGAGCAGACTCAGTTCCAACCCGAGTCCGTAGCGCTTCATGGTCTCGCTTATCTTCGCGATGCGTTGGATGTAAGCTTCGGTGTCGGGCGTGAGCTGTCGCGGTTTTCCTCCCTGGCCGGGCCGGTATTGCGACCAAAACTCGTCAAAAGCAAGGATCACAGTTCGCGCGCCTGCAGCCTGTTGTTGTTCGCAGATTTCACGCAAAGTGGTTCGGTTGGGCGTGCTGCCAAGGCTGAGGTCAACTTTCTTGTCAGGGTCAGTCAGGTCATCGAGCTGCTGGTCGCTGACAAGTATGATGCCGCCTTTGGGCAACTGAAATTGCCACGGCCCGGGAAACAAAACAACCGGGCCGTCCGGCACCTCCCGCGCCGGCTGGCCAATTGCGCGCTGACCAAGCAAAGAAGCGCCGGTGACAACAACCCCGAGCTCTGAAAGCCGCTCGAAAAAACAACGCCGCGACAAGTGCCGTGTCAAAATGGACATGCGCAAATTCAGACATGCTCCGACCTGGCGATCAACAACGATGATTTGCCACCGCACAAGTCACATCCCTGCTTGCACCAGCGACGTGTTTCCGGTACCTTTATCACGCTCCGAGAGGGCGGAGGTTCGCTCCCGGCTCTGACCGGGGGAGGAAAGTCCGAACTCCACAGGGCACGATGCCGCATAACCCGCACCTCGAGTGCGGGATGCATGCGGGCGGTTGCATCGCGAGATGCACCGACGGATAGCGCCACAGAAAACAAACCGCCGGTTGCCAAGCGCAACCGGCAAGGGTGAAAAGGTGGGGTAAGAGCCCACCGCTCCAAGCGCAAGCGAGGAGGCACGGCAAGCCCCATCGGGAGCAAGGCCAAATAGGGGACCAATGGCGTGGCCCGCGCCGTGTGCCGGATCACACCGACCGAGGTCCCGGGTAGGGCCGCAAAGACAAATGAACCTCTCCGTCGGCGCCATCGGCGCCGGCGCAGACAGAATTCGGCTTACAGCCTTCTCGGAGCGCGATCTTGCCCTTGTTGGGAAAAGGTGGCATGATTGGCTTTGCCATGGAGGTTATGCAAGGTGCCACAGATGAGAACAGCCGCGGCCTTGTCCGAGTCGTCGTTGATGACCGCGAAATTCGGTCGCAGGTGATCGAGAGCTTGAAACTGCAGCCTCACGTCCAACTCGAAGTGCGGCGGCTGTCGGTTGGAGATTATGAGGTCGGAACCGAGTGGGTCTTCGAACGAAAGACAATTCATGACTTTGCAGCTTCACTTGCCGACGGTCGTCTCTTTCGTCAGGTCGCGCGCCTTGCACGTTGTCCCAACGGGGCGGCTCTCATCCTCGAAGGCCCGGATCAAGTTCGCGCAGAAACAGGCATCTCACCCGAGGCATGGCAAGGGACACTCATCTCGATCGGCCTCGTGTTTCGCCTGCCCGTCATTCACAGTGCGGACCCGGAAGAAACGGCGCGACTGTTGATCTACGCAGCGAATCAGGTTGGGCGCCGACGCGACGTTGTGTTTGTTCCGGCGGGTCGCCGGGCACGAACACTGGAACGCCAGCGAATTCGGATGTTGGCCGCGCTGCCGCGGATCGGACCGCACCGCGCGCGCATTCTGTTGAATCATTTCGGCAGCATCGCAGCCGTGGTGCAAGCAGCTCGTGAAGAATTGATGGAAGTCCGCGGAATAGGAGAACAGATAGCACGCGAAATCCGGGAGTTCGTGGCCGGAGACGGAGTCTCGTCACCGGACCCGACCGCCACGTCGCAGATGCAAAACGGCGGACAAGAATAGACGGCGCGAGACTCAACCTGGAAATTCCGCCGGCCCAACAGCCAAACACGCCCGACCGGTTTTGTGGTGATACCCGAAAGAAATGAAAGAAAGCGACAAAACGTCTTGTTCCAGAAAGTGCCTTGGGACAAGCTGCAGTGGCGGATGCGATGAAGTGGCAGTTGACAATTCTGGTCTGCTTGTTGGCCGTGGCGGCGCTGGCGGTTCGAGTAATCGATCTTGATCGCCGACCGATGCATGCCGACGAAGGTGTTCAAGGGCTCAAGTTCATTGAACTGCTCGAGAAAGGGAATTATCGGTATGACCCCGACGAATATCACGGGCCAACGCTGAACTACCTGACGCTCCCTGCTGCATGGCTGCGGGGCGAACACAACAGGCTGGCGTTGACCGAAACCACACTGCGCCTTGTTCCGGCGGTGTTCGGTGCGGGGCTTGTTCTATTGCTGCTCATGGTGCGCGATGGTCTTGGGCGGTCGGCAACCCTGTCAGCAGCTCTGATCACGGCGATATCGCCTGCGCTTGTGTTTTACAGCCGGTATTACATTCACGAGACTTTGCTGGTTTTTTTCACGATGGCTTTTCTGGGTTCGTGTTGGAGGTATCTGCAAGCCAGAAACCGGGGCTGGGCGGCGGCAGCAGGGGCTGCATTTGGCCTGATGCACGCCACCAAGGAGACCTTTGTGATCGAGCTGTTTGCAATGATGGTTGCGTTGGCGGTCGTCATTGTCACACGACACAAACGGCAGAATGCACCTGAGGCACAGGGCAATCGCGCGATCAAGATCGAATGGTCTGATGTTGGTCTTGGGCTGGTTGTTGCGATGGTTGTTTCGGTGATTTTTTACACTTCGTTCTTTCGATATTGGCGGGGGCCGGTGGATTCGGTTCTGACCTATTTTCCGTGGCTGCGGCGAGCAGGCGGCGCATCGCCGCACATTCATCCGTGGTGGTTTTATCTGGAGCGACTGGCATTTTTCAAGCGGCAGAGCGGCCCTGTCTGGAGCGAGGCGTCTTTGCTGGTTTTGACCATTGCGGGAATCGGGGTGGCGATTCGCCCCGGTCTGTACCCGGCTGCCAACGCGCAGTTGGTCAGGTTCATTGCGATTTACTCGGTTGTACTTGCAGGGGTGTATTCGGCGATTTCTTACAAAACGCCGTGGTGTGTGCTGGGATTCTATCATGGTTTTGTTTTGCTCGGCGGGGTTGGCATTGCGGGGCTGCTGACCATCTGCAGGGCGAGGTTGGTTAGGGGCGTGTGTGTGGTGGTGTTGGCAGCACTACTTTGTCATCTGGGGTTTCAAACATGGCGGACAGCGTATGCGCAACCGGCGGATCGGCGAAACCCGTACGTCTATGCGCATTCTTCGCCGGACCTGCTACGTTTGGTTGAAAAAGTTAACGCCATAGCACGCGCCAATCCGAATCCGGACAAGTTTGCAATTCAGATCATGGCGCCGGGCGGTGATTACTGGCCATTGCCATGGTATTTTCGGAAGTACCCTCGCACAGGTTGGTGGAGTGAGATACCGGAAAACCCGTACGCGCCGGTGATGGTGGTCGGCGCAAAATTTCACGCTGATCTGGATGAAAAATCCGACAAACGCTGGTTGATGGTGGGATTCTTCGAGAGTCGCCCCGGGGTGTTTTTCGAGCTCTACGTCGAGTTGGAGTTGTGGAAGAAGTATGTGGAAACACTGCCGCGAGACAATGATTGAGCTGGCAGACTTTGTCGTGGCGCGCGCAACACTGCAAAAGACCGAAGAACCATTCACTCAGCGCGGCGCAGCCGCAACCGTAGTGGGTGCATCAAATGCTCCGGGTTCATTCGGTGCCATCCCAGCAGTATGTGCACAGACGGTCTTTTGGGAGGCCAATGGCCGCGACGAGATCAGGCAGTGCTTGATACTGCAAGGTTGTCAGGCCGAGCCTGCGACGGATGCGATCGACCATTTCTTTGAACTTGTCCGAGGCGGGGTCAAGGTAATCGGGCGGAGGCGGGCAGTCACGGCCTTCGATCTCAGCAATTGCGCGACGGCCTGCGAGATCGAGCTCGGATCTCGACCGTGAGAAATTGAGGAATTTACAGCCGTAAATCAGAGGCGGGCACGCAGGCCGCATATGGACTTCTTTGGCGCCGTAATCGTACAGACGCCGGATTGTATCCTGGAGCTGCGTCCCGCGGACTATTGAATCTTCACAAAACAGGAGTCGTTTACCCTGGATGAGTTCTCTGATTGGTATGAGCTTCATGCGTGCGATGAGATCACGGACATGTTGCTGTTGGGGCATGAAACTTCTCGGCCATGTGGGAGTGTATTTCACGAACGGGCGGCAGTACGGGATTCCTCTGGCCGTTGCGTAGCCGAGGGCGTGGCTGGTGCCTGAATCAGGGATCCCAGCCACTGCATCCACATCTGCCGAGTCGCGTTTCGCAAGGGCTGCCCCGCAGCGGTATCGAGCTGATTCGACGTTGACGCCCTCGTAGCTGGAGGCCGGGTAACCGTAGTAAACCCAAAGAAAGGAACAAATCTGACAACGCGATGAAGGCATGATGACCTGTTCGATGCCTTCTGGTGTGAGAAAAACAGCTTCGCCCGGGCCGAGGTCGCGGACAGTCTCGTAACCAAGATTCGGGAAAGCGCAGCTTTCCATTGCGGCTGCGTATCCGTGGGGGCCACGGCCTATGACGACGGGCGTGCGCCCCAATTTGTCTCTTGCGGCGTAGAGTCCTTTTTGCGTCAGCAGCAGCATGGAACAGGACCCTTTGATTGCGTTTTGTGCGATGGAAATGCCCTCGGTGAAAGTGGCGCCCTGATTGATGTAGATGGCGACCAGTTCTGTGGGGTTTACACCGCCGGCGCTCATTTCGGAGAAATGGGCAGACCGCAAACTGAAAGCATGTTTGATAAGTTCAGTGGCATTGTCGATGCGACCGACGGTAACGATTGCGTAATTGCCGAGGTGGGAACCGATGATGAGCGGTTGATCGTCGGTATCGCTGATGACGCCGATGCCCATTCGGCCTTTCAGGCGGTGGACGTCGTGCTCGAACTTGGACCTGAACTGGGCATTCGAGATGTCGTGGATGAATCTCGTGTGCGTTTGTCCGTCGTAAACAGCCAGTCCGCCCCGGTGGGTGCCGAGGTGCGAGTGATAATCTGTCCCGTAAAACAGGTCGGACACACAATCGTATTTGGAAACCACGCCGAAAAAGCCGCCCATAAATTCAAAAAGAAAAGTATGTTTCGTTCAGACGATAGCGAGGTTGCCGCGGGCCTCAAGCACTGATTTGCCCCGCTTTTGGCAAACCGAACCGAGCGTGCCGGTCATGGTCCGGCGGAAGCAAGGCGATTGCCCGCTGTTTCAGCGGTCTTGCCAGTCAAGGATTTGGCGGTCGGCCCGGAGACGGTTTTGGAGTGCGGAGATCGAGACTTTCTGGACCGTGGTATTGGCTTCTATTGCCAGAGCGGCTGCAGTTGCGGCTGATTGACCCAGCACCATGAAGACGGGCTCCATGCGAATTGAGCCATAAGCAATGTGTGAAGCTGACAGACACACCGGGACAAGCAGGTTTTCGCAATCTCGCGCTTTGGGCACTATGGCGCGGTACGAGATCGGGTAAGGTTTCATCGGGGGAACCTGGACATCGCCTTCGTTTTCGACCCGGCCATTTTTGACGATGCGCTGGCAATTGTGTGAGTCCATGTTGTAGGCGGCGAGCCCGACCGAATCCTCGGCGGTGCGATCGTATCGGCAGTTGTGTTCGGTCATGACGTAATCGGAGATCATGCGACGGGCTTCGCGAACATAGAGCTGCGATGGCCAGCCACCGGTCTCGACGAACTCATCTTTGCAAGGTCCCCACTGTTGCATTTCAGCGCGGATGTTTTGCGGGACACGCGGGTTGGTGGCAAGGAAATGGACAAACCCGCGGATGTAATCCTCGTGCCGGCGGGCAATTCGTTCGCGATCTGTGATCGAGGCGTTCGGGTAATCCCAGTTCATGCCGATGAAATCGGTCGAAAACGCGCCGTTGTTATTAATATCTGTCTTGTGGTTTGGCATCCAGATCGGATTCCAGAGCTGGTCGAGGGTGGGGCGTTTTCCAGCAGCGACGAGCGCCTCAAGGTATCGCGCCAGAAGTTCGTAGTCCGACTCGCGGTAGTTTGGCGGGGGCACAAGCGGCAGGCGATTGGCTGCGTTTGTGGTGAAACAGAGACGGTAATTGTATGCTTGAACACGCCGGTCGCCTTGACCGGGGACGCCGCCGTCGCCTGACTGGATGAAAGGCAGCAGACCGCTCTTGGGATCACCCGGCTTGATGTACGGGTCAACCGGGACAAGAAATTGGTGTTTTGGTGTTTCGGCCCTGATGCCGTTGAGAGTCTCGCCGTAGATGGCATTTGCTTCACGTCCGACGTGGTACGGGACGTCTGCGGCCGCCATCAGATCGCCTTCGTAGGAAGCGTCGATGAAAACTCGCGCTCTGAAAACAGTGCCGGGTGTTGTTACGATTTCTGTGATGGTGCGGCCGCGGCGTGAAATCTTCAGTAGAGGATGCCGCAAATAAACCGGCACGCGGGCTTCCGCGAGCATTTCGTTGAATACGGCGCTTGCAACGCGCGGCTCGAATGTCCACATGGTCGCGTCAGCAGCCTCGAGGCTGGATGCCTGAACCTGACCGCTGCGCCTCTTGGCAAAATACTCTGCACGCGTTTCAAACACCCATGCGTCATCCGAAGCGTAGTGTTTGGCGATGCGGTGATAAAACTCACGCGAGATACCCCCTATAGCGGCTTTGTTTCCGATGTCAGTTGCGCCAAGGCCGCCGGTGGTGAGCCCACCGATGTGAAAGCCCTGTTCGACAATGACAACGCTGTGGCCCATGCGCGAGGCTTGAACAGCAGCGGCGATGCCACCAGAAGTGGCACCGAACACACAAATGTCTGATTGGACCGTTTCGGAGTGCAGCGACGCTGCAAACGCGACCGCCACCAACGAAGCGGCCATGTTGCCGAGTTGTTTGGTTCTTTGAATCATAAATGATCAAGATCGGTGGAAAATATATTGGAGAATCTGTGTCGAGCTCGCAAATAGGCAGATCGTTCGAGAGTCCCGGATTAAAACTGTTCGGCCACTGCCCAGCATCTCATCTTCCCGTTGGGCGACAAAGTCGGCCCGTTCAGTGCGGCGCGACACGGCGGGATCCCTGCAACCAGCGCAGTTGTTACGCCTCGAGCGTTTGGTTGCGGCTGCGCCGTGCTGAGAGTTTGGGTTGAGGCTGTTTCCGCCTGCGCGGTTTAAAGGCGGCAGAATGCTCATTGTGGCGGTTGTGGCGGTGTGGTGGACTGTCGCATGGGCGCGAAGTTGCCCTGTTCGCAGCAGCGGACGAAGCCCTCGGTGGCGGACTTGAGGTCTTCCCACCGGGCTCTTATGGCGGCGGCTTCCTGTTTCGAGATCGCATTGTCAATCGCGGCCTTGGCTATGACAGCAAGGAGGTCGGCAAACTCCTGGACGACCTGGTTTGTTGCGGGGACAAGACACTCAGGATGCGGCCAAAGGGTTTTGGGATTCCTGATGAAAAAACCCCCGCCTTGCTCGCAAATCCATTGGGCAATTCGTGTATCGCCCGTCGAACGGATTAGGGCGGCAACACGGTCCAACGGGTTAGCCGTGCCGCTGCCGGTATTTTCTGCTGGCTCGGCCCATTTATAAATCAGAGAGAGCGAAAGGCCGAGGTCATCGGCGATTTTTTTTGGGTTCGACCTGTCGTAAACCTGGCGGAGAAGCTGATGGGATTGCATGCCCAAGAGGATGCTGACCCTCGTGCGGCTTGGCAAGAGTGAACCTGTTTTGTCATGGTCGAATGCTCGAATCGCGACCTTGCACGGGAATCTCACCGGGATGACGCCGTTGGTGTGTGTTGGCTGGTGCCCTATATACTTATGTTGATAAATCGATCATATTTGGAAAGATTTTCAGACTGCGAATTTGCTCAAATTTTCAACATCTGCTTCTCTGGCAGCGGGGAGTGCGGTCACAACAGTGCGGCCTTTGGAGTGTAATACTGGATAATCTGCGCTGAAATCGCAGATCAGCGCGTGGTTCGAGACTTTTGCCTTCGAACTGTTCGGCCGCTGATTCCACTCGCATCTCCCCCCAAGGCGACGAAGCCGTCCTTTCAGCGCGGCGCGGCGCAGTCGCAACCAAATGTCCGAGGCGTAACAATTGCGCCGGTTGCAGGAACACCGCCATGTGGCGATTGTCCAGTTCTAACTGTGCCGCGCTGCGGAATATAAGTGCAAAAGGTTGTGGAATCTGGTACTGATCCGGGGAACATGATGCGGGAGTTTGCAGAATGGTTCGAGGACCAGCTCAGCGGGCTGGGCCGGTACACGCTGTTGTGCGCCGAGACCGCACTTGCGATGGTGACGCAGCGTTTGTCTTTCAGCGACCTGCTGTATCAGTTGCATTTCATAGGGGTCAAGTCCCAAGCGGTCGTTGTGATCACAGGGGCGTTCACCGGAATGGTTTTGTGCGCGCAGACGTTTTTCCAGTTTCACAAGGTCAAGATGGATACCGCGACGCTTGCAGTGGTGAGCGTGTCGATGGGAAGTGAACTTGGACCGGTGTTGACGGGGTTGATGGTGGCCGGTCGCGTTGGCGCTGCAATGGCGGCTGAGCTGGGGACAATGCGCGTTACCGAGCAGATAGACGCGTTGCGGACATTGGCGACGCATCCGATTGATTATCTCGTGGTGCCGCGGGTATTGGCGACATTACTTGCGTTGCCGCTTTTGACGGCGGAGTCGATTGCAATCGGCATTGCGGCCGGATATGCGGTTGGTGTGGGATTGCTCGGGATCGACTCTGCGTACGCATGGCACAACATGCTGCGGTACACCTACGTCGAAGACATAATCATCGGGTTGCTCAAGAGCGTGGTATTTGCAGCGATCTTGGCAACGGTCAGTTGTTACAAGGGGATGAATTGCCGTGAAGGCGCAGAAGGAGTGGGCCGTGCGACAACCGAAGCCGTTGTCGCGTCGTCGATCACGGTGTTGATGAGCAACTTCTTTCTTACGATGTTCTTGAACCGGCTGATTTATGGATACGATTGAGGCAGTCGGGATCGAGAAATCTTTCGGTCGCCACCGGGTTCTGAACAGCGTGAGCTTCCGAATCGGGGCTGGCGAGACCGTGGGCATTGTTGGGCGCAGTGGCTGCGGAAAGAGCGTCCTGCTGAAGATTCTGATCGGCCTGTTGAAGCCCGAAGCCGGCAAGGTACTCATCGACGGCGAGGACATTACCCGGATGAACGAGCGGGAGCTGCTCGAGGTGCGACGGAAATTTGGGATGTTGTTTCAGGGAGCAGCGTTGTTCGACTCGATGACGGTGGCAGAGAACGTGGCGTTTCCGCTCAGACGCGACGGGAAGCTTGGTGAGTCGGAGATCGCCAGGCGGGTGGCCGAGGTGCTCGAACTGGTGGATTTGCCCGGAATAGAAGACAAGAAGCCGGCCGAGCTGTCCGGGGGGATGAAAAAAAGGGTTGGTTTGGCTCGGGCGATTGTGTATCGGCCCCAGATCGTTTTGTATGACGAGCCGACAACGGGTTTGGACCCGATCGTTGCAGACAGTATAGACAAACTGATTGTGCGGGTGTGCGATCAGCTCAAGGTAACTTCGATTGTGGTGACGCATGACATGCGAAGCGTAAGGCACGTGTGCAAGCGGGTGTTGATGTTGCACGGAGGACGAGTCCATTTTTCGGCCGAGGTCGATCAGTTTTTTGGATCGCGTGACCCCGTGGTTCGGCAGTTTGTTGAAGGCGTTGCGGATTCGGAGAAGGAGGTTGCGCTATGAAGGAACGACGTTTGTTGCTACGGGTTGGGGTGTTCGTGTTGGTTGGGATTGTTCTTGTTGCGACACTGGTGATTCTGTTCAGCAAAGGGCTTACGTTGGGCAGGCCAACGTATGAGATTCTGCTTCGGACAGCCAACGTGGGCGGTATCAAGCGCGGCGCTGCAGTCCTGATGGCAGGCGTGCCGGTCGGATCGGTCGGGCGGGTGGACCTCACTCCTGACGGGCGGGCCGTTTTGATTCATCTGAAAATACTCAAGCAGTATCAGATTTGGAGCGATGCCTCGTTCGTGATCGAGCAGGCCGGGTTCCTCGGAGACCAGTACGTGTCGATAACGCCGACCAAGAACGAAGGCAGATTCTTGAAAGAGGGCGATCTTGTTACGGGCATGGAGCCTTTCAATTTGCAAGAGGCGGCCCGGGCAGCAACGGGCTTTTTGAAGAGAGCCGACGAGACAATCCAGCAGCTCAACGGCGTGGTTGAGAGGTTGGACCGGATTCTATTGACGGAGGTTAACCTGACGAACATGAGCGCGGCGCTCGCGAATTTCAAGGAACTGTCATCGCGCGTGAATGAAACCGCGGCCCGGGTGGACGGGCTTATCGTATCGAACGCGCCAGTAATCGCCACCGGGGTGAGCAATTTGGTCTCGTTTTCAGAAAGTCTGGAGCAGCTCGCAGCCGACTTGAAACAGGCGGTGGCGACAAACCGCGATCAAGCCACCCTCACAATCAGCAATCTGAATGCAGCATCCGTGACGGTCAACCGGCTGTTGAACGATCTCGAGTCGGGCCGTGGGATGGCGGGAAGTCTGCTCAAGGACGAGAATGTGGCTTCGCAGTGGCGATTGACAGTGAGCAATCTCTCGGTGCTGAGCAGCAATCTGAATCGGTTTGGCCTCTTGTACAAGCCCCCCGCGCCGAAGAAAAGTGCACAGGCCGTAACAAAAGATGCGACCGGGCGCCCGTTTTGAGCAGAGGCGGGTACAACCCCACCCTCGCGTCACGGCTGGCCGGAAGGTTTGATTCTGGCGCTGACGTTCTTGATTTTTGCTGCTCTGGCAGCGTCCATGATGTTAACAACCTTGCCCCATGGAGCTGCAGTGTCGGCGCGGATTGTCAGAGCGGCGTTAGGGTCTTTGGCTGCACGCGTGACCAATTCAGCCGTTAATTGATCAAGTGTGACCTGTTGTTGGCCGAGATAGAAGTGAGGGGGTTGCGCCGTGACGGTAACCACGATCTGGTCCTCGACTGCGCCGTCATGAGCAACACGTGTTTCAGGAAGAGCGAGTCGGACTGCCGGGTGTTGTCGGATTGTCGTGGTGACCATCATGAATATCAGCAGAACGATCAGGATATCGATGAGCGAAACGATGATGACCGCGGGAGGCTGGCGACGTTTGCGAGTGAAGAACCGCATGGCTAAGAAACAATCGCGGCAGGTTATCTGGCAGCGGGTTGGGGCGCAGACGGGACGGTGTGCGGTTTGCGGCGGTACTGGCGACGCAGGAAATCATCAAGAAGCGTTTCCATTTCGACGGCCATGGACTCGACCTTTTTGGTGTAGTAGCTCCATGCTACGAGGGTTGGGATGGCAATCAGCAGCCCTGTAAGGGTTGTATTGAGTGCTATGGCGATGCCGCGGGCAACAACGGCGTTGTCGGTCAGACCCGTTCGGCCAATGTCACCGAACAATGTGATCAGGCCGTGGATCGTGCCAACCAAACCGAGAAGTGGTGCGATACCGACGATCACTTCGAGAACAACCAAACCGCGTTCGAGCATGACGATTTCGTGTCGGGCCCGGGTTTCAACTGCATCGACGTTATCGGCTTTTGGCCATGCCAGGTGCTCGATTGCCCCAAGGGTGACCCGCCCGAGGCACGAGCTTTCCTGTTGGCAAAGAAGCTTTAGATTTTGCAGGTCTTCCTTTGTTTCGCACGTTTCGATTGCCTCTTCCAGTGTTTTAGGGACCACCTTGCTTCTGCGCAGGGCAAGGCCACGTTCGATCATGAAAGCAACACTGACGATGGAAGTTGCCACCAGGAAAATCATGAACGGACCGCCAGCTATCAGGAATTGCCACATATTTGTATTCAGCTTCGAGTAATTAGGATCAGACCAAGCTTGGGTTGACAGGTTCAGGGTTTAACGGATCAGTAATAAAAGGTGAATCGGACGTCCCGGTAATCGGTGCCGACGATCTTGCGCAGATCGGCGGGCCATTTTTCGTAAGGAGCCGGTTTCGTTACTGCCAGTTCGCATATTGTGGTGAATATTTCGCCGACGTTGCTTTCTACAACCCGCATTTCAGTGATGCGACCGTCGGCGGTCAGGCGAAATTCGAGAACGACCTTGCCCATTCGATCAAGGCTGTAGCGGTGTTCCTCGAGCAGCGCATACCAACATTGCTGCACGGCAGCAATAAAACGGGCGTCGTAAGAGCCAAACGGACTTGCGCGCACATCCATGGATGAAGAGATGCTGTAACGTCTGACACCACCGTCCTGCTTGTACTTTTCGCCTACAAGAGCGCTGTATGGATTGATTTGACGAGCTGCGAGCGCGTCTGCGACGCGCCTGTATCGGGTGTGTGCCTGCTTGCTGTCGCCGGTTTCGGTCGGGAAGAAGTTTGAAGCGTCTATTTTCGGCATGACAGGATTGGCACGGGCCATGAGCGTTTCGCCGGGCGCTTGTGGAGGTTGCGGTGGTTGGACAGGCTTGACCGGTTGCGCAACAACCGGCGGTGGAACTTGCTGTTTGGTTTCTTGCGTCGAGGACTCTTCTTCAGGCTGGTTGGCCGGCGGTTGGGCCGGCTGGAGCGGCTGCGACTGGGTAACCGGTCGGAGCGTATCCTTTGTCTTCAGGACCTTGTCCTGGGCGCCGTCAATTTTGGGTGTTCCCGTGTCGCGACTGATGTCCGGATTGGCAGCAAGCGAATTGAAGGGAGAATAATAGGCCGTGTTCGGTGGGGTTTCGTCCGTGGCTTGCGATGGATCGACATCGACAAAAAGCCTTGGCATTTCCTCTTCTTGCGCTTTGGAGACGGTTGTGAGGTCGGCAGAGACCGGGGATTGGAACAGTTGTTTTGACATCTGGAGCCGGCCGGGGTCGAGCCCGAGCGCCTTTGCCAGCATGCCGAATGGCGTGAATTGCCAGAACCCGGCGCGATTGCCGAGGTCGATCGCCGTGAACAACAGAAGATGGAACATCAGGGAAATAGCGAACGCGACCAGCAAAGGCCTCCACTGCTGCTGGTCGTGCCAAAGTATGCCTGCCGTTCGCTCCATACTTGCAGCTTGGGAAATAATAGTGCAACAAACGACTCCGTGCCGCAACTGGAAGTTGGCAGGGAATCTCAATCCGGAAAGCTCACCGGCCCGTCCAGTGCTCTCAGACCGTCATTCTGGTGAGATTCCCGCGCCGGGCCGGCGCACTTCCGCCTTGTCGAGAAAC
>Ga0272448_1002200_pt1 | contig 24911 bp, 19 predicted proteins | sample YNPCB0191_FD_202220 | JGI IMG/M metagenome (GOLD analysis project Ga0272448, IMG submission 202220) | Hot spring sediment microbial communities from Yellowstone National Park, WY, United States - YNP-CB-019-1 | ecosystem: Environmental > Aquatic > Thermal springs > Hot (42-90C) > Sediment... | reverse complement strand
CGGCTCGATCGGCGGTCTGGTCGAGCACGTGTTGCTTGATGAGCGAACCGAACACATCGAAGATCGATTCGTTCAAGGCGCGCGGTGTGAAAAAGTAAAAGAGCTTCGCCTCATCCTGCGTCACGCTGTGGGTCAGTTCATGGCCGATGACATCAATGGCGATCGTGAATCGATTGAACAATTCACCATCGCCATCGCCAAAGACCATTCGCTGTCCATCCCAGAACGCGTTGTCGTATTTTTTTCCAAGTGCACCGTGCCGTTCAACGGCATACCCGCGTCGTCGATCGAGTTCCGCTCGTACGCTTCCCAGTAGAGATCGTAGGTCGCGCCAAGCCCATCGTACGCCTCATCGACCGCCGGATCGCCGGTCGGCGGCGCGCCCTCGGTTCGCACCACCGTGCCCGGCAGAGTCTGGGTACTATCGGCGCTGTAGATCGTACGGTGTTTCTGTCCACCCGCGCCCAGCAAAGAAATACCGCGCGCGCCGGCAGGAGCGACGGGAACTTGTGACGCGCGCACCGCGCGGATGGTCTGGTCCGCCGCGAGAGTTTGCAGCGCGGCGGCGCGCTGCGCCTCTATTCCTCGATTGGCAAGTGCCTGGAGCATGTACGGCGGCAGGATGCAGAGGATCGGGCGGTGGCTGGTGTGTCGGCTGAACCTCCAATGCGCACCCAGTATAACCTCCCCCAAAGTTCAAGTCAATGGCGGCAGCGCCAAGTACTGGTGTTCGACATGACAGATCTGACAGGTCTTTCGAGACCTGTCAGATCTGTCCTCTTTATTTGGGCTGAACGACGATCGTGCCCTTCATGCCGAGCTGGACGTGAACCGCACAGTAGTACGTGTAGGTGCCGGGCTTGTCGAAGGTCAGCGAAAAGACATCGCCTCCCGGCAGACCCTGTCCAAGCACTCCGGAATTGTAGTACTGGGTCGGATCGTACGTCTGCGAGGGCTTGGCGGGGAACAGGATTTTTGGATTGAGGGCAAGGATGGGTGGTTTGTTCGCGCCTTGCGGTTTGGGCTGGATGAAATCGTCCGGCGTCGAGTTCGGGTTGAACGTCACGGTATGGAACTCGTACGAGAACCAGTTGACCGTGTCGCCGGCTTTGACCGTGAGCGTCTTGGGACCGAAATCATACAGCGCGGCGCTGGGGTCACCCACATTTATTCCCACATTGACAGACCACAATGTGGTGTTGTTGGGACCCGGCGCGCTCTGCGGGTTCTTGCTCCAATCGGTCGCCGCTTTGACTTGTGCGTCCAGGTCGGCTTGATCGGCTTTAGCTTGCGCGTCAATGTCCGCCTGCGACGGAACGGTCGTGTCCGTGGCTGGCTCGACGACGACCACGCCATCCATGTACGGGTGGATCAAGCAGACGAACTTGTACGCGCCGGGCTTGTCGAACGTCAGCGCGAACGTGTCGTTCGGCGGCGCGCCGGGCGCGGCTGGCTGCTTGCTCAGGATGCCCGAGTTGACATAGCCGGTGCCGCTGAATTTCTCGACGGGCGCGCCGGGAGCACGCGTGGCAAATCCTAGTTCTGGCGGAAGCATCAAGTCGGTGGGTCCGCCGCCGGGGATCGGTACTACGGGTTGCATCGCCGCGGGCGGTGGGTTGAAACTCACGGTGTGAATTTCGTCGCCCGTAACTTTCCATTGAATAGTATCGTTCGCCCGAATGCGAATCACCGACGGGACGAAAGCTGCATCGACGGCTGTGCCTTGACCGCTGCCGACAAGAACGTTGATTGTCCGCGGCGCCGGCGCGGGCGCGGCGGTCGGCGCGACGGCTTTTTCCACGACGACCGTTTGTGGAACCGTCACTGTTTGTGGTACGACGACGGTTTGCGGGACGATTTGCGGTGCCGGTGCGGCACAGCCCGCAAGTAGTATTGTGACGCCAGCAATTGCGAGAATCGCCAGGCGCAGTGTTGGTTTGAACATCGAACTCTCTCCTCCTAAGTGTGTTTTTCCCCAGCGGGGCGTCGTGCTATGATCGCAAGATTTGTGTTATTCCCCCCTGCCTCCTTTTACAGACCAAGCAATGGTTTGAGATGTTGCTCGATCTCGCTTTCGGTGAACAATCCTTCCACGCGATACGTGATCGTTCCCGTTTTGTCGATGAGAAATAGCCACGGCTCAGACTGCAAACCAAATGCGGTCATCGCCGGATCGAGCTGCCAATTGGTCTTCGCGGGATCGGGCAAGCCGGTGTAAACTTCGACGTGGATAAAGTTGAGCGCGCTGCCGTACCGCTGCTGCAAATGATCCAAGACATCGTACGACGGTCCGCACAAACGCGTCTGGCAAAAGAGCGGCGTCGCAAAAAGCAGCGCGGTCGGCTTGCCGTCGGCGAGCGCTTGCGCGAGCGTTTGATGATAGAACGCCGGGTTTGGATGCGGCGCGGACGAAAGCATCCGCAGATTGCCGTCCACATCCGCCGCGGTTCGTGTCGCGAGCGCAGGCGCTTTCATCCCCGGCTTGAGCGTCGGCGAATTGGAAACGACTTGAAAGGCAACGCGCTTGGTCATGCTCGTGCCGTCCGAGAACTTGGCTTGCACCTCCACGCCCCACGCGCCGGCGCGCTTGAACTCGCGCTCCTGCGCGTAGATCGTGGTTTCACCGTCCGGCGTTTGCAGTCGCGTCGCGTCGGCTTCGGACTCGACGGTCGGCGACGCTGGATTCGACAAATCGAAATAACGAAAGTGAACTGCCGCGTCGTGAATCATTCCTTTGACCGGATCGATCAGCCCAACCGCAAATCGATTCTGCCCCACGATCAGCTCCGATGGGACGACGATCACCTGAAGTTGATTCGCCGCGGCTGGATTCGTGTTGTTGGCGGTTGGGTTGGGGTTGAACTGGTTGGGGATTGCCGGACTAAAGCCAGATGGAGTCTGTGGCGTAGAGGTCGCGCTGCACGATGCGAGTAAAACAGGAAGCACTGCCAGAAGTACCAGTTTCTTGAACATACCATTAACCCTCGAACGAGAATATCGCGCCATATGTTTCCAAATTCCAGATTGAAAAGTGCTCATTTTCTATTCAAAGTGAAACCTTGCGAAGGATTGTCGCCCTCGCAAGGTCTCGCTTTGATTTTTGGCAAATCGATCGCTATGTATTTGTGGTTTGGCTCTCGCGCATCAGAGTGATTGTCATGCACACCGGGCACGACGCGTGCGCCCACGCCGCGCCGGTCTCGGCGAGCGTTGCGCCGCGACGCGCGTGGACGTATCGCCACAAGAGCAAGCCGACTATCGCAACCTCGACGATCAGTCCGACGACAAGCGCGACCGGCGTGTTGGTGAGCGCGAGCGCCGCGCCGCCGGCGAAACCGATCACGAAATGCCAAGCCAGAAAGAACGTGCTGCCGACGACCAGTCCCGGCAAGAACGCGGCGAGCAAGTCCGCCATCCCTGCCGCCGAGACGATCGCGGCGCGCACACCGGGCGTCGTCAAGCCCACGGCGACCGCCGTGAGTCCGCCCTTGCGCACCGTTTCCGTCCGACGACCATCGGGATGAGAATGGCGAAAAAGACCGCGATGAAAGGAGAACGTCCCTGCGCCGCGCGCGCCGCCGCGCCGAGCATGATGAGATCAGACGGTATGGGAACGGGAATCCCGATTTCTTTCAGCAGCATAATGCCAAAGACGGCGATTAGCCCGTACGCGTCGAGAAATTGATCAGTCAGCGCGGCGAAGTCCACTGCAGCCCCAAACTACAAGTATCGCGCGATTGCCATTGCAGCAACAGTGATAGCAAGGAGAATCGCGACCCAGATCGATGCTTTGGTGAGCGTTTCCTGAAACGCCCTCATTCTGGACAACTGTTCTGGTGTAGGCGGTTTGCCCGCCGACTGCATTTCTTTGCCCAGTGCCGCCATGCTCAATGCGTTTGTGCGGCTAATGAACAAACCGATATAAAGTGAGATCAGCGCCGCGATACCGCCGATAGTAAATCCCAAGCCGGTCGGCGTCGTGATCCAATTGAGCTGCAACCCGCCCGAGTCGATCCAGTACAGTGTCAAGCCGGCGAGTACGGTCAGGGGACCTGCAAAACCTTGCACCAGCACGTATCCCGTAGGTCCCATAAAATATTGCATGAATTTGTTGCTTTCCGGTTGGGTCGCCGCCGCCGCCGGTTCGATGAAGCGCGCCAGCACAAACGCGCTGCCAGCCCAGAAAACGCCGGAGAAAATGTGGATTAGACGTATCAGAACCAGTGCGATGTTCATCGAGTTCCTCCTTGGGGTTTGGAGATCAATAGGGGCTGATTCTATCCGGTCGGGGACTGGTTGTCAATGCCCCAACGTGATAAATCTCACTTGTCATCTGCTTTCGAGCTTGCGTTTCAGGTTCCGCAGCGCCTGTTCCGATTCAGCTTGCACGCGGCGGCGATAGATCAAAGCGTCGAGCAATCGAAAAAGCAAGTTTGGTGTTGGGTACGTGAACTCGCGCTCGAAGAACGTGCCGCCATCTCGCGCGGTTAGCGAGTACGTCACTGTGCCACCGCTGCTGCGACCCTCGATGGCGCCGTCAATCACCCAGCGTCGCGGAACATCGCGCTCGCGCACGGTCCAAACAGCCTTGCCGCGATTCCCAGCAACGACGTACTGTTCCGTGACTTGCTCGCCGACTTGCCCTGAATGATCAGTCGCACCAGCGACGCTCAAGGACGACGGATGCCACTGGGGCCAGTTCCCCGGCGTGGTGACGTAATCGAAAACTCGTTCGATGGGTTTCTGAATCTGAATAGCGGTATAGATGCGGGCCATTTTTGCACTGGGGACCCGAAGAATTTTGGAAATCCTTCGGGTCTATCCAAGAGGTCTAGTAGTGCATCAACATGACACCTGCCACCTGCCCCGCACTGTTCGCGGAGTGCGCGGGCGGTGCCCCCAACCTCCATTCCCCCTGGCACCGCCCGCCAGGGCAGGTGTGGGGGGTGGAGGTTGGGGGCGGTGTCAGGGAAGTGCGTAGCGAATACGCGATTTCAAGCGCCATTGGTCGATGTTTCCGCGTCGGGCTGCGCGAAGCGTGCAACTTGTTCACACTCGCCCTGGCGGGAACGCACACTTGCCCTGGCGGGAACGCAAGTGCCAGGGAGTGCCAGGGTGTTGCTGCACTAGCGAAGCTTCGCCTCAAACCGACCAGTGTGCTTGCAGCGAGAATATGTGTTACCATTGGAATCGAAACATTGTCAGTCGGAGATCTGCGGCGAACTCCCCAACGCGAATGAGCGTTCAACTCTCGCGACCAACGGGCCAAGCGGCCCGTACTTTGAGGTCAGCGCACACCCTGCGCGACCAGTCCGACCATCGGCAATGCCGCACTCGATTAGTTCCCGTCTCGACACTCTGATTGGCGATCAAAGAACGAAAGCCGTAGCCCCTCGCAATTGATCAACTTATGTGGGGAGGGGGATGTTTTATCCTTCCGCCGGGAATCTTGTCTCAATTGTCGACGACTCACTATGAACTGGCCTAGGACCTTCACGTTGTGCTGGTTCAGAACCTCCTCCATGAATCGCCGCGATTTCGCTTTGTTCTCTGCTGGCGCTTGGTTATTTCGGTCCAAAGCCGAGTTGGGTCATCATCCCCATTTGGTCTATGTTCGCCCAGTGCTCGACGACCTTTCCGTTGGCAAAGCGGACGATGTGAATTTCCGACCACGTCGCGCTCTTGCCGCTCGGCGGCATCCCCTGGAACGCGCCTTTCATCGTCGCGGTGCCGGTCACGCGCTGTACTACGTAATCGCCCTCCGCAATCGTATCTTCGATCTTGTACTTCAGATCGGGAAACGCCGCGCGGAACGCGCTCAAGAACTGCTTCGCGCCTTCCACGGTCGGCGGCATCCCCGGCGGAAGCGAATGGTCAACCGCGTTGGGATCGATCACCTCATCGAAAACTGCCAAGTTACCTTTGCTGATTTCAATTGGCAAACGGTCGGCGATTTTTTTGTTCTGTTCGACTGACATGATATGTTCTCCTTCTGTTTGAATTGAGGATGAATTGTCTTGTCTCGTCTGAGCCGAGTTTACGCTTTTTGCACTGTGGACATCTTTCCCATTTCCGCGGCTGACTCGCGCCGCAGCGCGACGCCCAGCCACAAATAAAATAGTGGGCTGACAATGAACCCGTCCAGCAACACCGGCACGAGGATAATCGGATTCGCTGGATTCAGTACGATCAGGCGACCGACATAGAGGACGATGAATAGAATCGCGGACAGATAACCGAGATAGCCCAGCGATTTTGGAAACGATGCGGTGCGCGTGATCAGCCACGCGAAGACGAGCAAGCCGATGCCGGTAAAGCCGAAGACGAGCAGCCCGCGCGGGTCGACTTGGCTGGGAAGGTCCGCCACGCCGGCGGGCAAATTACCGGGCGGATTGATCGCGTTTGCCAGGTCGTAGCCGCCGTGAATCGCGGTGCCTGCCGCGCCGACCAAGCCGAATAGCAGCGCCAGCAGTGCATACGCCGCGTCTGTGTCTCGCACGCGATAGTAGACCGCGATCAGCGCGGCGAACGCGAACATGCCCAGTAGCGTAAGGAACAGCGAGTACAGCAGTTGATCTTGGAGTACGACGAACGAAACCGCGTACAAGAATCCGACAATGCCAGCGACGATGGCCGTCGCGCCACCCAACTGATCGAACGATGTGGATTTCATCTTGTTCTCCTTTCCCCTGAAGAATTGGTGATTACAAAGCAAACTGGTTCTTACAACTCAGGCAACAATCCCACCGCGCGCAGCAACTCTGCTACGTCCCAAAAATAAGTGGCGCGCTTGACTTGCGCGTTTTCTATCGTCAGCAATGAAACGCCGCGCACGGCAATGACACGACCGGTGGGTGGAATCCGCAAAATCGCGCCGCGATGCGTTCCGCGCGCAGTCCACGCGAGCGCGACGCGGTTGCCATCGATCAAGGTTTCGTCGGCGAGGAAATGCAAGTCCGGAAACGCGGTGAGATAACCCGTCAGGAACGCGCGGATTCCGTCACGTCCCCGGTGCGCAGCCGATTGTCCCCTATCGTTGCCGATGTAGTCGGGCGAGTAAAACTCGGCAGCGCGATCGACGTCGTGCGAGTTCCATGAATCGACAAGATCATTTACAAGTCTCTGCACAGGTTCAGACATTTGCAGCTCCAGAAAAAACTGTGGCTGTCGATAACGACAGCCACACTATACGGTATTCCCCAGCTGGTTTCCAGACCAAAAAATGCTCACTTTTTGTCCACTCTAGTACCCTGTCTCAAAAGTAATCCGACGGTAAAGTTATGCGCGGCATCGCGCAATTGAGCTCGGTCCAGCGTGCTCCAACGGAAAAGCCTGACACGCGGCTCGTGGCGCAGTTATGCCGAGCTGCAGCAACACATCCTCACTTTCATCCGCACGTACAATCGGCGTTGGGCACATCCCTACCGCTGGACGTACAAGGGATTGCCAAGGGAGTCCCAGGGTGTTGCTGCACTAGCGCCCAATTTCCTGCTGCCAGAGCATCTCGACGACTCGATCGATCCCTTCCTTGAGATGCCGTCGATAGGTGCTGAAAGGCAAATCGAGTTTTTCGGCGGCTTGTTCTTGCGTAGCCGCCGGCTCCAAATAGGTATGGTACAGCGCGCGATAAAGTTTGGCGTCGCGCGGCGTCGCCTTTAGCGATTCGGCGGCTTGTTTCAGCAAGCTAGAAAGCGCGGTGGCGCGATCGGTCATTGTCGCGTCGGCGGCGACGCGCTGGGCAACGATGCGAGACTGCAAGAGCGCATTTTTGCGCAGCGCCTCGACGCGCAAGTCGTGCACCGCGTTGCGGACAGCGGCGGCAAATTCATCCCGGCTCAAGACGACGATCTGTTGCGCGGGCGGCGGCGGCGCGGCAACGCCGCCGGATACTTCGCGCTCCGCCAGCATTTGCAGCCACGCGAGCGGAGGTTGAACTCGCCAGTCGTGTCCATAGACGCCGTACCGCTTGCCGCCGATCTCGTAATCGATTTCCGTCAAGCGCGTCAGATTGGCGTAGGCGAACGCCCCTGCCCACATCTCCGGCTTCGCACACGGCAGAAAATGGTACGCCAGCCCGGGCGTCGAAAGTTGGTAGCGAACAGTGTTCAGGAAAATGAGCGTTTGCACGGACGAGACATCTTGGTATGTATCGTGCGCCATCCAGAATCGATAGTGCGTTGCGACTTCGCCGGGACGCAGCGGCGCGTGCCGTTTCAAATAGTCCCACGCGAGGCGCGTCGCGGGATCGGACTGGATCTCCACGGCGCTGGCGCGCTCGAGCGCGATCATGGCGATGAAACCAATGACCGCGCCGCGCTCGTCTCGATAAACGGTGACTCCCTCCGGTTGTTGCGCGAGCCACATCTCTGCGAGTCTTGCCGACTCTGCGCCTTCGTGTTTCTTCGCAATCTCGACGCACGCGGATCGATCCGCGTCGCGCATTGAATCGGGCACGACCGTGCCGCCGGTCTGCCATTCCAGCATTGAGCGAATGACCGGGTTGTCGCGATGCAGAAACACATAATCGTACAGAATTCGCTGCTGCTCTATTCCGTGCGTCTGCTGAAAATGCGAAACATAGTAGGCGCGCGCGCGATGGTGCAATTCCTTGTACCAATCTGGGTTGCGCCAGCGCAAATCGGCGGCGAGCGCTTCGCGCGCCAGATCGTGCGGGAACAACCCCTCGCGGCTTGATTCGACAAAGGACAAGCCGCGCAGCCATTCGAACAATTCGTGCGTGCTCTGCGCAGCGATGGTATCGATTCCAGCGGCGACTGTATCCGGCTGTCGCAGGATGTGGACCAAAAGCGCTTCAGTCATCACGCGTACGAGCGCGCACGCTTCGAGTGCGGCGCGATGCGCGGGGCTGGGTACCTTTTGCACAAACCGCGCCAGAAGCGTCTGCACGACATCCGGCGCTTCGTCGGGCTGGAAATGAAAACCGGGACGCTGCGCGAACACATCGGCGACGAGCGAAAGCGCGAGCGGATGCCCATGCGTGAAATTCAAAACCGCGGCGTGTTCGTCCGGCGGAATGTTGCGTTTAGCAAGATAGGCGCGGCTCTCGTCCGGGCTGAGATTGCGGAGGGATAGAACGCGCAGCGCGGCTTGCCAGCCGGGGTCGGTGCGCCACGCCGGCAAAGGCGGATTGCGATCCGCGAGAACGATCAGTGTGTTCTCGCTCAGTTGCGGGAAGAAGGTTTCGCGCAGCCAGCCGTCCAGCGGCGCAAGCGTTTCGTAGGTATCGATCAGAACGACGCGGCGGGAGGATTGGGACGAGAGGGCTCGGAAGACGTGCTCGGTGCGTTCGAGTCCCATCGCGTTTTGCAGCGCGGCAAGAAAGGATTCGGGTGACGGTTCGAGGTTGCGCGCGTCGAGGTAGAAGGTGGATGTGTTCGCCTGTTCCGCCATCGCCGCGAACTCGCGCAAGAGTGTGGTCTTGCCGACTCCGCCTGGACCGAAGATGTACAGAACATGGAAAGCAAGTTCGGCGGACGCGAGTGCGCCTTGGAAAAGCGCTCTCTCGCCATCACGACCGACGAACCGCTGACGACGCGCTGCGCTCAGGCGCTCCGTGACCCGAGTTGTCATAAGCCCCCATGACTTTGGGGTGAATTCTATTACACCTTGCTGCGCGCGTCAATAGGTAGTTGCTTGGTGATTCCCCACAAATCTCCACGCAGATCTCTTGGCGGCTCGCAAAGGGTGTGCGTCAAAATTTTGGGTGACCCGGACCCAGACCTGAAAGTTTCCAAAAACCTGACAGGTCTAGCCCGGCGCGTGGTGGAACCCAAAAACGTGACGCACACCCGCTCGCAAATTATTCCGCTTGACAAGCGGACTGGAGTGTGTTATGCTGCAAATAGTGCACTAATGCAATAATACGCAGTTCAAAGGAGACCCGCGTGTCCCCTGCCCGATTCTCCCCGTACTATCGCTGGTTGGCAGAGACCTTGCGTCAAGAGATCGCGCAGGGCGTCTACAAGCCGGGCGACGCCCTGCCCACCGAACACGCGCTGATGCAGCGCTACCAACTCAGCAGCACGACGGTCCGCCGCGCCGTGCAGGACCTCGTGCGCGAAGGACTGATCTACCGCAAAGCCGGCAAGGGCACCTTCGTCAAGCGCTCCAAGATCGAAGAGCACCTGCTGCATCTGACATCATTCGCCGAGGAAATGCAGAGCCGCCACATCAAACCCAACTTCAAGCTGGTCAGCGCCAAACCCGTCGTCCCGCCAGCCGAGATCGCGCGCGTTTTGGGGCTCGTTCCCCGGCAGCAGGCGTTTTATCTCGAGCGCATTCAGCTTGCCAACCGCGAACCCATCGCGCTGGCACAGGGCTATTGGCGTCTGGATATCGGCGTAGAATTGGCGCGCCATGACCTCAATGAGATTTCCCTCTACGAAACCCTCGAACAACAATTCCACATTCCACTCGTGGAAGCGGATGAATCAATCGGCGCGGTCTCGGCAACCGCCGATGTCGCGCGCAAACTCAAGATTCGACCCAACGCCCCGCTCCTAGTGCGGCGCCGGTTGACCTACACCTCCGAGATGCAGCCCGTCGAATATACAACTACTTTTTATCGCGCCGATCAATATGAATACAAGGTTCGTCTGTCACGCCGCGCGACCTGAGCATCAGACGATCCTCGAAGGGGGTGAGAACGTCCAGACAGTGCGATATCCATCTTCCTGCCCAATCGAAACTCAAACAGGGCTTGCACCGCCCGGCGCGAGTCGCAAGTCAAAGGAGACCCAATCGTGAAAAAGCTCATCTCGATCATTACGCTGACCCTGCTCGCCGTCCTGGTCATCACCGCGTGCGCGCCGGCACCGACCCCGGTGCCTACCGCTGCGCCGCCGACGGCCGCCCCGGCTCAGCCGACCGCCGCACCTGCCCAGCCCACGGCTGCACCCCAGCCGACCACCGCGCCCGCCGCCACGCAGGCACCTACCCAAGCTCCGGCTGCCGCAAGCGTCGAGCTGCACATGCTGTGGTACAACGATGGCAACGAAGGCGACGTGATGCGTGATTTGTTGAATCGCTATGAGGCAGCCAACCCCGGCATCAAAGTGGTGATGGACACCGTTGCCTACAAAGACATTCACAACATTCTGCAAACCCAGGTCGAAGGCAACACCCCGCCGGACATGGCGCGCGTGACCGATGTAGCGCGCTTTGCCGGCAAGTACCTCGATATGACACCGTACATGACTGACCCCAAGGGCTGGGCGGCAGACTGGCCGCCGCAGGTGCTCCAATCGTTCCGCACCGGCAGCGACACGACTGGCTTGTACGGTTTCCCGACGCAGTTCACCGTGACCGGTCCGTTTATCAATCGCACGCTCTTCCAGCAGGCGAATGTCCCGGTTCCGAGCGACACGAAAAAAGACGTAACCTGGGACGAATGGGTAACTGCCGCGAAGCAGGTCGCGACCGCAACCAAGACGCCGTATGCCATCGCGATCGATCGCACCGGCCACCGCTTCTGGGGTCCGTCGTTGAGCAACTGCGCCCACTATGTCGATTCGACGACCTCGAAGAAATTCACGATCGACACCCCCGGCTTTCGCGAAACCGCCAACATGCTGATCAGTTGGCACAAGGACAAGATCACCCCGCTCGACATCTGGGTGGGCAGTGGCGGCGCGTACGCCGCAGGGAATGACTATTTCGTCAATGGTCAATTGGTGATGTACATGTCCGGCTCGTGGCAAATCGGACAGTTCGCCAAGTTGATCGGCAACAAGTTCGAGTGGGACGCCATCCCGAATCCGTCCGGCAAATGCGGCTCGACCGGTATCCCCGGCGGCGCGCTGCTGGCGGCGATGGGCGGCACCAAGCACCCGAAGGAAGTGACCAGGCTGATGGAGTGGCTCTCTTCCGACGAAATCTTGGGAGAGTTCTCGGCGCGGTCGCTCTTCATCCCCGGCAAACTGACATTGGCGAAAAAGGGCATTCAGTACCCATCCAGTAACAAGCAGCTCAATGTGTTCCTGGCAGAGATTCCCAAACTGATGCCCGAAGCGTACACGCTGCAGTACCATCCGCTGACCTTCGTCTTGAACACTGAGATTCGCGACCGACTGAGCCAGGTGATCACCGGCGAACTGACCCTGGATCAAGCCATCCAAAAGATTCAGCAGAAAATGGACGAGGCAGTCACCACAATGAAGTAGAACGATTCCACGCGCGTACCGCCGGGCTATCGGCGATGTCGCGCAACATACCGATAGCCCGGTGGCGTACTTTGCCGGAGGTTTGGAATGTCCGATTCCAAAGCGACGATGAATCTGCGCGGCTCGCTTTCGCTCGGCGATCTTTTGCTCAAACCATTCCTGTGGCTCCTGAGTCTCGCCGATGTCATTTTTCTCCCGTTGCAAAACCTGATCGGCACGCGGCGGATGGCGTACTTGTTCGTCCTACCCAACTTGCTGGTTTTTGGCATCTTCATCCTGCTGCCGATGCTGCTGAATTTCTATTATGGCTTTACCAGCGGCAATTCGATTCTGCTGGAAAATCGTCCAGTCGTGGGAACGGCGAATTTTCAAAAATTGTTTGCCTGTCAAAACTACTTCGACGTGAATTCCTGCAGCGAGGATTTGTTTTGGCGCGGCGTAACCAATACCGGCGTGTTCGTCGTGGGACAGGTCACGGGAATCGTGTTGCTGTCGCTCGTGACCGCGCTGGCGCTGAACCGTCCAGTCCGCGGACGCGGTTTCTTCCGCGCCGTCTTCTTCTATCCCGTCCTCCTCTCACCCGTGGTCGTCGCGTTGATCTGGAAATGGATTCTGCAGTATCAGTACGGCTTACTCAACGCGTTTCTCGTCGCGATCGGTTTCAACAAAATTCCCTTTCTGCTCGACGCCCGCTGGGCGCAGTTCTGGGTCATCGCCATCAGCATCTGGGCGCAGATGGGATTCTTTACCCTGATTCTCCTCGCCGGCTTGCAAGCCATCCCGAAAGAAATGTACGAAGCCGCATCGATGGACGGCGCGAACAAGTGGCAGTCGTTTCGCAACGTGACCTTGCCCCTGCTGATGCCGACGATGACCGTCGTGCTGATCTTGGCGCTGATCCGCGGTGTGCAGGTGTTCGATCAGGTCTTTGTGTTGACGAACGGCGGACCCGGTACAGCGACGCTCTATATCGTCCAGTACATCTACCGCACCGGTTTCGAGTTCCGCAATTACGGTATGGCAGCGGCAGCCTCGCTAGTCCTGGCCGTCGTGCTGCTCGTGCTGACACTTGGACAACTCATCTTCAGCCGCCGCCAGGAAGCGGCGTAAGGCGAGGAGGAACCGATGCAAAACCCTCAACCGCGCGGCATCGTCGCTTTTCTCACACGCCGACGCGGCGGCAAGCGGCTCGACACTTCGGATATCATCACATACCTCTACTTGATTGCCGGCACGGTCGTGATGTTTGGCCCCGTGCTGTGGCTCGTCATGTCGTCGTTCAAGCCGCTGGAAGGTCTGTACGAATTTCCGCCCACGTTTCTCCCGTACCAACAGAAAACCGTCCAAATTGCCGGCTACGACCAGCCACTCGATCTCTACGATGTCAAGATGCCGGACGGCACAGTCCGGCGGCTCGCGCAGATTTCGCAGGTGGGCATCGGCGCACGCATGATCGACCCGAACGCGCCCAACGAGAAACCGATCGACGTGAGAATCGAACAGCGTACGCCCGTCCGCACGATCCATTTCGAATTGACCAACTACACGGACTCGGTCCAGAAATTTCCATTCCTGGTCTATTTGCGGAACTCGGTGGTCGTGACAGTGCTCGCGACGCTGATCACCTTACTGATCAACAGTATGGCGGCGTACGCGTTGAGCAAGTACGAATTCCGCGGGCGCGACGCGATCTTCGTGATCATCCTGAGCACGCTGATGGTGCCGGTCTCGGTCATCCTGATTCCAGCATTCCTGGTAATCGCCAAAGTCGGTTGGTCGAACAATCTATGGGGTTTGATCATCCCCGGCGCGGCAACACCGACCGGCGTTTTTCTGCTGCGCCAGTACATGCTGACGATCCCGGACGATCTGCTGCAATCCGCGCGGATCGATGGCGCGAGCGAGTGGCGCATCTACTGGCAGATCATCCTGCCGCTCGCCGGTCCCGCCCTCGCCGTGCTCGCCATTTTCTCTGTGATGTGGCGCTGGAATGACTTTCTGTGGCCCCTCATCGTCGTAAGCCGATCCGACTTGTTCACGCTGCAAGTTGGCTTGAACGCTTTTCAGGGCGAGCTGAACCAACAATGGAATTACATTCTCGCGATGACCGTGCTGACGCTCTTACCGATCACGATTGTTTTCGCGCTGCTGGAACGCTACATCACCACCGGCATCGCGACGACCGGGTTGAAGTAAATGTAGAACTGATAATCAAAAGGAGTGCGTGGAATGAAGTTCTTTCTTGACAGCGCCAAGGTCGATGAGATCCGTTACGCGCGCGATATGTGGAGCATCGATGGCGTGACGAGCAATCCGCGCCACATTCGCAACAGCGGCAAGCCCTTCCTGCGGGTATTACAAGAAATCGCCAAAGAATTTGAAGGAACGGACAAGACGATTTCCGTCGAAGTGAATCCGCACCACACCACCGCCGACGCGATGGTCGAAGAAGCCGTGAAGCTCGCGGCGATGTCGAAAAATTTTGTCATCAAAGTCCCCGCCACCGAAGCGGGCTTTAAGGCGCTCTCGCTGCTGCACGCGAAAAATATCCGCGTCAATTTGACGCTCGTCTTCTCCGTCGCGCAAGCCATCCAAGCCGCGCGGCTGGGCGCGACCTACGTCTCGGCGTTCGTCGGCTGGAAGGAAGCGAACGGCGAAGAGATTTCGCACATGGTGGGCGAGATGGTGCGCGTGTATCGCAATTACGATTACAAAACCGAGGTGCTCGTCGCCGCGATTCGCAACGCGCGCCAAATCGTCGAAGCGGCGGTTGCCGGCGCCGATATCGTCACCGCCGGGTTCGATGTCTACAAAGACGCGTTCGATCACCCATACACCGCCAAGGGTTTGCAATTGTTCGCGGACAACTGGGACGCCACTCCGTACCAGTGATGGCAGAAGACAGAGGGCGAAAGAATGGCATACACCACATCCGTCATTGGTCCTCCATCGTCCGTTTTCCATCCGATTGGAACTCCAAAATGACTTTTCTGAATCCCCCACCCACTCGTCTCGGTCTCGTCTGCCTCGCGCGCCTGACATTCGAGGCGGATCTCGCCAAAATAGGATACGCGCGAACGCGCGCGCAGCTTGGAAAAATCGATGGCGTCGAATTGTACGCGATCGAAAACCTCGTTGTCGAATCTCCGGACGCAGACGCGGCAATCGCCGAACTGCGCGCGCAGAACATCGACGCCCTCGTCATTCTCAGCGGCACATTCGCACTGGGCGGCTTGGCACAGCAATTCGCGCAAGCGTTCGATGATAAACCGATTCTGCTTTGGGGCTGGCTCGAGCCGGCGGAGCAGACCGGCAGACTGCGACTCAACTCGCTCGTGGGAATGCACGTCAACGCGAGCAACCTCTACAAACTCGGCTATCGACCGAGCACGCTCTACGCCGCGCTGGATGACCCACAAACGCTGCCGACATTGGCGCGGTTCGCGCGCATCGCCGGCGTCCGGCGCGATGTGAGACACACGCGCATCGCACTCATTGGCGGACACGCGCCCGGCTTCGACAATCTCGGCGTCGACAAGTTGCAGTTGCGCCGCACGCTGGGCGTACAGGTGATCGATGTCGATTTGCAGACGATCGTGGCGCGCGCGCAAGCCATCGCCGCCGATCGCGCAAGATCGACCGCGCGAGAAATCCTGAAGCAATTCGACGACGTAGCTGAAGTGACTGCGCCGCAAAGCGAACTCTTTGCCGCGCTGGTGATCGCGCTGCGCGAATTCGCCGCCGAGCAAAAATTCGATGCGCTCGCGATCAAATGCTGGGGCGACCTGGTCGATACGTACGGCATCGCGGGCTGCGGCGTCGTCGCGTACCTGCACAACGACGGGATCATCGCCGGCTGTGAGGGCGACGTGATGGGCACGCTGACGTCGCTCATCGCACAGCGGCTGACCGGCGAGCCGCCCTTCCTTACCGACTTGGTTGCAGTCGAACGCGAGCGCAACACAGCTTTTCTGTGGCACATTGGCTGCGCGCCGCTCGCGCAAGCGAACCCGAAACAGGCAAAGCACCTGTTTTCGCATTTTGCCGGCGGCAAGGGCGTGACCGCCGGCTTTGCGCTCAAACCAGGTCGCGTGACGATTCTGCGCGTGGGAGGCGACGGCGCGGGCAACGTGCGGATGATCGCCACCACAGGTCGCGCGCTCGAAACCGAGATGGATGTGCGCGGCACTGTTTCGCGCGTCGAGTTGGACGGGAGCGCCGGTGCGTTTCTCGATGAGTTGCTGACGAATGGTTGGGAGCATCACCTGATTATGGCATACGGCGAAATCGTCGCAGAGCTGGAAATGCTGGCGCGCGCACTCAAGGTGCCGCTGACGGTGGTGCGATAAAGCGTGAGCGCGCGCGGAGGAAGGCTCGCGCGCGTGATTGCAGGCAGCCCGATGCAAATCATTCTTCTCTTTCTTCTGGTCACCCTCCTCCAGACCGCGCTCATCCATTTTCAACACTTTTCGCCATTCGAGCGCGAGAGCAATCTCCGCGCCGTGCTGTGGGGAGCGAGCCCCGCGCCGCGCTATTGGGCAGTGCTCGTGCTGGACCTCTGCACCGGCTTACTCCTCGCGCTGCTGGTGCTCGCCGTCTTGCCGCGCGCCGACAATGACCTGGCGATGGCGCGCGTCGCGCGCGCGTTGCCCGCGTGGGTGGCAGTGTCGCTCGTCGTCGCGGCGCTGCACAGTCACATCAACAACACGGTGGTCCGGTTCCCGAACTATGGCTTGATGGCGCGACGCGCGATCGTCGAACTCGCCCTCGGCGCGCTCGTCGTCGCGGCGACGCTGTTCGTCGTCGCGTTAGCGATTATGCCGGACGCAAATAGCGCCGTGACGGCATGGCAAGTAACCTTGCTGCGAGTGTTCCCGATGGCATTCGCTCTCGCCATGTTCATCTTTGTTGCGCGTGCACTCGCCTTTTTCTTCCGCGTGATCCCGGTGATCGGATCTTTTCTGCATGCTGCACTGTCGACCCTGATTCTCGTGTGGGCGATGCAAACTTATGGGCAGTTGACAATGGGCGGCGCGACGCCGGCTGCGGGCTTGAGCGGTACCGAGTCGATTGTGCTCGTGCTCGTAGCGCTGGCGCTCGCCGCGTTGTTCGTCGCGTGGTGGCTCCAACCCGAAAAGCACGCCGACGCCGTCGATCCGCCTCCGCTGGTTATCGCATCGGGCGACCGGATCAAGCCGATCATCGAAATGACTGACCCTGGCGCGACAATGGCATCCGCGCACGTTCGAGTCAAAGTGACGCGCGCGCCGTTCAGCCTCGTCGTAGAGAACGCGCGCGGCGAAGCACTGTGGCGACTCGCGGAGCATGGATTGAGCCGCGAGCTAATTCTGCACAAGTTCGTCGCGATTCCATTGCTTTACACCGGCAACACGATGAAGATGAAATGGCGCGCGCGGAGCCAGCCAATCAATCGGACGACCGGCGTCGCGGCGGACGCGAACTCGCTCGTCATTCGCTTTGCCGACGCCGACTTGCGCCTTTCATTTCACGCTGACGACATTCTGCGAATCGAATTCCATCATTCATCTTCCGTCCTCCGCCATTCGTCACTCGCGTTCCATCTTCCGGACGACGCGCATGTGCTCGGTCTCGGGCAGCGCTTTCACCGGATTGACCAGCGCGGCGAGGAGACGTACTTTTTCGTCGAAGAAGGCGGCGTGGGTTACGAGTGGACGAAGAAACGTGCGCCGCTGTTGTATCCGCTTCTCAAACGTTGGTTCGGCGCGCGCGGCTCGTTCCCGAATGGCGAGCAGTGCACCGGCTTTCCCGTGCCGTTCGCGCTCATCGCGCGCGAACGCGGCGCGAGCGTGGGATTGTTCTGGAACACCTATCAGCCATCGTGGTTCAAAAGCGACGGAAGACAAAAGACGGAAGACGGCAGGGAAGGTTCCGTCATCCATCATCCGTCGTCCGTCGCGCAGGTAATCGCACTCGACAATCAGCTCGATCTCTTTCTTTGCGCGGGTCCCACGCCGCTCGACGCGATCCGACAGTACACCGCGCTCACCGGTCGAAGCGATCCACCGCCCCCCTGGGTGTTCCTGCCGTGGAAAACGCGCACCGGTCCGGTCACGGAGAATGATACGTTCGAGGACATTCGCGAATTTCGCCAACGCGACATTCCACTCGCGCACGTTGGCATCGAGCACTGGCAGGAGATTCGCGGCTCGTACGAGTTTTCCAAGCAATGGTATCCGCACATTGACGATTTGGTCCAAGCCGCGCGCAACAACGGTATGCGCATCACCATCTGGCATTTTCCGTATATGAACGCCGGCGCGGCGACGCATCGCGAGGGGGTGCGGCGCGGTTACTTTCTCCGCAATCGGCTGGGCTTGCCGTATCAGCAGCGCATCTTCCACGGCCTCGCGACAGTGATCGATTACACCAACCCGCGCGCGGCGGCGTGGCACGAGCGCATCGTCCAGCAAACGTTTTACGAACGCGGCTTTCAAGGCGCGATGACGGATTACGCCGAATCGGTCCCGCCCGACGCCGTGGGCTACAACGGTCGCAGCGGACTCGCGATGCGAAACGCGTATCCGGTGATGTATTGCGCGTCGATGCAGCGCGCCGCGCGCGCGGCGCTCGGCGACGATCATCTGCTCTACCCGCGCGCGGGATACGCCGGCTCGCAGCGTTTCGTCGCGGCGCAATGGCCCGGCGATCAAGACACCGATTGGGACGATGGCGACGGATTGCCCGCGGCGGTGCGCGCGCTGATCAATGCGTCGATCGGCGGATTCCCGGTGCACGGTTCCGACATCGGCGGGTGGTATGATTGGTTCACGCCGATCACGACGAAAGAATTGTTCATCCGCTGGGCTCAAGTCGGCGCGTACTCGCCGCTGATGCGCGCACACGGCGGACCGATCGGTCGCAACCGCGAGCCGTGGAAATTCGACGAGGAGACGGTGGCGATTTATCGCGATCTGTCGGAAGAGCACGTCAAGTTGTTCCCGTATCTGTACTCGCTCGCGCGGCGAGCCGCGCGCGATGGCACACCGATTATCCGCCATCCCGCGCTGATGTGGAGCGATTGCGCCGAGCTGTACGAAATCGAAGATGCCTGGATGATGGGCGATGCGCTGTACATCGCGCCGGTCATCCGGCAAGGACAGACCCAGCGCGAGGTGATTCTGCCGCCGGGCGATTGGTGGTCGTTGAACGACCACCAACCGGCGCGCGGATTGTCGCGAATTGTCGCCGACGCGCCGCTCGGAAAGACGCCGCGCTTTTTACGCCGCGGCTTTGCGCTGCCGCGATTCGCACAGGCGTTTGATACGTTCGACCCGCCGGCGGAAGACGCAAGACCCCAGACGGAGGATTCCAGTCCGTTCTCCTCGGTCATCCGTCCACCGCGCGTCGGTTCGCTCGACGACGCCATCGAAGTGTGGCTGTATCCCGATCCCCACGCGCCGGCCGCGTTCGAGTTGTTCGATGGCACGCTGGCGCGCGAAGGCGAGTCGCGCGCCGGCGCGCGCAAAATCGATTGGAAGATTTTCCAGGCATAGCGCAATCTCAATTCAAGGAGGATTCATGAAGCACGGTATTTTGATGCACGAACCAGACGACGATGTCGGCGTCGCCGTCGAAGATTTGAAAGCCGGGAGCGCGGTGAGCGCAGTGACGCTCGAAGGCGAACCCGTCGGTTCGGTCGAACTCGTCGATGACGTCCCGCTCGGTCACAAAGTCGCGATGCGCGACCTCGCGCGCGGCAAGGACGTGATCGAATACGGGCGCGTCATCGGCATAACATCGCAAGCCGCGCGACGCGGCTCGCACGTGCACACGCACAATCTCAAAAGCAAACGGTGGCAAGCATGATCAACCCAACCGACCTCCATTTCACCGGCTACCGCCGCCCTGACGGACGCTTTGGTGTCCGCAATTACGTGCTCATCATCCCGGTGGACGATCTGTCGAACGCGGCGGCGGAAGCGGTCGCGATGAACATTCGCGGCGCGAGGGCGCTGCCGCACCCGTACGGTCGCCTGCAATTCGGCGAAGACTTGGAGCTGACGTTTCGTACGCTCGCCGGACAGGGACGCAATCCGAACTGCGCCGCAGCGGTCGTGATCGGCATCGAGCCGAAATGGACCGACCGCATCGTCAAGGAAATTGCCAAGACCGGCAAGCCGGTAGCCGGCTTTAGCATCGAGCGATCCGGCGATCTGAAGACGATCGAAGCCGCGTCGCGCCAGGCGAAGGAATTCGTGCACTATGCGACGGAACTGCAGCGCGAGCCGTTCACGGTCAAGCAGTTGACGATGAGCACCAAGTGCGGCGAATCGGACACGACTTCGGGACTCGCGTCGAACCCCACCGTCGGTCGCGCGTTCGAGCGATTGGCGGACGCCGGCGCGACGCTCATCTTCGGCGAGACGACCGAAGTGACCGGCGGCGAAGACCTCATCATGGAAAAATGCGTCACGCGTGAGGTCGCCGCGCAATTCCAAGCCGCATTCGACGATTACCAGACACTCGTCGAGTCGCAAGGCGTGAGTCTGCTCGGCTCGCAGCCGACCGAAGGGAATATTCGCGGCGGACTCACGACCATCGAGGAAAAGGCGCTGGGTAACATTCAGAAAGCGGGACGCTGCAAGGTCGTGGATTTCCTGAAACCTGCCGAGGAACCGCGCCAGCCAGGCTTGAGTTTCATGGACTCGTCGAGCGCGGCGGCGGAGATGGTAACGCTGTGCGCGGCGGCGGGATCGGTCGTGCATTACTTTACCACCGGACAGGGGAATATCATCGGCAATCCGGTGATCCCGGTGATCAAGCTGTCCGCGAATCCGCTAACGGTGGCGACGATGGCGGAGCACATTGACGTGGATTTGACCGGCATGCTGCGGATCGAGATGAATCTGGATCAAGCCGCGGATGCCGCACTCAAAATGCTCGAACGGACGATTAACGGTCGTTTGACGGCGGCGGAGGTATTGCGGCATAATGAATTTGTGCTGACCAAATTGTATCGCAGCGCGTAAAAACCCGACCAAAGACAGAGGACGAACGACGGAAAAATTTCGTCCTTCGTCCTTCGTCTTGGAAACCCCGCGTGCCTACCTATCAAGTCCCGTACGGTAGAACCCAGATCGATTTCCAGATTCCGGATTCGTTTCACGTCGACGTGCTCGCGCCCGCGCACATACCGGTGGTGACCGACCCGGCGCGCGCGGTGATCGATGCGCTCGAGAATCCGGTAGGCGAATTTGCCTGGAGCGATTTCACGCGCGCGAAATCGGTGGCGATTGCGATCAACGACAAGACGCGCCCGGTCCCGCTCGCGGTTCTGCTGCCCCCGCTGCTGCGCACCCTCGCGGAGATTGGCGTCGCGGCGGACGCGATTGACCTGCTCATCGCGCCGGGCACGCACGCGCCGATGCGCCCCGACGAATTTGCGAGCGTCGTTCCGCCGGACATTCTCGCGCGCTATCGCGTGACTAGTCATGACTGCGACGACCGGGCGAATCTCGTCTATTTGGGCGACACGGCGCGCGGCACGCCGGTGTGGGTCAACCGCGTTTTCGCGCGCGCGGATTTGCGAATCGCCGTGGGTAACCTGGAGCCGCACCAGTTCATGGGATTCTCCGGCGGTGTCAAGCCAGCCGCGATCGGGCTTGCCGGCAGAGAGACCGTGACGCGCAACCACGCGCTGATGCTCGACCCGCGTTCGAACATTGCGCGGTACGAGGACAACCCGGCGCGCCAGGATGTCGAAGCAATCGGCAAGATGCTTGGCGTACATCTCGCACTGAACTCGCTGGTGAACGAGAACAAGCAAATCGTCCATGTCCTCGCCGGCGAGCCGCGCGCGGTGATGCGGCGCGGCATTCCGCGCGTGCTGGAACTGTACGAAAGGCGCGTCGCCGCGCCGTACGCTATGGTCATCGCATCACCGGGCGGGCATCCCAAGGACCTCAATCTCTACCAGGCGCAAAAAGCGCTGGCGCACGCGACCTTCGTGACCCAGCCGGGCGGCACGGTCATCCTCGCCGCCGCGTGTCCAGAAGGGACGGGAAGCCGGCATTACGAAGAGTGGATCGCGGACAAGACATCGCACGCGCAGGTGATCGAAACGTTCGCGCGCGAGGGGTATCGCATTGGCGCGCACAAGGCGTTCCAGATTTCGCGCGACGCGTCGCGCGAGCGCGTCCTATTCGTCACCGAAATGCCGGCAGATTTCGTCCGGCGTTTGCTGCTGACCCCCTACCATTCGCTCGACGACGCGCTCGCCGTCGCGCTGCGCGACCTGGCGCCCGGCGCGCGGATCGGCATCCTGCCGTACGCGAACGCAACGATTCCGGTGGTCACAGGAGCGAACCCCTGACCGCCCAAGGTGTTATCCAATGCGTCTGACTCAGCCGAAAAATGTCACGCTGCACGATCCCGCCGCGCATCCGCTGGTCTTCACCGGCGCGCGCGGCGAACGTTTCGCGCTCAGCATTCTCGCGGACGATTTGGTGCGCGTACAAATGTTCCCCGATGGCGTATCGCGTTTCGATCGCACGTGGATGGTCGTCGACCCATCGGGTGATGTGCCACGCCAGGGACGCCGGCGCGACGACCTGTCGCCCTTCCCACTTCCGCCGTTCACGCGCGCGATGCGCGACGGCGCGATTCGCATTCGCACGCGATGGCTGCAACTTGAAATCACGCTGGGCGATTTCGCCATCCATTGGTTCGACGCGCAGGACCATCCACTCGCGTCCGATCTTGCCGCGCGCGCGTACGCGTACGACGGCACCGGCAAAAGTGTGTGGCACTATCTGGAGCACCGCGTCGGCGAACACTACTATGGCTTCGGCGAACGAAGCGGCGCGCTCGACAAAGCCGGCAGGCGCATGCGCATGTTGAACCTCGATTCACTGCGCTACGACGCCGCGGCGACCGATCCGCTCTACAAACATTTCCCATTCTACATCACGTTCATTCCCGATACGCAGACCGCGTACGGCTTGTTCTACGACAACCTCGCGACGAGCGTGTTCGATCTGGGGGCGGAGATCGACGCGTACCACGGTCGTTACCGCTACTATCAGGCGGACGACGGCGACATCGATTATTATTTCATCTACGGACCGAGCATCGAACAAGTCGTCGAAAAATTCTCCGCGCTCGTGGGTCGTCCGCTTCTGCCGCCGCGCTGGTCGCTGGGCTATCTCGGCTCGACGATGACGTACACCGAAGCGCCTGACGCGCAAGAGCAGCTCAAGCGCTTTGTCGTGCTGTGCGCCGAGCATCGCATCCCGTGCGATTTGTTTCACCTTTCGTCCGGCTACACGCTCGACGAAAACGCGAAACGCAACGTGTTCACATGGAATCGCGCGCGCATTCCCGATCCGCAAGGAATGGTCGATGATTTCGCGCGCGCCGGCATCCATCTCGCGCCGAACATCAAGCCCGCGCTGTTGACGACTCACCCGCGCTATGGCGAGGTCGCGGCGTTTGGCGGATTTGTCAAACAAGCCGAGAGCGATGCGCCGGCGATCAGCACATTCTGGGGCGGCGACGCGTCGTACCTCGACTTTACGAATCCGCAGACATTCGATTGGTGGAAACGCAACATCCGCGAGCAACTACTCGAGTACGGCATCGCGTCGACGTGGAACGACAATAACGAGTTCGAAATCTGGGACGACGACGCGCGCTGCGCTGGTTTCGGCGAACCGTTCCGGATCGCGCATGCGCGTCCGCTACAAACGCTGCTGATGGCGCGCGCGTCGTACGAGGCGCAGCGCGAGTTTCGACCGGACGAGCGACCGTACCTCCTATCGCGGTCGGGCTGCCCCGGCATCCAACGGTACGCGCAAACGTGGTCGGGTGACAACGAATCGTCGTGGCAAACGCTCCAGTACAACATCCCGATGGGGCTGGGCTTGTCGCTTTCCGGCGCACCCAATACCGGGCACGATGTCGGCGGATTCGGCGGCAATGCGCCGTCGCCGGAGCTCTTCGTGCGCTGGGTGCAGAACGGCGTCTTCCATCCGCGCTTTACGATTCATTCGTGGCACTGGGACGAGAGCGTCAACGAGCCGTGGATGTATCCCAAAGTTTTACCGATTGTCCGCGAATGGATCGAGTTTCGCTATCGATTGATCCCGTACCTTTATTCGCTCTTGTTTGAATCGTCGCAAACCGGGCATCCCATCATCCGACCAATGGTCTATTCGTTTCCGCGCGACGCGCGCTGCCAGACTGAATCGTTTGATTTCATGCTCGGCCCGAACTTGCTGGTCGCTTCGGTGCTTGAACCCGGCGCGCGCGAGCGCCGCGTGTATCTGCCCGAGTCGGTCGCTTGGTGCGATTTCTATTCCGGCGAATGGCATCCCGGCGGTCAGGAAATCGTCGCCGCCGCGCCGTTGGAACGCATTCCTCTCTTCGTGCCGGCGGGCGGCATCATTCCGATGGGCAAGACGATGAAACACATCGGTGCCGCGCCCGATGATGTGCGGCAAGCGTACCTCTTTCCCCATCCCGGTGAAGGACGCGGGGCATTCACGCTGATCGAAGACGACGGCATCACGCTGGGCTATCAGCGCGGCGAGTACGCACGGATCGAGCTTCAAGTCATCGCAGAACGCGACGCGATTTCCCTGCGCGTACAAGTGCACGGCGATTATCCCTTGCCGTACACGGCGATTGAGTTTATTCTGCCGCCCGGCGAGGATCGCCGCATCACGGCGCGCGGCGAAATGTGGCAGG
>Ga0272448_1002199_pt1 | contig 24925 bp, 17 predicted proteins | sample YNPCB0191_FD_202220 | JGI IMG/M metagenome (GOLD analysis project Ga0272448, IMG submission 202220) | Hot spring sediment microbial communities from Yellowstone National Park, WY, United States - YNP-CB-019-1 | ecosystem: Environmental > Aquatic > Thermal springs > Hot (42-90C) > Sediment... | reverse complement strand
GGGCGGCTTCGCCGCCCGCCGCAAAACCCCTCTTAATCCCCCCTCTCCCCTGGCCGTAAGGCCAAGGGGAGAGGGGGGATCAAGGGAGGTGAGGGGTTAATAAAAGCCGGTGAGCGCAGCCAATCTCAGCCGTTACGGCACTCTGGAGGTACGGTTTTTCAGGACTTTGGGCTTCTGCCCCGGTACGATTTTAAGAGACTTGACAGATAGAAAATTCTTTGCGTACCTTTGCGTCCTTTGCGTCCTCTGCGGTGAACTCTGATGCGCAGTTGCAGGAAAGCCTGATTTGGGGTACACTATCTTTGCCGGAAATACCCCCTACGGCCGGTGGAGGCACTGATGAGCAACCGGGCCCGTGACTGGCTGGATCAGGCCTGGCGAGATTGGGAACACACCCGTCACGACGCGGCAGAAGGCTACCATGAATGGGCCTGTTTCAGCGCTCAACAGGCCGCCGAAAAAGCGCTGAAAGCCCTCTACCAGCACCTGGGGGGCGAAGCGTGGGGGCATTCCATCAAGCGACTCCTGGAAGAACTGCCCCCAGAAATGGGAGTTTCCCCAGAGTTGATAGATTGTGCCCGGATTCTGGACCGTTTCTACATCCCCACCCGCTATCCGAATGGGTTTGATGACGGCAAACCGGCCGACTACTACACCGACGCCGACAGCCAGCAGGCCATCCGCTGTGCAGAGGCGATCCTCCGGTTCTGTGCGGATCGCATGGCTGGATAGGGAAGGGGCCATCGCCGAACTGGCCGAACGGGCCCGCGCGCTGCTGGCGGAAGACCCGCGCGTCCTGGCCGTGGGCCTCTTCGGCTCCCTGGCCCGCCGCCAGGCCCTCCCCAGCAGCGATGCCGACCTCCTCATCGCCCTGCACAGCCACCCCCTGGCCCGCTGGTTTGACCGCATCCCCGAATACGCCGCCGCCTTCGCCGATACGTCCCTGCCGGTAGAACCCTTTCCCTTCACCCTGGACGAACTGTACCGCCTGGCGGCCCATCCCGGATTCCTGCGCACTGCGCTCCGGGACCTGGTCCCCCTGGCCGGTGACCCGGCTATCTGGCGGCGCCTGGCCGCAGCCGAACCGGCTGCCAACTCCGAAAGGGGTCTTTAGACCCCGACCCCTCCCAGCAAGGAGGCACCCATGGAACCGACAACCCGCCGTACCCATCCCCTGACCGCAGGGCTGGTGGCCCTTTCCCTGCTCCTGCAGGTCGCGTTCCCTGCGCTGGCCGCGCCCCTCCCCGCCCGCGCCGTCCCCTCCACCGCTCTCTTCCCGCCCTGGTACGTTCTCCCTCAGTCCGCCCCCCAGGTCGTGGAGACGGTGGTCGTGGGGACGGGCCAGCCCGTAGAGATCGCCCAGTCCACCCCGCCCGGCACCGTCCTGGAGCGGGCCGTCGTCCTGGATGACGGCGGGGCGGCCTGGTTCTCCGGCGGCCTCTCCCCCGGCCAGGCCGGCACCCTCCTCTGGGTCTCCGGAGACCGGGTCGGGCTGGGGCCGGGCCTGGCCCCGGGCCGCACCGCGCGCCTGGCCCTCCTCGTCCGGCCTGCGGCCGCCGCCCCCACCCCAGCCCTCGCAGCGGCCCCCGCGCCGGCCCCCGCCGACATCGGCCCCATGCAGTCCGACTCCACCACTCTGGCCATCGCCAAATCCGATAGCCCCGACCCCGTCGCCCAGGGCGCGGAGTTGACCTACACCATCGTCGTCACCAACACCGGCTCCGAGGCCGCCACAAAGGTCGTCGTCACCGACACCACCCCCGCCGGGACGACCTTCGCCTCCGCGGCCGTCCTGGACGGCGGCGGCGCCATCTGGTTCCACGGCGGCCTCTCCCCAGGGCAATCCGGCACCTACATCTGGTTCACCAGCGACTTCATCGGCATCGGGGGCGGTCTCCCCGCCGGGAGCCACGCCGTCCTCCAGTTCGTCGTCCGGCCCACCGTCCCCACCGCCGACGGCACCGTCCTTCACAACGACCAGTACGGCGCCAGGGCCGACAACGCCCCCTTCGTCCCCGGCGCGGACGTGACCACCACCGTCCACGCTCCGGCCTTCGCCCTGGGCAAAGTCGCCGCCACTGACCCCATCACCGCCGGCGCGCGGCTGACGTACACCGTCTTCCTGACCAATACCGGCCATCTGACGACGACGGGGCCCTACACCATCGCGGAGACCCTCCCGGCGAACACCCAATACGCCGCCTCCGTCCCGCCCGCGTCGGTGGGCGGGAGCACCCTGACCTGGGTACTCTCCGACCCCATCCCCCCCGGCGGAGCCGCGCAGGTCACCTTCGCCGTCACCGTCACCGCGCCGCTAACCGACGGCACCCCCATCGTCAACACGGACTATCTGGCCTCCTCCGCCGAGGTCACCCCCACCGCCTTCGGCGCCCCCGTCACCGTCACCGTCCGCTCATGGCCGACCCTTTCGCTGACCAAGACGGATAGCCCCGACCCCGCCCCCGCCGGTGGCCTGGTCACCTACACCCTGACCGTCGCCAACGACGCGGGCGCCATCGGCCCGGCGCTGGGCCTCGTCGTCACCGATACTCTCCCGTCCTACGTCCAGTTCCAGAGTTGCGACGACTGCACCCACAGCGCCGGGACGGTCACCTGGACGCTGGGCACCCTGGGCGTGGGCCAGTCCCGGAACCTCACCCTGGTCGGCCGCGTCTACAGCCCTCTCCCCAACGGGACGGTGTTGACCAATCAGGCCGGGGCGACTGCGACCAACGCGCTGGCGCCGGTGGACATTTCCGAGACGACGACCGTCTCCTCCGCCCCGGCCTTCACCGTCACCAAGACAGTCTACCCGACCGCGGTGGTCGCCGGAACCGTCGTCACCTACACGATTCTCGTCACCAACACCGGCAACGAGACGGCCGACAATGCCACCGTCACCGACACCCTCCCCACGGGCTTCACCTTCGGCGGCATGGTGCAGGGCCCGATGCCCTCCCAGAGCGGAAACGACCTCATCTGGTCGGGCCTGGTGGTCACCGGCACGGTCTGGCCTCACGGCTGGATCGCCCCGCCCAGCCCGCTGAGGCTGGTCTTCACCGCCACAGCCTTCGGGAGCGGGACGTACTCCAACGCCGTCACCGTCACCCAGGGCGCGGTCGGGGCCGCCACCGGGCCCACCGCCCCGGTCTACGTCGGCGCGCCCGACCTCCACATCACCAAGAGCGACAGCCCCGACCCGGCCACGCCGGGCCAGCCGCTGGTCTACACCCTCCGCTACACCAACACCAGCGTCGTCCCCGCCACCGCCGTGGTGGTGACCGACACCCTGCCGGACTTCATCGTCGGCGGGTACGCCAGCAGGCCCTACAGCGGCACCATCGCCGCTGGACAGACCATCACCTGGAACCTGGGCACCCTGGGCGGGAACAGTTCCGGTTCCATCCAACTGGTCGTCACGCTGACGGTGCCCATCGCGGACGGGACGGTGCTCACCAACACGGCGGGCATCGCCTGCGCCGAGGGCGTCGCCGCCCAGACCGGCCCGGTCACCACCACCGTCCGCAGCGCCCCGGCCTTCGCGGTGACCAAAGTCGCCTCCCACGACCCCGTCCGCCCCGGCGACCGGGTCACCTTCACCATCGCCGTAACCAACACGGGCACGGAGAACGCCAGCGGCGTCGTCCTCACCGACGCGCTCCCGGCCCACACCGCCTTCGCCGACGCGACGCCCCCCTACGTCGGCCCGACGGACGGCGTCCTCACCTGGACGGTCGGGGCGCTGAACGTGGGCGCGACGGCCGTCTACACCGTCGCCGTGACCGTGGACTTCCCGCTGACCAGCGGCCTCCAACTGGTCAACCGGGCCTCCGTCTCCTCCGACCAGGGCGTGACGGGCACCGCGGCCGCCACCGTCACCGTCCAGAGCGCGCCCGTCCTCTCCCTGGACAAGGCCGACGGGCCCGACCCCGTCCCCTCCCTGGGCACGCTGGTCTACACCCTGACCTTCACCAACACCGGCGACGCGGTCGCCACGAACGTCTGGCTGACGGACACCCTGCCGACGGGCGTGAATTTCGCCTCCGCCGACCCGGCCCCGGCCTACCAGTCCGAGCCGGTCGTGGCCTGGAACTGGCCCGCGCTCTCGCCGCTGGACGGCCCCCGGACCGTCGTCCTGACGGTCACCGTGGGCCTCCTCCCCGACGGGACGGTGTTGACCAACCAGGCCCGGCTGAAGAGCGACCAGACCCTGCCCGTCACCGATACAGAGACGACGACCGTCCAGACCGCCGACCTGGTCGTGGGCAAATGGCGGGTGGAGCCCGACGTCATCGGCCCCACCGGCCGGGTCACCTTCACCCTGCGGGTGACCAACACCGGCTCGCTGGCCGCGACGGGAACCCGTATCACCGACACCCTCCCCGCCGGCTTCACCGCCGTCTACTCCGAAGCGACGGGCGCCGCCTGGGACTCCGGCACCGTATGGACGGCGAACCTGGCGCCGGGCGCGGCCGCCGTCATCACCCTGGTCGCCCAGGCTCCGGCGACGTCCTGGGGCCCGGTCACCCGGACGGTGGTCAACACCGCCACCGCCACGACCGCCGCGCCGGAGCACGACCTGACCGACAATCAGGCCACCGCGACCGTCCAGGTGGTCCCCGGCCCGCCGTCCGCGCTCACCCTGGTCGCCGTGCCGGATACCCTCCCCGTGGGCAACCTCTCCACGCTCACCGCGACGGTGACCGACTTTTGGGGCAACCCGGTGCTGAACGGGACGCCCGTGGCCTTCGCGACCTCCCTGGGGACGCTCATTCCGCCCTCCGGCTGGACGACGTCCAACGGCCTGGCTACGGCCCAGTTGACCTCCACCGTCGCCGGGACGGCGTGGGTCACCGCGACTGCCGGGTCGGCCTCCGCCTCCGTCCCGGTCACTTTCACCGCCGGGGGCGTGGCCTCCTTCGTCTTCGGCCCCATCGCCGACCAGGTGGCGGGCGTGGACTTCACCATTGCCATCACGGCCTACGACGCCTTCGGCAACGTCGCCGCCGGGTTCAACGGGACGGTCGTCCTCTCCGACGTGACCGGTTCGCTCCAGCCCGCCGTCAGCGACCCCTTTGTGAACGGCGTCCTGGCCTCCCAGGTCGTCAGTATCACCGTGGCGCGGGCCAATCAGCCCATCCGGGCCATTTCGGGCACGATCCAGAGCGCCAGCAACTCCTTCACCGTGACCCACAACCGGGCGGTCGCGCTGGCCCTGGCGCCCGTCAACGCCACGGTTGGGGCCGGGCAACTCCTGACCTACACCGCCACGGCCACCGACGCCTTCGGCAACGGTTGGAACGCCACGGCGGAAGTGACCTTCACCACCTCCGGCGGGAACGCGTTCCTGGGCCCGCCGCCGGGCAATAATGTCTTCTCGGCGACGGTGGCGGGGGTGAACTTCCCGGTCACCGGCACCATTGCCGGCGCGGGTGGGCCGGTGGTCGCCACCACGGGCGTGACCGTCACCCCCGGCCCCGCGGTGAGTTTGATCATCGCGCCGCGCGGTGCGGTCGTCACCGCCGGAGACCTGGTGACCTATACGGCCGTCGCCACCGACGCCTTCGGCAACAGTTGGACGGCGACGGCCGGGGTGACCTTCGCCACCTCCGGCGGGAACGCGTTCCTGGGCACGCCGCCGGGCAACCACGTCCTCTCGGCGACGGTGGCCGGAACCTGGCCGGTGACCGGCACCCTGGGCGCGGCGACAGACAGCACGACGGTGACGGTACGGCCCGGCCCGGTGGCCGCGCTGCGCCTGGCCCTCGTCCCCGACCCGCAGACGGCGGGTGTCGCCTTCGGCCTGACGGTCACCGCGACGGACGCGTTCGGCAACGTGGTGGCGGACTTCTCCGGGGCGCTGGCCCTGACCGACACCACCGGGACGCTGGCCCCGACGACCTGGTCGTCCTGGACGGGCGGCGTGGCCCAGCCGCTGGTCACCATCACCCGCGCCTGGGTGGCCGACCGCATCACCGTCTCCCTGGCCGCCACGCCGACGGTTCTGGCCGTCAGCAACCCCTTCACCGTGGTGGCCAACGTCCCGGCGACAGTGGTCTACCAGGTGCCCGCGACCCTGCGGGTCTGCCAGGCCGCGCCCGTCACCGCCACCGTCACCGACGCCTACAACAATCCGGTGCGGGACGGGACGGTGGTGACGTTTACCGCCAGCATCGGCCTGCTCTTCGCCGAGAATGGTAGCCAGATGTACATCACGACGACGGTGGGCGGCGTGGCCCGCGCGACGCTGGTGGCCGGAACATCCAGCGGCCTGGCCTCTACCGAGGCCCGCGCGGGTGCGGCCTCGTCGGGTGCCCAGTGGGTTCAGGTCATCACCCCCGGCCTGCCGGCGTCGGTGGCATTGGCCGTAGACCCGGCGGTTCTGCCGGTGGGCGGGACGGCCCGGCTGACCGCCACGGTGCGGGACTGCGCGGCCAACCCCGTCGCTGACGGGACGCCGGTGACCTTCACCCTGTCGGCGTCGCTGGGGACGGTGGCCCCCAATCCGGTTTCCACCACCGGCGGGGTCGCCCTGGCGACCTTCACCGCCGGGACGACCCCCGGCACCGCCGTCCTGACCGCGACGGCCGACGGCGTGAGCGCCGCCGTCCGGATCACGGTGACCGCCGGGGCGCCGCACACCCTGACCCTGACCGTCCACCCGACGACGCTGGTGGCCGACGGCGCCAGCACCGCGGCCATCACGGCCACCGTCACCGACGCCTACGGCAACCCCGTCGCCGACGGGACGCCGGTCACCCTCACCCTGTCGGCGCCGCTGGGGACCGTGACCCCCAACCCGGCCTCCACCGCCGGCGGGGTCGCGCTGGCGACCTTCCAGGCCGGGACGACGGTGGGCACGGCGGTGCTGACGGCGACGGTGGACTCGCGGGTGGCGACGGCGACGCTGCGGCTGATTCCGGGCCCGCCGTACACCCTGACCCTGGCCGTCCATCCGACGACGCTGGTGGCGGACGGCACGAGCACGGCGGCCATCACGGTGACGGTCACCGATGCCTGGGGGCATCCGGTGGCCGACGGGACGCCGGTGGACTTCGCCCTGGCCCCCGCGCTGGGGACGGTCGCGCCCGACCCGGCCTCCACCGCCGGCGGGGTCGCGCTGGCGACCTTCCAGGCCGGGACGACGGTGGGCACGGCGGTGCTGACGGCGACGGTGGACTCGCGGGTGGCGACGGCGACGCTGCGGCTGATTCCGGGCCCGCCGTACACCCTGACCCTGGCCGTCCACCCGACGACGCTGGTGGCGGACGGCGCCAGCACCGCCGCCATCACCGCCACCGTCACCGACGCCTACGGCAACCCCGTCGCCGACGGGACACCGGTCACCTTCACCCTGTCGGCGCCGCTGGGAACGGTGACCCCCAACCCGGCCTCCACCACCGGCGGGGTCGCGCTGGCGACCTTCCGGGCCGGGACGGTGACCGGGACGGTGGTCCTCACCGCGACGGCGGACGGCGCGGTCGCCACGGCGACCCTCACCCTGGTGCCCATCCCGACCCACTACGTCTACCTGCCGCTGGTGCTGCGGAACCACGGGCCCAACCTGGTGGTGGAGAGCATCGTCTGGAGCCCGGTCACCCCGACGGTGGGCCAGTCCGTGGTCGTGACGGTGACGGTCCGCAACGTCGGCTCGGCCCCGGCGGGGCCCTTCTGGGTGGACCTCTACCTGGACCCCAGCCGGACACCGGCGCCGGGGATCCCCTGGAACGACGTCTGCGCGGAGGGGGTGGCCTGGCGGGTGCCGGGGCTGGCGCCGGGCGAGGCGCGGGCCCTGCGCTCCGATCAGGGCGCGGTGGGCTACACCTACTGGCGGGGGTATTTCGCCGCCACGCCCAACCCGCACATCCTCTACGCGGTGGTGGACTCCTGGCCCTACGACCCCGCCGAGACGGTCCCGGAGACGAACGAAGGGGATAACGTTCGGGGGCCGGTGCAGGTGCATATGCGATAAAGATAAAAAGGTGACAGTCACCTGAAAGGTGACTGTCACCTTATGCTGGCGGTAGGGGCGGGCGGCGGAGCCGCCCGCCCCAACGGTAACTATTCAGGCTTCCTCACCCCACCCCCGCCGCCTGCGGCGGCAGCGGCGAAGCCGCTGGGGGAGGGGTGAGGCTAAACAGTTCCCCCCCAACGTTTATCTCCGACTCAGCCGGGCCTGCCAGGAGAGGAGGCGGACTGCCCGCCCGGCCCGGCGGACCGCCGGGTCGCCCGTGGGGCCCCGTCCGTAGACGGCGGCCTGGTATCGGTCCAGCAGTTCCTTCACCCACGGCGCCGCCCGCGGCACCCGCGCGACCAGTCGGGCGCCCCGCTCGGCGGGCGTGTCGGACGGAGCGGGCGGGGTGCCCAGCCGGACCAGCGCGCGGTTGATCTCCAGGTAGGCCTGGACTTCCGGCGGAAGGCGCGCATAGTCGGCCCAGCGCCGCACGGCTGGCGGTGGCTCCACCCCCAGCCGTTCCAGTCCTCGCTCCAGCAGGACCGGCAGCGGTCCCCGGAGATGTCGGCGGGCCCGCCAGACGCCGTACCCCAGCACCGCTCCGCCTCCCACTGCCAGCACCCAGACCAGCAGACGGGGCGGGGCGGTCGTCGGCGCCGCCTGCGGGCCCGTTTCCGTCTCCTCCGGCGGTGTCTCTATCTCCTCCTCCTGCTCCCACGGACGCAGTCCGCGCAGGCCGGCCCGCTCTCTCCCCTCCTCCTCGTTCCCTACCTCCTCCCCGGACGGCCGCAGGAGCGGCGGCTGAGAGGCAGTGGGTTCAAATTCCACCCAACCGAATCCGGGGAAGTACACCTCGGGCCATGCGTGGGCGTCCTTATCCCGAACCAGGTACCGGCCTCCCTCCCATTTGCCGGAGGCGAACCCCACCGCCAGACGGGCCGGGATGCCCAGAGAACGCAAGAGGACCACCTCGGCGGAGGCGTAGTAGTTGCAGAAACCCCGGCGCAGGTCAAAGAGAAACCAGTCCAGCGGCTCCCGGCCGCGCGGGACCGGCGGCACCGTCGGCGTGTAGCGGATGTTGGCGCGCAGGTATTCGGTGACGGCGACCGCGATGTCGTAGGGGTTCTCTTTTCCGGCGGCAATCTGGGCGGCCAGTTCCCGCATGCGCGGGGTGACGGTAGGCGGGAGTTGGAGGTACCGTTCGGTCACCCACTGGGGGTAGTCGGTGCCAGCGGCGCGCAGTTGGGCGACGGTCGCCGCGCCCAGCGCGGAGCGGGCATGGTAGGTCGCTCCGGCCGGAAGCGCCGGTACGGCTTTCAACACGGCCAGGTCCACCGTCCCGTCGGGGGCTTCCGCCAGGTCGGCCTGGACGGGCACGTCCACCCATACCGGCTGGGGGGCCAGGTAGAGGGCCGAAATGGGGAATTCGGTGGTGTAGGTGATGACAGTGGTCCAGCGCCCGGCCCACTCCGGCAGGCGGCCCTCCCGTCCGGGAAAGGTGAGAGCGTCTTCCGTCAGTGCGACGGGCTGGTCGGCGGGGAAGGTCGCCTGCCAGAGCCCGTCGGCGTAGCGGTCGTAGACGCGGGCGCGCCAGTAGAAGCGGACGCCAATGGGGTAGTCGGAGGGGGCCCGCACGGTCAGGATGACCGTCTCCGTCCGCTCGCCCCCCCGGCCCAGGGGGAGTTGGGGGCCGTAGAATTCGCCCACGACGGGGACGTTGCCCCCCCGCAGCGGGGCAAAGAGGGGCTCCAGATGTTCCCGCAGCGCGTTCCAGGGGCGGGAGAGGCGGTCCCAGGCCCGCCGGGCCGTGGGGAGGAGGTCCGCCGGGGCGGGAAATATCCAGGCGACGATCACCAGCCCCAGGGCGACGTAGAAGGCGGCGCGGGTCATCTCCAGCCCCAGGAAAGGGGCCTGGGGGGTACGGGTGGCCTGCCAGCCGGCGCGGTGGTGCAGGTAAGTGGTGCGGGCCCAGAGGAAGAGGGCGAAGAAGAGATAGAGGGCGATGATCCCGGCGCGCGAGCGGGGGTACGGGTCGTAGGCCTGGACTACCAGGGCGGCGATGCCGGCGGGCAGGACGGCCCGCCAGGCGTCCCCCCGGCGGGTCAGGGTGTAGCCGGCCCAGGCCCCCAGCCCCCAGAAGAGGGCGTCCATCAGGGCGAGGAACAGCAGCGGGTCCTCCACGTCCTGCCGGGCGGCCAGTTGGGCCAGCGAGACCTGCAGACGGTCGGAGAGCGCGGTCAGCCGGTCGGCCCAGGTCAGGTTGTCGCCGGTCACCGTCAGCCCCAGTTGCCAGGGGACGAAGAAGAGGCCGTAGGCCAGGGCGAAGAAGAGGGCGACTCCGGGGCGAAACCGACTCTGGCCCAGGGCCAGGCCCGCCAGCGCACCCAGGAAGACCAGCGTCTGGGTCTGGAGCAGGTGGTCGGTCCAGTTGGTGGCGACCAGGCGCCCGGAGGCGGTCAGCAGGGTCAGCAACAGGAGGAATACCGCCGGGCCGTCCCACCAGCGCAGATTGCCAGGAGCAGGCCCGGTCTCCCCGACATGGGGGCGATTATCCGCGGCTGTCAGTGGTTGGCTGTCCATCGTTTCCTCCCACGGCGACCACCCGCCCTCCGGCGGCCCGCATCAGCCGGTCCCGGACCGCCAGTCCCAGCCCCTGCTCTCCAAAATCGCGGGCGATAATCAGGGAGAGTCCCCGGGCATCCAGTTCCCGCAGCCCCTCATAGAGCCGCCGGGCAACAGTCTCCAGGTCTCCCTCCGGCCCCAGGACGGCGGTCTCCACCGGGAGGTCCGCTATCGCTGGCCGGTCCTCCTCGGCAATGAGCAGACCAATGCGGTGGCCCTGAGCAGCGTAGCGCGCGACCAGGTCCCGCAGGGCCGCGCACATCTGCGGCGGCGGGCCCAAGACAAGAATCATCGGCGTCCGGGGCGCGTAGTGTTTGGGCAGAAGGCCCGGCGATGGCATCGGCCCCTCCGCCAGATGGGTCTGGACCGCCACCGGGCCCAGCAGGTCCTCCAGCGCCTCGCGGGGGAGCCCCCCGGGCCGCAGGATGGTCGGGACCGGACGGGTCAGGTCCAGGACGGTGGACTCCACACCGATGGGGGTCGGTCCGGCGTCCAGAATCAGGTCTATGCGGTCTCCCAGGTCGTCCTGGACATGCCGGGCGGTGGTGGGGCTGGTGCGGCCGAAGCGGTTGGCGCTGGGAGCGGCGATGGGGGTCCGGGCGGCGCGGATGAGGGCCAGGGCGACGGGGTGGGCAGGCATCCGCACGGCCACTGTTGCCAGCCCTGCGGTGACGATGTCCGGCACCCCGGGCTGTTTGGGGAGCACCAGGGTGAGGGGGCCGGGCCAGAAGCGGCGGGCCAGTTCCAGGGCGACAGGGGGCGCCTCCCGCACCAGTTGCAGCAGGGTTTCCGGTTCGGCGATGTGGAGGATGAGGGGGTCGGTGGACGGACGCTCTTTGGCCTCAAAGATGCGGGCGACGGCGGCGGGGTTGAGGCCGTCCGCGCCCAGGCCGTAGACCGTCTCGGTGGGGAACGCGACCAGTCCCCCGGCCCGGATGATGGCGGCGGCATGGGCGATGAGATGGGGATCAGGGTTTTGCGGGTCTACAGGGCGGATAGAGGCCCTCATTCCAGTTTCAGGGGACCGCGGCCCTCAAACTCAATCTGATACGGTGCCATTTTGGCCGTTACTTCCCGCTTCGTGAAAACCACAGAACTTGCTTCGGGCCCCGCGCTTGAGACAATCCAGTGAAAAGACGCTTTCCAGCGGGGGGTGAGGAAAGGGCCCCCCTGCAATTTGCCCATCAGCCATTCCAGTTTGGACTTCACCTCTGTTATGCAACTATCCCTGTTGGCCTCGTGGAATTCCACAAAGCAGGCGCGCGGGGCCTCAGAGAGATACCCGACCAGGCAATCCCACCTTGGAGCATTCGGCTCCTTCTCTGAGTAAACCGCGTCTATGTTCACGCTTCCCAGAATGTTCCGGGGGTTTATCGGATCAATCTTTTCTCTTCTCTCCACACCACCCAGTCCGGCCTGACAACACCCTGGTCCAAAAGTCTGCTCCGCGTCCCTCAGCAGAGGAGGCCTGCAGGCTGTTTTCTTCGGAGAGGGGCTGGACCTGTGCATAGCGGGAAGAATCGGGGAAAGAATCAGAGGTTCCCGGCAAGCGCTCTGGCGAGCAGGTGGGAAGCGCGCTCTGTGGATGTCGTCAGGCCCCCCCATTCCGCCACATCTGGATTGGTATCCCAGGCATCCAGGGAACTGATGTCCACAACGGTGACTTTCTCCTCGGGGCGACGGAAGAAGTAAACCCTGACCTCCTTCTGCAAAATCTCTGCGACCATATCCAGATGGACTCGGGGGATTTGCAGATACCCTGCCAGGGCCTTCTGAGATTGCTCCGGCGAGGCTTCCCGCAACCGCTGGATCAACCAGATGCACTCTACAACCGTCTCCGAGTGGGTCGTCAGGATCACCCGATACCCTCTGTGGAGCAGGTGAAGGACGGCCTGAAGAACACCCTCAATGGCCCGGGGGTGAAGTCCCATTTCGGGCTCTTCTATCACGACCCACTCGTATCCCCGCTTCGGACTCCTGCCCAGCGGCAACAGCCAGTACAGGCCCAGAAGCAGGGGGGTAAACTCCCGCTGTCCGGCGGTCCAGGACGGAATCGGTAGGCGGGTACGGGAACCCTGAACCTCCAGAACCAACCGCTTCCGCAAAGCGCGCTCCGCCTTCAGGATGACCCCCGGATAAACGCTCTGGGAGAGTTGCTCCCGCAAACTCTTCGGCAGACGGCGCTCCACGGGAAAGATCACTTCATCTTCACCAGGGAATTCCTCATCCAGATACCGCCGGATTTCCTCGCTGTACTGGGTCAAAACGAAGGGGACAGCGACCTCAAAGCCCTTAAAGGGCAACGGCCACCCATATCCATATACCAGAGAAAGCACCCGCTGGGCAGGGATGTAGAAAACCCGTTCGCGAGGGGTCCCGCCCCTGTAGGCAGCCAGAAGGCCCTGTAGCGTGACCTCGCCCCCGTTCATTGCGAATCGGGTGTTCTGCCAGACGCGCTCGTATCCGCGGCCGAAGTATAACTGCAGGAAGTCCTCCGGAGTATCCCAGGCGTATCCATACAGGCGTAGACGGGACTGGACAAACGCTGCGTCCAGAGCCAGTTTCCACGCCTGAGCGACAAGGCTTTTCCCGCTGGCCTGAGGACCGAGAAATACGGTCAGGTCACCAAATGCGACCTCTGCATGGGCGATATGGGCCAGTTGGGTGATTTCAATGGTATCCGCCATATTTCTGAACCCTGAAGCCCTCAGGCAACCGGAAAAGCAAGAAGCCGCGTAACTGTTCAGCCTCACCCCTCCCCCAGCGGCTTCGCCGCTGCCGCCGCAGGCCTCGGCCCGAAGGGCCTTCGGCCCGAGGGCGGCGGGGGTGGGGTGAGGAAGCCTGAATAGTTACGAAGCCGCACAGGTCATTTACCGCACCGGCGCCGGACGCGGGGGCATCTCCAGCGCCCGTCCTCGCCGGGCCGGGGACGGTTTCTCCGCTTTCTCCCGGGTCGCCGGAGAGGGTGTGCCCCGGTCGCTCTTCTCGGGCAGGGGGCGCCCCTCCAGGACGGCGATGAACTCCTCCGCCTCCAGTGTCTCCACCTCCAGCAACCGCTGGGCAACGGCGTCCAGTTGCTCCCGGTGCTCCTCCAGCACCTGCCGGGCCCGCCGGTAGGCGGTCTGGATAATCTGCCGTACCTCGTGGTCTATCTCCTGGGCCACGGCCTCGCTGTAATCCCGCTGTTCCCCGATCTCCTTGCCCAGGAAGACCAGTTCCTCCTTCTGACCGAAGGTCATCGGGCCCAGTTTCTCGCTCATCCCGTAGCGGGTGACCATCGCGCGGGCCATTTCCGTCACCTGCTCCAGGTCGTTGGCGGCGCCAGTGGTCGCCTCGCCGAAGACCAGTTCCTCCGCCGCCCGGCCGCCCAGAGCGAAGGCCAACTGGTCCTCAAACTTGGAGCGGCTGATGACGGTCCGGTCCTCCTCGGGCAGGGAGATGGTGTAGCCCGCCGCCATCCCCCGGGCGACAATGGAGACCTTCTGCACCGGGTCGCATTTGGGCAGGTAGTGGGCCACCAGCGCGTGCCCCGCCTCGTGGTAGGCAATGATGCGGCGCTCTTCGTCAGAGAGGAGACGGCTCTTACGCTCCGGACCGGCGATGACCCGCTCTATGGCCTCCTTGAACTCGGCCATGCCGATGGCCCGCTTGTTCCGCCGGGCCGCCAGAATGGCCGCCTCGTTCACCAGATTGGCCAGGTCCGCACCCACGAAGCCCGGGGTCGCTTTGGCCAGCGCGGCCAGGTCCACGTCATCCGCCAGCGGCTTGCCCCGGGTGTGGACTTTCAGGATGGCCTCGCGCCCCCGCATGTCGGGCCGGTCCAGCACCACCCGGCGGTCAAACCGGCCCGGCCGCAGCAGCGCCGGGTCCAGAATGTCCGGGCGGTTGGTCGCCGCCATGACGATGACGTTGGTGTCGGTGTCAAACCCGTCCATTTCCACCAGAATCTGGTTCAGCGTCTGCTCCCGCTCGTCGTGGGAGCCGCCCAAACCGGCGCCCCGGTGGCGCCCCACCGCGTCAATCTCGTCCAGGAAGACGATGCAGGGGGAATGGCGTTTGGCCTGATCAAAGAGGTCCCGCACCCGGCTGGCGCCGACGCCGACGAACATCTCCACAAACTCGGAGCCGGACATGCTGAAGAAGGGGACGCCGGCCTCCCCGGCGACCGCTTTGGCCAGCAACGTCTTGCCCGTGCCCGGAGCGCCCATCAGCAGCACCCCTTTGGGGATGCGCGCGCCGACCTGGATGAACTTCTGGGGCTCCTTGAGGAACTCCACCACTTCCCGTAGTTCCTCCTTCGCCTCATCCACCCCGGCGACGTCGTCAAAGGTCACCGACGGCTTGTCACTGGTGTAGAGCCGGGCCCGACTCTTGCCGAAGGAGAGGGCCTGGTTGTTGACGCCCTGGAACTGGCGCAGGAAGAAGAAGGCCGCGACCAGGAAAATGACCATGACCAGGATGGTCCCGCCCGTGCTGAAGAGCGTGTTCCAGTCCGGCGTCTCGGTGACCTCTATCTGTACCTGAGCCAGTTTCTCCTCGGATACGCCCAGGGCCTTTAACTGCTCGGCGAGGGTAGAAGTGGCCTCTTTCAGCGAACGGATTTGCTGCCCGGTCTCCAGGTACACTTCCAGCCGATTCCCGATGACGGTGATGCGCGAAACTCGCCCGGCCTGCACCTCCGCCGCCACCCGGCTGATGGGCACCAGGTCCGGCATAGGGGACCGGTGGAGGAGGTTGTAGGTCAGGAAGAAGACCGCCGCCAGCAACAACAATGTGATGAACGTACTGCCCCGAAACCGCGAATTCACGTCAACCTCCCATTCAGACGACTCCTGTCAAGGTTAAGCGCTGACTGAAGTCACCCTTCCTGGGCCTGCGGCCAATGGTCGGCCTTCGCCGACCTCAGAGTGTCGGCGGAGGCCGACACCCGGCACGAAGTGCCCAGAGAGGACGATTTCAATCGGTGTGAATAGTTACGGTTATTATACCGCAAATCCCGCAGATTACCAGCAGATACCTCACTCCAGATGGGCCAGAATCTCCGCCACCGGGGGGCGGTCGGTGGGGTTCTGGCCCACGTAGGACCAGCGGATGGCGCCGTCCTTCAGGACGAAAACCGCCGGGGCCGCCAGCCCGTCCCCGAAGAGATTGTACACCCCGTATGCCTCGGCGGCCCGATGGCCCGGGTCCGCCAGCATGGGGAACGGAGCACCGATGGACGCCCGTACTCCCTCCACTGCCTCCGGCGGCGCCACTGCCAGCGCGATGACCTCGGCCCCCCGGGCCTGAAACTCCCCGTAGCGATCCCGCAACTCCACGAGTTGCGCCCGGTCCGGCCCTCAGCCGCACCGCTGGAAGAAGACCAGGACGACCGGCCCCCGCGCCAGGTACTCGGAGAGGGTCAGAGTGCCGCCCCCCGCCTGCTCCAGGGTGAAGTCGGGCGCCCGGGCCACCTCAGAGGTCGGGGTGGCCGCCGGGGTGGGGAACCGGAACGATACCTGCATCTGCTCCCGGTAGATCACCACCCGCGCCCGGGCCCGCTCCTGCGCCAGCCACTCCGAAGCCGGCGTCCCCCCGCTCTCCAGCGCCGCCTGGGCCCGCTGGACCATCAGCAGGCGGGCAACGGCCCGCTCCAGGGAGTCCCGCCCCAGGCCGACCTCGCTCAGCGCGGCGCTTACCTGCTCGTCTGTGGCCCCCCAGGCCGCCTCCAGGGCCGCAATCTGCGCCTCCACCTCATCCCGGCCCGGCGCCTGCTGGGACGGCGCGGCACGCAGCACCAGCACCTCGTTGATCAGCCGCTCCAGCGTCTCCTCCGGGGATGGGGCCGGGACGCCCGCCAGGCGGCTCATCGTCCAATCCAGCAGGACGGCCTCCGCCCAGAAGTTCCGCCCGATGATCCGGCCCTCCACCAGGGCCACCGGGGGATCAGCGGGGGACGGGGTGGCCGAAGGAGCGGGAGGAGCCACCAGAGGGGCCTCCCGGCTGAGCATCCCGATGACGAGGACCAGCATCAGCAGAGCAATCCCTCCGGTCGCCACCACCCAACCCCAGCGGATTTTTCTGGACTCCATAAATCTTTCCTCCTGCGGGGAAGGATACCACAACCCGGTTCATCCGTCAACCGGCAGGACAACTGCTCACGGTTGCCCTACAATTTTGTAGGACAACTGCGAGCAGTTGTCCTACAATTGTGGGACACACCTCACCCGGTTGGTATTTTGGTGAACCTGTGTTATACTTACACCGTAACTATTCAGCCTCACCCCTCCCCCAGCGGCTTCGCCGCTGCCGCCGTAGGCGGCGGGGGTGGGGTGAGGAAGCCTGAATAGTTACCTTACACCGAACTCACCAGACCACTGCAGAGGGAAGGGTCGCGATGAAACTCCGGGAAATCCTCCAACTGATTGATGGGAAAGTGCTCACCCGCAACACCGATCTGGACCTGGAAGTCAAAATGGGGTGCGGGGCCGACCTGATGAGCGATGTCCTGGCCTTCACCCACGAGGGGACCCTGCTGATGTCCGGCCTGACCAACCCGCAGGTGGTGCGGACGGCGGAGATGGCCGGAATCCAGGCCATTGTGTTCGTACGCGGGAAAATCCCCCCGCCGGAGACCATCGCGCTGGCGGAGGAGAAGGGCATCGCCCTGCTGGCCTCCAAGTACACCATGTTTGAAACCTGTGGCCGGCTCTACAAGGCCGGGCTCCCCAGTTGCGGCCTCTTTGAAAGCAGCCTGAAACGCTGGCGGGAATTCTTCGGCGAAGAGTAATTCCGTGAGCACCCCCTCCACCTTTCAGGAACGGAAACGGGAAGTCACCCGGCTCCAGGAACTGGTCTACGAACTGCGGGTGCGGGACGCGATGACCACCCCGGTCATCACCGTCACCCCGCAGACCACGATGGCGGAATTCCGGGAGGTCCTGCGCGCCAACCGCATCTCCGGCACTCCTGTGGTGGAGGGCGGGCGGATGGTGGGCATCATCAGCATAGAGGACCTGATCAAGGCCCTGGCCGCGGGCGAACTGGGCGCCACCGTCGGCGAGAAGATGACCCCCCGCCCGGTGACCCTCTACGACGACGAGCCTCTGGTCCACGCCGTCGGCAAGTTCGCCAGCCTGGGCTACGGCCGCTTCCCCGTCATCAACCGGCAGGGGGACCTGGTGGGAATTCTCGTCCAGGGGGACATCGTCCGGGCCCTCCTGCACCAACTGGAAGTGGAGTACCACGAAGAGGAAATCCGCCGCTACCGCGCCAGCCACATCTTTGAGGACATCCTGGCCGACCAGGTGACCCTTCGTTTCCGCTACCAGGTGCCCGGCGGGGACTTTGAGCGCGCGGGCGATGCCTCCAGTCGGCTGAAAAAGACCCTCTCCCGTCTGGGCATTCATCCCCGCATCGTCCGCCGGGTCGCCATTGCCGCCTACGAGGCGGAGATGAACATCGTCATCTACACCGACGGCGGGGAACTGATCGCCGAGGTGGACCCCGAGAAGGTGTACCTGCAGGCGGTGGACGACGGCCCGGGCATCCCGGACATCCAGAAGGCGATGGAGCCGGGCTTCTCCACCGCCCCGGAGTGGGTGCGGGAGATGGGGTTCGGCGCCGGCATGGGCCTCCCCAACATCCAGAACTGTGCCGACGAGATGCGCCTGGAGTCCACCGTCGGCGTGGGCACCCGGCTGGAAGTGGTCATCTACCTGGATTCCGGCGGCCGCCCCTGCGGGGGATAGATCACGGACGACGGACCACAGACCACAGACCACAGACGACAGACGACAGACGACAGACCACAGACGACAGACCACAGACCACTGACCACTGACGGCTGACGGCTGACCCTGCGCCCTGCGCCCTGCGACCTGCGACCTGCGACCTGCGCCCTGCGACCTGCGACATGCGCCCTGCGACCTGCGACATGCGCCCTGCGACCCTGCGCCCTGTACCCTGCGCCCTGGCCTTTCTCCTGATTGCCGTCCTCGCGTGCCAGATACCCGGGCTCGTCCCGCCCGCGCGGCCACAGACGGCGCCTGGAACGCCCCCCGCCGCGTCCCCGACAGCCCGGGAACTCACCCGCGCCCCGACGGCCATCCCCCCCACCGTCATCCCTGCCGAACTGCCCACAGTGACTGCTGAAGTGCCCTCCCCCACCCCACCCTCCCCGTCCCCGACCCCGGTTCCGGCGAGGACGCCCGTGCCCTCTCCCACCCCACCTCCGGCCACACCTGTCCCGCCCTCCCCGACCCCCGTCCCGCCGCCTCCGACTGCTCCCCCCTCCAGCCCGGTCGCCGTCTGGGAGGGGACGGTCACGCTGAACGCCTACGACTGGGAGCGCGCGCTGGTCCCCACCGCCCCCGACGACCCCGTCTACCCCCACCCCCGGCTGGACTTCGGGGCCGTGGGCGGACCGGCCCCTCGCGCCTACCGCGCCGTCTTCATCCAGAACGACTACGTCCAGTTGGTCGTGCTCCCCGAACTGGGGGGCCGCATCCTCCGCTGGACCGACCGGACGACGGGCCGACAACTCTTCTACGCAAATCCGGTGGTCAAGCCCACCCACTGGGGCTACCGGGGCTGGTGGCTGGCCACCGGCGGGATGGAGTGGGCCTTCCCCACCGAGGAGCACGGGCTGATAGAGTACCGCCCGTGGGAGTACCGGCTGCTGGGCGACGGGGTCTACCTGCGGGGAGTGGACGACCGGAGCGGACTGGTGGTAGAGGTGACGGTGCGGCTGGAGCGGGGCACGAATCGCATCGCGGTCTCCCCGCGCATTTCCAACCCCACTGCCGAATCCCGGCCCTTCCAGTTCTGGGCCAACGCAATGCTGACCCTCTCCGACGTCAACGCCCCGTCTGGCGACCTGACTTTCGTCCTGCCGGTCTCCGAGGTCATCGTCCACTCCACCGGGGACGGGTCACTGCCCGGCCCGGGCGAGCGGATGGCCTGGCCGGTCCACAACGGGCGGGACTTCCGCCGCTACAGGGAGTGGCACTCCTATCTGGGTGTCTTCGCGCCTCAGGCCGCCGATGCGGGCTTTGCCGGCGCGTACGACCTGCAGACCGACCAGGGGGTGGTGCGGGTGGCCCCGTCCTCCATTCGGGGAGTGAAAATCTTCTGCCTGGGGGACCTGCCGCCCGACCTGTGGACCGATGACGGGAGCCGGTACTTTGAACTCTGGGGCGGGCTGACGGCCACGTTCTGGGACTATGCCTCGCTGGGGCCGGGCCGGAGCGTCAGTTGGACCGAGTACTGGTACGCGGTCAGTGGGATGGGGGGATATACCTGGGCGAACGCCGAAGGGGCCGCGCGGGTGACTCCGTTGGGGGACGGAGCCGAAGTGGCCGTGGAGACGGTCCGGCCGATGGCCGTGACGGTGGTGCTCCGGCGGGGGAACGAGGAGGCGGCCCGCTGGTCGGCCGAGGTGGGCCCGGGCCGCCCCTTCCGCGCCCTCGGCGGGTCGGGGGGCGGGCCGTGGACGCTGGAAATCATCGGCCCGCAGGGGCTCGCCCTGCGGGCCGAATCGCCGTGAGGAGATTCCCTCACACAAAGACACAGAGACACAAAGGCACAAGACTTTGTAACTATTCAGGCTTCCTCACCCCCCCGCCGCCTGCGACAGCACCCGGGGGGCAGCGGCGAAGCCGCTGGGGGTGGAGTGAGGTTGAACAGTTAAAAACTTTGCGCCTTTGTGTCTTTGTGTGATTGGTATCTTACGCGCGGATTTCCTGCCGCTGGAAGAGGATGTAACTGACCGCGAACAGGAGAACCGTCGCGGCGATGAGCCCCGTCATCTGCGGCCAGATCAGCAGCAGACTCTGGCGCAGCGGCAACGGGGCCCCCAGAATCACCCCCTCCTGGAACTGCATCAGCACCGCCAGCAGTCCGAAGGCCCGCAGCGATGGATACAGCAGCGCCATCGCGATCTCGTTGTAGAGGGCGATGGGCGAGACGCGGGCCAGCGCCCTGGCCACCTGGTCCTGGGCCAGCACCTCTGCCACCAGCCCGTACCGGACCGGCGCCAGCACCTGCGCGAGCCCCTGAGCGATCATCCCCCAGAACACGGTGAAGAAGAGCCAGACGGCGATGGCCGCCAGTGCGGCCGTGGCCGGCTGCCGGAAGCGGACCGAGAAGAGGAGCGCCATCGCCATCCAGACGCCGCCGTAGAAAATGGTCGCCACCAGGAAGAGGAGACTGCGGGCCACCTCCTCGCCGCCCGGCGGGACCCCCAGCCGTACCAGCCCCAGCCCGAAGACCAGGAGCCAGATGGCCGTCAGCGCCAGGGTCAGGGTGAAGAGGCCCGCCAGGAACTTGCCGAAGAGCAGCGCGTCCCGGTAGATGGGCTGGGCCAGCACGCGGGAGAGGGTCCGCCGGTTGAATTCCCCGTTGACCGTATCAAAGGCCAGCGCGATGGCGATGAGCGGCACCAGGAAGGCCAGGAATCCGATGAAGGCCGGCAGCGGGTCCCGCTGGACGGTGAACAGCCGCAGGAAAAGGAAGCGGTCCTGGCCGACGGTGGTGCGCAGGTTCTCCGCCGCCGCGAAGACGGTACCGGCGGCCGTCAACACAATCAGCGCCTCCAGAATCTGCATCCGGACGCCGGTGAGGTAGTCGGCCATCTCTTTGGCCACCACCGCCCAGAGTCCGGTCCACGGCGAGCCTTCCCGAGGGAGCCGTCCAGCCTCAACCTTCGCGGCCATGCTCCACCTCCTGGAAGTATCGGGCGTAGACGTCGTCCAGGCTGGGTTCTTCTAACTGGAGGGCACGCAGGGAACCGCCCGCCTCCACGACGGCGCGGGCCGCCTCACCCCGCAGGTCCCGGCGGCCTTCCACCATGTACTTTTCCGGCCCCGTCTGGGCCGCTTTCGTGGCATCGGGCAGGCGGCGGAGGGCCTCCAGAATGGCCGCCTGAGGCCCCGTCGCCTCCACGTGCACCCGGTAGCCGCCGCCCAGGACCCGCCGGGCCAGTTCCTCCACCGTCCCCTCCAGGACCATCCGCCCGCGATGGAACAGCCCCACCCGGTCGCAGACGGCCTGGACCTGGTGGAGAAGGTGAGAGGCCACCAGGACGGTGATCCCCTGCGCCTTCAGGTCGCGGATGGTGTGCAGGAACTCCCGCGCCGCCTCCGGGTCCAGCCCCAGCGTCGGCTCGTCCATGATGATGAGCGCGGGGCGCTTGATGAGCACCTCCGCCACCCCCAGCCGCTGGCGCATCCCCCGCGAGTAGGTGCCCACCGGACGGTCCGCCACTTCCATCAGGCCCATCCGTTCCAGCGCTTCATCTATCCGGCGGTACGCCTCGGCCCGGGGGATGCCGTTCAGTTTGGCGATGTAGATGAGGTTCTCCCGGGCGGTGAGGTCATCGTAGAAGCCCACCTGGTCGGGGATGTAGCCGACCCGGGCCTTGACGCTGAGCGGTTGCCGGGCGGGGTCCAGCCCCATCACCCGGACCGTCCCGGAGGTGGGCTCCGTCAGCCCCAGGAGCATCAGGATGGTCGTCGTTTTGCCCGAGCCGTTGGGCCCCAGAAGGCCGAAGACCTCGCCCGGCTCCACCACCAGGTTCAGACGGTCCACGGCGACGAAATCGCCGTAGCGCTTGGTCAGTTCCTGTGTCTGGATGACCGGTGCGTCCATAGGCCCTCCTTGAGAGAGGTGAGGGCCGGCCAGGTCGGAAGACCCGGCCGGCCGTTTCTTCGCCCGTTTACCGGCGCCCGAAGCGCATCACGGCCCAGCCCACCACCGCCACGGCCACCGCGATAAGGAGAATCCCCACCACGCCCCAGAGGGTGGAGGTGAGCACGGTGATGCGGAAGTCCGCCGACTCGTAGCCGCTGTCCTGGGGACGGGCCCGGACGGTGAGCATGTAGTCCCCCGCCACGGCCTGGTCGGCGGGCTTGACGTGCATCGTGATCTCCACCTGCTGGCCGACGGGGATTTCCTGAATCCGGTCGGGCTCAAAGCGGACCGACCATCCCGAGGGCGCGCTGGCGGAGAGTTCCACGTTGAGGGCCGGCGCGGAGCCGTTGTTCTGGACCACCAGCCGGACCGGGGTCTCGCGGCCGGTATAGACCTGGGTGGACAGCCGCTCGTCGGGGGTGGTGATGGTCAGGTCCGGCTGCCCGGTCACTTCCGCCACCAGGGAGACCCGGGCCTCGCTCTCGCCGCCCAGCGCGGCGACCTCAATGGGGTAGGTTCCCGCCGGAATCTGGGCATACGGCCGGGCCTCAATGCTGATCCGCTTGGACTCGTTGGCCCCCACGGGCAGACTGGTCACCTCCTGGCCCATGTAGCGGAAGGAGACCTGGAAGCCCTCCGGGGCACTGGCCTGCAGGTTGACGGTGGTCTCTTCATCCCCCTCGTTCTTCAGGGTAGCGTCGTAGCGGAAGGTCGTGGTGGCGGCCCCCCGCAGGGTAGGCAGGTCCACCGAGAGGCTGAGGCGGGGCGGCAGTTTGGCCGCCACGGTCACTTCCAGGGGGAATTCGGCCGACACCCCCTCCCCGTGGGCCACGACCGTCCAGCGGTAGGTGTCGCCGGGGACGTTCTCCGGCACGACCACCCGCAGGCTGACGCTCGCGTCCTTCCCCGGTTCCACGAAGACGGCACGCACGACATTGCCGCCGCCCCGGAAGGTGGCCTCCCAGCCCTCCGGGAGCCCCTTCACGTCCAGATAGACGGTCTGGGGAGTGGACGCGGTGAGCCGAAGGGTGAGGTTGAAGGTGACCGTCTCACCCAGTTCGGCGACCCGGGCCGGGTAATCGCAGAAGAGGAGCAGGCCCTGCCCCTCCTGGGCGCGAGCCGGGACCGGCCCGGTCAGGGCAATGAGAGATACCAGCAAAAAAAGAACCGCCCAGTTTCGTCTCATCTTTCACCTCCGTAAAGGATAGAGTTGCTACGAGCGAACCAAGCGGCGAGATAGATATTATCGGTTGTATGGAGCAGTGGCGAATTATAGCACTCCGGCTGAAAATGTCAAGCGTTCTTTTTTCCTGCACCCCCTTGACAAACTCCGGGGAAAGTGGTATAATGTGAACGCTCACGTGAACGTTCACACCACCCCGGAGGCCCCATGCGCTCCAGGCCCACCATCCAGGACGTCGCCCGGCGAGCCGGCGTATCCCGCCAGACGGTCTCGCGCGTCCTCAACAACAAGGGCGAGGTCCGGCCGGAGACCCGGGACCGGGTGCTGGCGGCCATAGAAGAACTGAACTACCGCCCCAACGCCGTCGCCCGCAGCATGGTGCGCGGGCACACCTGCACCCTCGGCTGCATCTCCCCCAGCCTCACCGACTTCACCTTCGCCAGCATCATTGAAGGCGCGCAGGCCGAGGCCCGCCGTCTGGGCTACTTCATCCTCACCGGCAGCGCCCCCACCGAGCAGGAAGTGGAGTCCCTGCTGGAGGAGTTTCTCCACCGCCAGGTGGACGGCCTGATCGTCTTCAACCCATACGCCGATGGCCGCTTCCGGTATCTCCACCCCCTCATTGAAACCGGCATCCCGGTCGTCTATCTGGGCAATACTGCGCGGCGCGAACCGGTCTCCTCGGTCCGCTGCGATGACCAGGACGGCGGCTATCAGGCCACCCGCTATCTGCTGGACCTGGGGCATACGGCCGTCGCGACGGTCACCGGTCCTCCCAACGAGGAGTGCGTGGGCGACCGGCTGAACGGCTACCGCCGGGCCCTGGAGGAGCGCGGGCTTCCTGCCGATGACCGCCGGGTCGTCAGCGGGAACTGGTCCGCCCTCTCCGGGTATCAGGCCACCCGCTCCCTGCTGGAATCCGGGGCGCGGTTCACCGCCGTCTTCGCCCAGAACGACCAGATGGCCGTCGGCGCGATTCGGGCGCTGCGGGAGGCGGGCCTTCGGGTCCCGGGGGACGTTTCGGTCATCGGCTTTGACGACATCCCGCTGGCCTCCTACTTTGACCCTCCCCTCACCACGCTGCGCCAGCCGATGGCGGAACTGGGCGAGCATGCGGCCCGCCTCCTCATCGCGGCCATTCGGGAGCCCCACACTCCTCCCCAGCGGCTCCTGATCCCCGCCCGCATCGTGGAGCGGGCCTCCTGTGCGCCACCGAATATCTCATCCCCCGCCCGGTAGCAGAGCGGGGGCGTCGGCCAACCGGGCAACGCAACGACCGGCTCCGGAACGCGGAGCGCTGGCCGTTGGGCCGATGACAGGCTAAAGCCTGCGCTACGTAGCACCGGCCGCCAAGCCGGTATACAGGCTAATGAACTTTAAGAAATTCGTTCAGACATCCCACTATGGGGGTCTGGCTACCTGATGGTTGGATGGAAGACGCTCCCGGCGACTTCCCATTGACCCCTCTCATCCCCCCTGGCCCCCCTTCTCTCCCC
>Ga0272448_1002197_pt1 | contig 24940 bp, 24 predicted proteins | sample YNPCB0191_FD_202220 | JGI IMG/M metagenome (GOLD analysis project Ga0272448, IMG submission 202220) | Hot spring sediment microbial communities from Yellowstone National Park, WY, United States - YNP-CB-019-1 | ecosystem: Environmental > Aquatic > Thermal springs > Hot (42-90C) > Sediment... | reverse complement strand
GAATTAAGTGTTTATATGAAAATGCTCATTAAGTAAAGCAATATATCATTCCTGCCCCTACTCCCTGCTCCCTGCTTTCACAGGGACAAGCTTCGCAGGGGTAAACTGCATCAGGAATCCATTCCTTTATCATAATTTTTCTGGATTCCCGTTTTCACGGGAATGACAAATATGGAGCATTTTCATTTTTATATGGCTTTCTAATCCTTATGATAATTGGATTTAACTAGTTTTCAGAATTCTCGGTTATTATAATATCAAGCCTATATTCTATCACATTTTTATCTTTTTGTTAATTCATTTTTAATCAATCATCAATGTTGACACTTTCATTAACATAGTTTATAATCAAATGAAAGCTTTTGAAATATGATTCTTATTCATTTTTTGAAAGGAGAAGGTTTTGATGGGAAGAGAATTCAATGATATAGTGCCGAAAGGTTCAAAATTAGAAAAGATCGCCACTGGTTTTATGTTTACAGAAGGTCCTGTATGGGATGCGTCTAATAAATGCTTATTTTTTAGCGATATACCTGCGAACAAAATGAGGAAATGGTCAGAAGCCAAAGGCGTAGAGCTATTCAGAGAACCCAGCGGAAAATCAAATGGTCTTACCTTTGATAAGCAGGGAAGGTTGATCGCCTGTGAACATGCAAATCGCAGAGTGTCTCGCACAGAAAAAGACGGCACAATTGTAACTATCGCAGATAGCTATAATGGAAAAAAGCTGAACAGTCCTAATGACGTCGTTGTAAAATCCGACGGAAGCATCTATTTCACAGATCCGCCCTATGGTCTGACCGCAGAATTTGGCAATCTCGGAGAACAGGAATTGCCATTTCAGGGGGTTTATCGTCTTTCTCCTGATGGGAAAACACTAACGCTTTTGATAGATGATTTTGATAGACCAAACGGTCTCGCTTTCTCACCTGATGAATCACTTCTGTATATTGACGACACAGAGAGAGTGCATGTCCGCGTCTTTGATGTTAAACCTGATGGGACAATAGCTAATGGAAGGATTTTCGCAGATTTAAAAGATGACGCTGAGGGAAATGTTGATGGTATGAAAGTTGACTCTGAGGGGAATGTGTATGTCACGGGGCCGGGCGGAATATCCATATTTGATCCATCAGGGAAAAAACTCGGTATTATTGAAATGCCCGAAGTTTCCGCTAATCTTGCGTGGGGAGAGGACGATTGGAAAACATTATTTATAACCGCATCAACTTCTGTTTATAGAATTAGGCTTAATGTCACTGGCATAAGAGTCCCATAATTGAGGTGATGAGAAATGGCAAAGTTATATGGAAAAGAATGGTCAAAATTAGATTTGTTAAAGCGGATCGGTGATATATCGCAGATAGCAGGTGCGAAAAGCTATATACTAAATGATGGCAATGAAAAAGGCGTTCATGCGGTAGATATTAGGACAGGGAGCGGATTTAGCTTTACTGTAACACCTGATAGGGGTATGGACATAACTTATGCAGAATATAATGGACAGCCTTTATGTTGGAGATCGGCGACAGGAGATGTCCATCCTGCCTTCTATGAGCCTGAGGGATTAGGCTGGCTTAGGAGTTTCTATGGAGGGCTTGTGACAACATGTGGAATGACTTATGCTGGCGCCCCTTGTGTTGATGAAGGCAAAGAATTAGGTCTGCATGGGAGAATATCAAATACACCTGCCAAAAACGTATGGATAGATGGCGAATGGCAAGGCGATAATTATGTTATATGGATACAGGGGAAGGTTCGCGAAGCATCAGTCTTTGGCGAAAATATCCAATTAACACGAAAAATCTGGGCAAATTTAGGCGAATCAAGGTTTTTCATTCACGATATTGTTGAAAATCTTAGTTTTGATCCGATCCCGCACATGTATTTATATCACATAAACGGCGGATTTCCTGCTGTTGATGCTAATTCTATGTTGATCTCTACATCAAAAAGCGCGACGCCAAGAGATGATGAAGCGAAGATTGGCAAAGAACGGTATTACATATTTGAACCACCAACCGCAGGATTTAAGGAGAAAGTCTATTATCACGATATGGCAGTTGACAAAGATGGATATGCCTATTCTGCATTAGTCAATAAAGATTTTAATAATGGACAGGGCTTCGGTTTTTATGTTAAATATCTTAAAAGCCAACTGCCAAGATTTATTGAATGGAAGATGAACGGCGAAGGCACTTATGTTGTAGGTATGGAGCCAGCTAACTGTTTAGTTGAAGGCAGGGATAAAGAGCGACAACGAGGGACGCTTCAATTCCTTCAATCAGGGGAAAAACGCGAATACTTACTTGAAATAGGCGTTTTACCTACTATAAAAGAAATTGAGGAATTAGAAGCGAAAATAAACTTATGTAAATAACAAATTTGACTATCTTTAAGGGAGGATAAAATGAAGAAAGGAATTTGTTTGGGATGTGTGCCGGGAGCTTCTTTGGAAGACCGCTTTAAGTTGGCAAAAGACGCAGGATTTCAGGGCGTTGAGATATGGACTGTTGACACCGATGATGAAAGCAAAAATATGAAGGCATTGGCAGATAAATATGGGCTTGAAATACCAAGTATAATGAACAGTGCACATTGGCAGTATCCATTATCAAGCCCTGATCCAGAGGTCAGGAAAAAGTCGGTTGAAGGTATGATGAAGTCGCTTAAATCAGCGAAGATTGTTTCTGCTGATACTGTTCTTCTTGTGCCTGCGGTTGTCAATGCAGAAGTCTGCTATGAAGATGCTTATGAAAGATCGCAAAAAGAGATCAAAGAGCTTGCAAAAGTTGCGGAAGAATTGAAGGTCTATATAGCTATTGAGAACGTCTGGAATAACTTCCTGCTTAGCCCAATTGAGTTTGCAAGATATATTGACGAGATCGGAAGTGAATATGTCGCAGCATACTTTGATGTCGGCAACATATTGCTTTACGGATTTCCACAACATTGGATCAGAAGTCTTGGATCAAGGATCAAAAAAGTCCATGTCAAAGGATTTAAGGTAGGACCAAAGATATTTACCTATCTGCTTGATAGCGATGTTAATTGGAAGGCAGTTATGAAGTCCTTTGAGGATATAGGTTATGACGGTTATATAATCGCTGAGATGGGTCCTTATGCAAGCTATGCGGATCAGGCTGTCTATGACATAAGCGGGCAAATGGACAGAATATTCAGCGGAAAGTAGGATTTCACAGTCAGTTTTAATAAGAAAGGATAGATAAAAATGGCAAAAAAGGTCAAAATCGGATTTGTCGGTTGTGGTGGTATAGCTGAGGCACATTTACAGGGATTAAGCACACATCCAGATGTGTCGTTAGTGGCTTTCTGCGACGTGAACGAGAAACGCACAAAGATAGTGCAAGAAAAATATAGTAAGGAAGCAGAGACGTTCACAGATGCGGAGACTATGTTCAGGAATGTTGAATTGGACGGCGTCTATTTCTGTCTTCCCCCGTTCGCTCATGGTGCAGAATTGCTTGCGGTCAAATATGGCGTTCCCTTTGCGGTAGAAAAACCTGTTAATCTATACGAAGATCAGGCACGAGAGATCGCCCAAGCTGTTGATGAAAAAGGGCTTATGACAAGTGCATTGTATATGAATCGCTATCGTAAAGGCATTCAGACTGTCCGTGAAATGCTGAAACAAGACCCTGCGATCTTTATGTTAGGCGGCTGGATCGGCGGTTCTCCTCGTGGTGCTGGTGATTCTGGCATTATGAGCTGGTGGATACAGAAAGATAAGAGCGGTGGACAATTCCATGAACAGGTCACTCATACCGTTGATATTACGTGTTTTCTCTGCGGAGATGTAATAGAAGTCCACGCTTACGGTGCAAAAGGTTTCAATAAGGGTGTTCCGACAACTTACAGTATAGAAGATGCGACTGTTGTCAATCTAAAATTTGCAAGCGGAGCGATCGCTAATCTTTGGGCATCTGCATCAAGTAACGGTGGCGGAGGCGGAGTCACACTTAACGTCTATGCTAATGATTTCACTGCTTTATTTAGCGGATGGGAACATTCCGTTAAAATATTGCGAGCAGGACAAAATCCAGAGGAGATCCCCGGTGAAGGGAATATATTCAGCATAGAAGATGATGCTTTTATTCAAGCTATTAAGAGCAAAGACCCATCAAAGATCATGGCAACTTATCGCGATGGCTTTAAGACTATGCAAGTGACGCTTGCAGCGAACAAATCTATGGAAATCGGAGCACCCGTCAGCGTGCAATGATTAGTAATTAATTCGTTTGTATAGTTTACAGACATAATTGTCCAAAGTTTAGTATATTATATAGCCAAAAAGATATTAATACAGCGAGTGTTACTCATGTCTAATAAACTATACAGGAATTATTCAAATTTTCATTGATATTTGATCAAGTTATATGTTAAAATTATTGATATTAGAATTAATAAATGAACATTTTAACATTAATGTTTTCACAGTGAAAATTCTAATAATTCCGGGCAAATAAATATCCAAGTTTTAGCGAAAAGTATAAGTGGAAATAAAGCAAAAATCTTTTGTTTATTCCACAGGAAAGGAGCTATCTGCTAATGGCAAAGATCAAGCTTATAATAAACGGAAACGAAGTCACCGGTGAAAAGGGTGATTCAGTGCTTACTGTATGTTTGAATAATGGCATCTATGTTCCAACCTTATGCCACCATGAACGATTGACTGATACTGGGGCTTGTCGTCTATGCCTAGTTGAAATTGAAGGTCAGAAAGGATATAGACCCGCATGTTGCACGGAAGCTAATGATGGTATGGTTGTAAAGACTGACACTGATGAAATAAAGAGATTAAGGCGGTCAATGATTGAGCTTCTATTTTCCGAGAGAAATCATTTTTGCATGTTTTGCGAAGTCAGCGGAGATTGTGAACTGCAAAAAGTTGCTTATGCTCATGGTATAGAGCGTGCAAAATATGATTATGATCAACCGCGAGTTAGAGTAGATGCTTCAAGATCATATTTTGTATTTGACGAAAATAGATGCATACTTTGTCAGAGATGCGTTCGCGCTTGTTCAGAAATTGCTGGACACAATGTGCTTGATCTAGCCGGTCGTAGTGCAGAGACAAAAATAATTGCCGATCTTAATGCTTCATTCGGTGAGTCATCATGCACCTCTTGTGGAACTTGCTTGCAAGTATGTCCTACTGGCGCGTTGATTGATCGTAAAAGTGCTTATTTAGGACGTATGGAACAATGCAACATTACAAAATCAACTTGCTCTTTTTGTAGTGTAGGATGTGGAATTGAAGTTGTGACCAGAGATAATCACATACTAAGAATCAACGGCGATTGGGAGGGTCCGGTAAATAAAGGGGTTTTATGTGTACATGGTAGGTTCGAACCCGTTCACGATAAAAGGAAACGTCTAATTAAACCGATGATTAAGAAAAACCACTCGTTACAAGAAGTGGAATTAGACGAAGCGATAGATTACATATCAGAAAAATGTAAAGAGATGGATATAAACACAGATAACGCAATTGGGCTTATTTCTCCCAAAGCAACAAATGAAGAAGCAAATATATTTGTGAGCATGTTTAGAAAAGATATGGTAGGGGAATTCGGTCCCTATACTATTCTTCCAGATGAAAATCAAACTGCTACACTTAGCGATATAAGTTCATCAGATTGTATTGTGATGTATAAAATGGACCCAAATACATTAGTAATTGGTTCTTTTGTGAAGTTAGCTGTTCGCAAAAATAACACAAAATTAGTGTTAGTAGATGATAATAAAAACAACTTTGATACGATTTCATCTATAAAGATCAAACCTGATGAGTTAGACTTAGCGAAGGAGTTTCTATCACGCGCATCTAATCCTTTAATCATTTATACATCTGGCATCAGTGAAGATGAAGTTAAAAGATTGTCTGGTTTGTCAGATAAAGCAAAATTAATGGGATTTTTAGCAGGGGCAAATAGCAGAGGATTACGCAATATAGGAATTAATGGTAAAATAGATGTTAGCAAAGCAAAAGCTCTTTATGTTTTAGCATGCGATGATGAGTTGAAAGATAATTTCAAGAGATATAACGCTGCTTTTGTTGTCCTCCAAACCAGTTATCTTACTCCGGAGATTGAGGATGCAGATGTTGTCCTTCCATCGCCAATATGGGCAGAGAAGACAGGAAGCATTACGAATATAGATGGTTTAGTTCAAAATGTAACCAAATCGTTAGATTCACCTGTAAAAACAAATGAAGAGATAATGAAATTGTTGATTGATAGATTATCAAGATAGTTTTATCACAAATTTTATAATTGAAAAAAGGAGGACATAATGGCAAAATTCAAAGTAGCAATGGACTGGCTTGATATTTGTTCAGGCTGTGAAATGTCGCTTTTAGATATAGATGAACGTATTGTTGAGCTTTTAAAACATGTAGAACTTACATCAACACCTATTACGGATCTGAAACATCCACCAAAAGAAGGTGTAGATATAGGAATATTAACAGGCTCTGTTGGCAATACAGATCAGATTGAAGTTGTAAAAGAGATGAGATCTCGCTGTAAATTTTTGATTGCAATGGGTGATTGTGCAACATTTAACCCACTTCCAATAACTGCGATGAGGAATTTCTTTGATGTAGATGATGTTTTAAAAAGAGGATATGTAGAAACAGAAAGCACCATAGACGGAGAAGTTCCAGAGTCAGAAATGCTATGCAGATTATTAGATAAAACAACCAGCATTGATAAGATAGTGAAAGTGGATTATTATATTCCGGGATGTCCACCAGATGCTGATACAATTTTCTTTGTGCTTTCTGAATTGATTGCTGGTAGAATTCCTGTTCTTACAGGGAAGAATCTCAGATACGATTGATAGTTAAATAATTAGGCAATAATAACACTCTAATGATATAAATTCATTAATTTTTGGAGGACAAAATGGGACAAACAATAACCATCTCGCCAATAACTCGTATTGAAGGTCATGCAAAAGTATTTATACAATTGAACGGTGATGGTAAGGTGGACAAAACCTATTTTCAGGTAAACCAATTTAGAGGGTTTGAAAAGTTTTGCGAAGGACGGATGTTCTTTGAAATGCCAGTAATTTCACCACGAATTTGTGGTATCTGTCCTGTTACTCATCATCTGGTTTCAGCTAAAGCATGCGATGAAATTATAGGAGTTAAAATTCCAAGAACCGCAGAAATGCTCAGAGAACTTATGCACATGGGACAAATCGTCCAATCCCATGCACTTCACTTTTTCTATTTAGCAAGCCCTGATCTTTTATTAGGGTTTGATGCAGATCCAGCGATCCGAAATGTTGCAGGTTTAATAGAAAAACATCCGGAACTTGCTATAAAAGGCGTCAAACTCAGAAAATTCGGTCAGGAAATATTAGCAACACTATCTAACAAAAGAGTTCATGGTAATTTTGCAGTTCCTGGCGGGGTCAACAAAGCCCTTTCTATCCAAGAACGCGACAAAATATTAAGCCAATATGATGAAATGATCAGTTATGGTAAAGCTGGTCTTGATATAATCAAAGATTGGCTTGAAAAAAATAAAGATTTAGCCCAAAAGTTTGGATCATTTAAATCGGGTTATATGGGATTAGTTGATGAATCTGATTCTCTCAATTTATATGATGGCATTGTCAAATTAATTGATAAAGATGGCAACCTTTGGGAAAGGTTCAATGGCAAAGATTACCTTAATTATATCGGAGAACAAGTGCTTGATTGGTCTTACCTAAAATCAACCTATTATAAAAAAGAGGGTTATCCTAATGGTGTATATCGTGTTGGTCCACTCGGTCGCTTAAATTCTGCGAATCAGATTAAAACACCAATTGCCAATGAAGAATTAAAAGAATTTAAAGGGTTAGCAAAGGGTCCCGTAGAAGGCTCATTATATTACCATTATGCAAGGATGATAGAGCTAATTTACGGGTTGGAGAACATAAAAGAATTGCTTGAAGACAAAGAAATAACATCAAAAGATATATTAGCAGAACCCAAAGGTATTAAAGGTCATGGCGTAGGAGTAATTGAAGCACCAAGAGGAACTGTATTTCATGACTATCATTGCGACGAAACAGGAAAATTAACCAGTGTCAATCTGATTATAGCGACCGGACACAATAATTGGGCAATGAGCAAAGCTGTTGATACTGTTGCAAAAGAATTTGTTGACTCCAATAGATTAAAAGAAGGTATGCTCAATAGAGTAGAAGCTTCTATCAGATGTTATGATCCATGCCTTTCTTGCTCAACTCATGCAATCGGCAAAATGCCAATGATAATTGAATTAATTGATAACGATGGAAATGTTATTGATAGGCTTCAACGAGATTAATTTATTCAAATTTCTTTACAAAATCACGAGAGGATGAAATAATTATTTTGTTATCTGTCATCGTTATCGGATATGGCAATCCTAATCGTCAAGATGACGGGGTCGGTCATTATGTTGCTGATAGGATTGCTGATAAAATTGATCAATCATCTAATAAACAAATTGATGTTCTTACATGCCATCAATTGGAAGTAGAACTAATTGAAACGATCAAAGATTATGATGTTGTCATATTTGTCGACGCTCAATCTAATGAGCGTTCGGCAAACTTAGAGATCAGCGAGGTAGAATCTATCTATAGCACTTCAGCCTTTACTCACTTTATGAAGCCAAGCTCTTTGATAGCATTAACTGAATGTCTATATAAAAAGAAGCCTAAAGCGTTACTTGTGTCTATAAATGGATATAGCTTTGACTTCGGGACTGACCTCTCACCAGAAACACAAAAATGGGGAGATATAGCAGTTAATGAAATTTTAAGACTTATAGAGCAATTAACTGATCATTAAATCCTGCTCCTTGCGTAACAATGCACGAAATATCTCTAATTGAGAGTATAATTGATATTGTCTTATCCGAAATGTCCAAGAATAATATAACCAAAGTTAGTAGCATTAGCCTAAAAATAGGTAAAATGCTACAGGTTATGGAGGAAACTCTCCGTTTCGGCTTTGAAATTATGAGTCAAAATACGCCATTGGAAGGGGCAGAGATCATCATTGAGAACACCCCAGTTATCGGGCGATGTAAAAATTGTGGGAATGAGTTCCAAATAGATGATTGGTTTGACAGTTGTCCAAACTGTCATCAAATGTGTGTTGAAATAATATCTGGTAAAGAGATGGAAATAATCAGTTTTGAGGGTTATTAAATGAAAGTATCAATTGTGGAAAATATATTGAAAGCAAATGATAGAATAGCGGAACAGAATAGGAATTTTTTCAAAAGTAAAGGAGTTTTAACTATAAATGTAATGTCAGGACCAGGTACAGGAAAAACATCTCTCATAGAAAAAACTATAAATGATATGAGTGACAATATAAATATAGCAGTGATTGAAGGTGATATTCAAACTACTTACGATGCTGATCGTATTGCGAAAACTGGAGCACAAGTTGTCCAAATCAACACTGGCGGTGCTTGTCATCTTGACGCCAATATGATTAGCCAATCTCTTAATCAAATTGATCTTGATTGCGTAGACCTTCTTATCATTGAAAATGTCGGAAATCTTGTTTGCCCTGCAGAATTTAAACTCGGCGAAGATTTTAATATAGCTTTGTTGAGCATTACCGAGGGAGATGATAAGCCTTTTAAATATCCTTTGATATTTAATGTCTCTCATCTACTTTTGATAAATAAAATTGATCTGCTACCTTATATAGACTGTGATATAAAAAAGATCAAAGATGGAGCGTTACGTATCAACTCTGATCTTGAAGTATTGGAAATTTCATGCAAAACAGGCGAAGGCTTGGATAAATGGTATGATTGGCTATTAAAAAAATTGGAAAATTTTAAGAAACCTAAGAAATAAAAAAATCAAGAAATATAAAATGATAACTTTGAAATCTACCATGATAACTAAAAGGGCAAAGCTCCTCATTAAAGGAATAGTGCAAGGTGTAGGATTCAGACCCTTCATTTATAACCTAGCTAATACTTACAATCTCAATGGATGGGTGCTTAACTCAACCGAAGGCGTGGATATTGATATTGAAGGTAATGATGAAGATGTCAAAGAATTTATTGAAAGTATTAGAAAGAAAGCCCCTCCTTTGGCTGTGATTGACTCAATTGACATATCATATCTATCCCCAGCTAATTACAAGAACTTCATCATAAAGTCCAGTAAAGAAGATTCCAATAAATATATGAAAATTGCACCAGATATTAGTATTTGCAATGATTGTTTAACTGAACTTTTCAATCCTAATGACCGTCGGTACCGATACCCATTTATCAATTGCACAAATTGTGGACCAAGATTTACCATCATTGAAGGCATCCCTTATGATAGAAAAAAAACAACTATGAAGTCTTTTGAGATGTGTCAATTATGTCAAAATGAATACGACGATCCATCTAATCGCCGTTTTCATGCTCAGCCAAATGCTTGCCCAAACTGTGGACCCCATGTATCTTTGGAAGACATGGAAGGTAAGATTGAATGTGATGACCCAATAAAAAAGACCATTGAGTTAATAGATCAGGGAAAAATCATAGCAATAAAAGGTTTAGGAGGTTTTCATCTGGCATGCGATGCGGAAAATGATGATGCAGTAGAACTTCTGAGAAAAAGGAAAAGGCGAAGTCTTAAGCCCTTTGCCATTATGTGTAAAGATATAGAAAAGGTAAAACTGATTTGTATTGTTAATGAAGATGAAGAGAAGCTTTTACAAAGCATACAAAAACCTATAGTATTGTTGAAAAAACGTTCTGAAACCTCAATTTCAGATCTTGTTGCACCTAATAATAACTATTTAGGTGTTATGCTCCCATATACACCGTTGCATTATCTTTTGTTGGAGAATCAATTTTTAGCTCTTGTTATGACAAGTGCAAATATGAGTGAAGAGCCAATAGTCATTGGTAATGACGAGGCAAAAGAACGTTTAAAAGATTTAGCTGATTATTTTCTTTTTCATAATAGAGATATTCGGATGCGTTGTGATGATTCTGTCGCCCGAATTTATGATGGTCATACTACGATTATTCGCCGTTCCCGTGGATATGCACCTTATCCGGTTGATCTATGCTTTAATATGAAAGAGATACTTGCTTGTGGGGCAGAGTTAAAGAACACATTCTGTATAACGAAAGATAATCATGCTTTCATTAGTCATCATATCGGTGATCTTCAAAATTTAAGTGCTTACAACTATTATCTGGATAGCATAGAACATTATAAGATGCTTTTTCGCATAAATCCTCAGATCTTAGCCTATGACTTGCATCCTGACTATTTATCCACTAAATACGCACTTTCTCAAGAGGGGAAAAAACTCGTCGGAGTTCAGCATCATCATGCACATATAGCAAGCTGTATGGCAGAAAACGGTCTAAACGAAAAAGTTATAGGCGTTGCGATGGACGGAACTGGCTACGGCATTGATGGCAATATATGGGGATGTGAATTTCTATTGGCAGATTACGTTGGGTTTCAAAGATGCGCACATCTAAAATATTTGTCCATGCCCGGCGGAGATATGGCGGTTAAAGAACCTTACCGAATGGCTTTAAGTTATTTATATGACGCCTTTGATGGAGAAATGGATAAAATTGATACGCCTTTTATTAAAAGAATTGGTGACAAAAAAATTGCCTTTATCAAAAAGATGATTGAAAGAAATATAAATGCTCCTTTAACATCTAGTTGTGGGAGGCTTTTTGATGCGGTCTCATCTCTTATAGGTATTCAGGATGTAATAACTTATGAGGCTCAATCTGCTATTGAGTTGGAAATGATAGCTGAACCTAATGTATTTAGCAGATATAACTATGAAATAATAGATGAGGGGACGTTAATCATAGATGTAAAAGAGATGTTTCGTGAAATAATATCTGACTTAAAGTATGGATTACCAAAAGGGGTCATTTCAGCCAAATTTCATAACACTTTGATTGACTTTATGATTACTATTTGTGAACGAATAAGGGAAAAAAGCGAAGGCATTAATAAAGTCGCCATTAGTGGAGGAGTTTTCCAGAATAAATATTTACTTGAAAATACCGTTAAACTGATGAAACATAAAGGATTTACAATATATTTTCATAAGAGAATTCCTACTAATGACGGAGGTATATCATTAGGTCAAAGTGTTATTGCAAATGCTCAATTAATAGAAAATAATTAGGAGAGATAAATATGTGTTTGGCTATACCAGCTAAGATAATAAATATTACAGAGGATATGGCAGAAGTTGAACTGTCTGGCGTAATCAGAGAGGCAAGTTTGGTGCTAACTCCAGATGCAAAAATTGGGGATTATGTGTTATTACATGCAGGTTTTGCTATTCAAGTGCTTAACGAACAAGAGGCGGTAAAGCTTTTAGAAGATTTGGAATTTTTGGAGAATATAAGTGAAATATCTTGATGAGTATCGGTGTCCAAATTTAGCTAAAAAAATATTGGATAACATAAAGGCTATTTCAAAACAGGAAATAAAACTTATGGAAGTCTGCGGAACTCATACTGTCGCTATATTCCGAAGTGGCATAAGAAACATTCTTCCAGATAATATCTCCCTTATATCAGGTCCTGGCTGTCCAGTCTGCGTGACATCAAAAGAAGATATTGATAAAGCTATAGCAATATCAAGGCAAAAAGACGTTATTTTGGCTACTTACGGCGATATGTTTAGAGTTCCTGGGTCATTTTCCAGCCTTGAAAAAGAAAAAGCAAATGGTGCAGATGTGAGAGTTATTTATTCTTCGTTAGATGCGTTGAAGATTGCCCGCAAAAATCCCCAAAAAAAGTTAGTTCTCATGGGCATTGGCTTTGAGACTACATCTCCGACTGTTGCTAGCACAATAATTACAGCAAAAAAGGAAAATCTAAGAAACTTTTATGTTCTTGTGTGTCACAAAGTTATTCCACCAGCAATGAAGGCTATTTTGGATTCAGGCGAAATAATGATTAATGGTTTCATCTGTCCAGGACATGTAAGCACTATAATCGGATCGCATCCCTATGAGTTTATAGCAAGAGATTATAATGTGGGTTGCGTCATCACAGGTTTTGAACCGATAGATATATTACAAGGGATTTTGATGCTAATTCAGATGATAGAATCTGGGTATGCCAAAGTAGATATTGAATATCGCCGATTTGTAAGAGCTGATGGCAACCCAATAGCATTAAAGTTGATGGATGAAGTTTTTAGGGTCTGCGATTCTAATTGGCGCGGGCTTGGAATGATCCCAAAAAGCGGTTTGGAACTTAGAGATGAATATATTATGTTTGATGTTAAATCATCATTTGATATAGAAATTGATTCCAATGATAAATCTGAAGAGGAAAATCTGCAATGTATGTGTGGAGAAATCTTAAAAGGAGTGAGAATCCCACCAGATTGCAGATTGTTTGGCAATTTATGCACCCCAGATACACCAGTTGGTCCCTGTATGGTATCCTCTGAAGGGACATGCGCAGCGTATTTTAAATATGGCGATATTAAAAACAGATAAAATTCTTCTTTCTCATGGTAGCGGTGGAAAAGCGTCTCACGAACTTATATCTGAGCTTTTTTTGCCTGCTTTTGATAATCCATTCCTAAATCAGCTTAACGATCAAGCTCTTCTGGAAGTAGGAGATTTGCGAATTGCATATACTACGGATTCCTATGTGATAGACCCTATATTTTTTCCGGGAGGCGATATTGGCAAACTATCTGTATATGGGACAATAAATGATCTGGCAATGTGTGGTGCGACCCCTCTTTATATTAGCGCTGGCTTTATAATAGAAGAGGGATTTTCTATTGACGAATTACGAAAAGTGGTCTATTCCATGAAACAAGCGTCTGATCTGACTGGTGTTAAAATTGTCACTGGCGATACCAAAGTAGTTAATAAAGGACATGCTGACAAAATTTTTATCAATACATCAGGATTTGGATTAGTGGATAAAGACGTAAATATATCGGTGAATAGGGCAAAGGTTGGGGATAAGGTCATTATAAGTGGAAGCATCGGTGATCATGGCATTGCGGTTTTATCCAAAAGAGAAGGACTATATTTTGATTCGCCAATAGAAAGCGATTGTGCTCCCCTTAGCGATCTTGTTAAAGAGATGCTTTCTGTCACAAAATGTATTCATTGTCTTAGAGACCCTACCAGAGGCGGTTTAGCTACTACCCTTAACGAAATAGCACAACAATCTGGGGTTGGCATAATGATTGAGGAAACCAAAATCCCAATTAAAGAAGCAGTGAAAGCAGCATGTGAATTCTTAGGTTATGATCCTTTATATGTGGCTAATGAAGGCAAGTTGGTTGCGGTAGTTCCAGAGGAATATTCATTAGAGATCGTGTCCAAAATGCGTGATAACAAATATGCTGTTGATGCTCAAATTATCGGGGAAGTAGTTTCTGAACCTAAGCGAGTTATATTAAAAACATCAATCGGTGGTGTCAGGATTGTGGACATGTTATCGGGTGAATTATTGCCTAGAATATGTTAATTGACTTATCAGAATCCAAAAGAAGGGAATGCTTTTTGAATAAAAAGGAAATTAATTCCTTAAAGTGAAGAGTTTATAAAATCTCTCTAAATCTCCTTTTGAAAAAGAGAGACTTTGATGGTTTTTTCCAAAAGGAGACTTTTAAGGATATTATACTAAATCGCTAAGTTTCATCAACAGGCTTTTCTCCACAATATGCACAAGCCAATAATGGCGGAAGATCGGATATAACCTCAAATTTATGTGCTAAATAATGCTCATGGTTAGTAACACAACGAGGATTAACGCATCTCTTTTTTACACTGACAAATCGTGCAGAAGGCTCTAATCCAGTAGAGGGAATTTTCAAAACATCAAGTGCAACCGCAGTTATCGCCATCCTTACTCTCACTCCATAAGCAGATTGTCTAAAATAGAATGCCCTTTGATCATTATCAAGCTCATAAGCTATTTCATCTACACGTGGAAGCGGATGCAATATGATCATCTGATTTTTTGCTTTCGCCATTAATTCTTTATTGATAATAAATTTTCCAGCTACTGAATTATAATCTATATCATCAGGCAGACGCTCCTTTTGTATTCTGGTCATGTATAAAACATCAATATCACCAATGACATCTTCAAGTTTATCAGAATATGTAACTTTATGCTTATATTTTATTTCTAACCTTTGTAGAACATGGTCAGGCAATTCAAGACCTTTTGGTGATATACAGATTATCTCTGCTCCAAACCTTGCTAATGCATAGGACAAAGAATGGACAGTTCTGCCAAATTTCAAATCGCCACATAAGCCAACTTTTAATCCATTTATGCGTCCAAGATGCTTATTAATTGTGTAAAGATCATATAAAGTCTGTGTTGGATGTTGATGGCTTCCATCTCCACCGTTGATGACAGGCGTTTCTGAGTAATCAGCCATAACTCTTGCGGCGCCTGCCAATGGATGCCTTATAACGATTATATCTGCATATTCAGAGACAACTCTCGCAGTATCAGCCAGAGTTTCTCCTTTTGCCACTGATGATGAATTAGGCTCAGCAAAACCGATAACACTTCCCCCAAGTCTAATCATGGCACTTTCAAATGAGAGGCGAGTTCTTGTGCTAGGTTCATAGAAAAGTGTAGCTAATATCTTACCACCGCATAATTTCGGACTACCAGTGCTGATCACATTAGCCATATCATCAGCTATACGAAATATATGTTCTATTTCCTGATTGGACAAATCATCAATAACTATTAAATCCCTCAACTGAATCTCACTCCTTATAAAACTTAATTACGGACATTTAGGCATCCTATAAGGTTGTTTATGTCAGAAAATTCGTTTTTTTGCATATACTCTTCAATACCTTTGATAACCTCAATCGCTGTTGTTGGATTTACGAAATTTGCAGTTCCTATGGATACAGCAGTTGCACCTGCAATAATAAACTCTAAGGCATCATCTGCGTTCATTATTCCACCCATTCCGATCAGAGGTATTTTGACAACGTTGAATACCTGCCAAACCATTCTTACCGCAATTGGACGAATAGCAGGACCCGACAATCCACCCGTGATATTGCCAAGTTTAGGCTTCCTGCTTTTAATATCAATTGACATGCCAAGAAATGTATTTATGAGGGAGAGTGCATCTGCTCCTGCTTGCTCTGCGGATTTAGCTATCTCAACTATATCTGTGACATTTGGCGATAACTTGACGATCAATGGCAGATTAGTTGCACATCTCAAAGAGTTTATTAGCTCATAGGTCATCTGCGAATCCGAACCGAATTGCATTCCACCTTTGGCAACATTAGGGCAGGATATATTGATCTCAAGCCCCGATACATCCGTAACTTGGCTTAATCTTTCCGCTATTTCTATATATTCTGTTTCATCTTCTCCTGATATACTGACTATAATCGGAATTCCAAGAGTTCTTAAAAAAGGCATTTTTTCTGATATAAATGCGTCAATACCGACATTTTGCAAGCCGATCGCATTTAACATTCCAGAGGGAGTCTCTGCTATTCTTGGTGGGCGATTTCCTTGTCTTGGTCGTAACGTAATGCTTTTTGTCACAATTGCTCCGAGTTCACTTAAATCAAAGAAAGTGCAATATTCCTCTCCATATCCGAATGTTCCAGATGCAACCATAACGGGATTTTTCATCTTTATCCCAGCAATGTCAACAGAAAGATTTATATCAGTTTTCACTTCCATAATATTTCCTGAGCGTTAAAAACGGGACCATCTTTGCATACCATTTTATATTGAGTTCTTCCATCTGACGAGATCACTTCACAGGCACAGCCCATACATGCCCCAACACCACAAGCCATATTTTCTTCCAAAGAGACATAAGTTAGAATGCCTCTTTCTTTCGCTATTTGAGCGACAACTTTTAGCATAGCCATAGGACCACAACTGAATATCTTACTTTTTGCCAAAGCGATTTTATCAGATATTATGTCTTTGAGTAAATCTGTAACCATACCTTTATATCCACACGATCCATCGTCAGTTGCAATTCGTGTTTCTATCCCTATTTCGTTAAGGTCATTAATTCCGATCATTTTGTCTTGTGAGCAAGCACCAATCATCATTATAACGTTTTTGTGGCGTAAACGTTCAGCTAAAAGAAACAATCCAGCAATTCCCATACCACCAGCGATTAATAAGGCAGTATCAAAATCTTCATCTAACGGAAATCCATTGCCTAAAGGTCCTGCTATCTCTAAATCATCGCCTATATTTTTTTGTGATAACAGTCGCGTTCCCTTGCCGACAATTTTGAATAGAATGTCAATTAAATTGCCTTTTCTTTTATATACTGCAAAAGGTCTGCATAGAAGCGGATCGGACAGATGCCTGCTTAATCTTATCTGTATAAACTGACCGGGCATTATATTATTTGCTATGTAAGGGCAGTCAATAGTTATCTGAAAATGCTCATCGGTAAGCTGATTTTTTGATGTTATTTTTCCATTTGTTATTCTTTTGCTTCCAGTATTCATATATACCCATCACCCGTTACCCGTTACTCATTACCCGTCACCTACTTATGCAGATGACCGCTTCGTTTTTCACCACGTAGATTACACTCAACCCAGACCTGAGTATATGGCTCTTCTATTATTTCAAGAATAGCGTGTTCATCGCCTTTATGTGTGCAAACAACGTCACCAGGGGCAACTATATATTCCTTCCCTTCGGTCATAACTCTTGCTTTGCCTTTAAGCACAAACCAAAACTCCTCAGCGTCGTGATAATGTAACTCTACTGGCGGAGATGATTTATCCCTTGTAGAACAGCCCATAGCATTTATTCCGCCGACAATTCTTATCCATTCGGGGACGTTGTCCGTTCCAAAGTCTTTCTGTTTCACTATTGGCATATCCTTCTCCTCATCAATTTTGTTTAATAACAAAAAGCACCGCATCACCATCAAAATTGGGTTTTAACGTTACTTTGCCTTTGTTTAATTCAATTCCGCTTGCAGTCACAGTGCCGTTATTTGGATTAAACCATTCGCCGATAAGTTTTCCTTCCGCATCTGTTAGGTCAATAGTGACTTCGCCACCATTTGGAGCATAGACCAAATATTCTTTTCCTATATTTGCCAAACAATAGCCTGTTGATGAAAGGTCGTTTCTTGGGATAGCCTTAGCCAAATTCATTCTTTTAGCGTAAGAAAGCGTGTATCCAAGGCTTTTTCTTATCGGCTCCCATTTAGGATCAAGTTTTGGTTCAGCTGACATATAGTCAGTCCATACCACATTTCCATCTTTTTTAGATTCTTTTTTGACCTCAAGATATGGGTCCATAAATAATGGGTTCATACCGCGACAAAAGCCCTTCCAGACCCAAGCTTGATTGCCTCCGATGCCCCAAAGATGATCGGTGTCCGTTAAAATCACCTTTGATCCATCAGCGGTAGGCGGATTATCCGTATATCCACCTTCGGGATTAGGCGAGATCCAATCCGCAGGACTGTTGAATAGATTTGCATTTGAACCTCGCATATCGCCCGGCGCCCATTGAAATGTCATACCTACTGGATGTTGCTTAGGTTTTTTCTTTTCGTAGTTATGTATGAAGTTGATCATATAATATTGCCATTCTGTTGAGTATTTTCCGCTTTCATTGACTATTTCATATAACACATTGTCAAGATCGTTGACTGTGTCAATAACTTTTGCGACATATTTTTCTTGGATTTTAGTTATTTCGGGTATTTGTAAGGTTTGTATTTCAATTCCCATGCCATCTTTGTTAGGGTCACCGTCTATACCATTGATGTTATTTTGAATATTAAACGGGTGACTATCCCAACGCCATGGCGGTTTTGATGAATGAAGCCCATGCCCTTCAAAAAGCATTATGGAGACATAAATTCCGCGTTCTCCTGCTAATGTGACTCTTGATCGCAACCGTTCAAAATAGCTTTCATCAAATTTACTGAGATCAAACTTCGGCTTTCCATCAAGGGCGTCTCCCGGACCTGTCCTTTGCCAAGGAAATTGTTTGGCATAATTCATAATGCCTTGAAATGCTTCTGAATCTATTTCTGCAATACCTTCATAGGTATATTTTGTGAGTTCCCAAGTCCAAAGCCGTATGAAATTATGATTATATTTTTGGAGGAAATTAAGGTATCCTTCATAATCAAAAGGACGTGGCGGGTCTGATTTACTCATATCTTTGAAGTTATTCCAAGTGTGAGAACCTGTCACATAGACGATGTTACCATCAGGATCGGTGAAATAACGTGGGTTATCCTTGCTAACACTTAAAGGTCCTTTTGCCTCACTAAAACTTGCTATGGACATAATGAACACCCCCAATATAATAGGAAAATACCTACTTTTAGCCCCTAATCTAAACATCTCAACAAACCCCATAGCCATTGGGACATTTATTCACGATATATATACCAATAGCAACAAGCACAGCACCAATAACCAAATATGCGGTTATGGTTTCATTAAGTATAAGTGCACTTAGCCCTACGCCGAATAGTGGAGTAGCAAATAAAAAAGCAGAAATCTTGCTTGCACTGTGTCTGCTTAACAGCGTTGTCCAAACTATAAAGGCAACGCTTGCCACAAGTCCACCTTGATATAATAATGCGATAATCAATTCCGATGAAATCGTAAAATTGGCATCTCTTTCAAATATTAGGCTAAGACCAAAAAACGGGATCAATCCAAATAACATCTCCCATACAAGAATCTTATATACGCCAATCTTTTGCATCAATTTTTTGGTATATATTGTTAAAACACTGAATAGAAAACCACTTATAAGCATAATTATATCGCCTAATAGATGCGGTTCAGCGGTTTCTATCTTGTCACGAAATACAATGAACACACCAAGAAATGCCAATATAAGTCCGATAACTTTTCTTATCGTTAATCTATCATCTGGGATAAAGAAATGTGCAAGAACAGCGATCAAAAAGGGATTGACATTTATAAGTACCGATGAACGTCCTGCGGTAGTGTATTTTGTCCCAAAATTAAAAGTGCATATCTGAGCAGAGAATAAAAGAGAAAGTATTATTAAGCTCAGCAATTCGTCTTTTCGTATTTTGAAGTCTATATTGTTAAATTTTCCCCAGATTAATATTATTATAGCACCAAGAGCAAATCTCAGACCAGCAAGTATGAGAGGGGGCATATATTTCAAAGCTACTTTCATAGCAACCGCATTGCCTCCCCAAAGGCAAGCGACAAGAAGCACAGCAAATACTACTTTTATAGTTATGTCATTATTCTGCGATTTTTGTTTCATAGTCATTGATTATAATATAAATAGCATATTTTGTCTATATAATTTTGAGGTTCGGACATTTCAAAAATCCCCTATTTATCATCAAAAGTTACTTTTTTCAAAGTGGGAAACTAAGAAAGCCTTAAAAGTTTCCCTTGCTTCAAAATAGCTTGACAAAATATCTGTGTAGATATAAACTATCAATGTAAATATTAAATCAAATAATAGATTTGATTATCAATAAATTTGATAATCACAAGAAGGTAGTCTAATAGTTATTTGTAATAACCAATTAAGGAGGTCAAAAATGAGGCTTATAACAATTGGGGTGTTTTTATTTGGTTTTATGTTGTCCTTAATGATATTTCCTTTTTCTGCAAAAGCGGTTCTTGATATAAAAAAAGACGATTGCCTTTTATATCTTCCTTGCAATGAGGGAAAAGGTGATACTGTAAAGGACTTTTCCAAATATGGAAATGATGGACAAATTGTCGGAACAGTAAAATGGGGACAAGGTAAGTTTGGATCATGTCTTGAATTCTCAGAAGCAGGCGAGGTAAAATGTCCGCATATAGAATTGAATAATAAAAGCATGACTGTTTGCCTATGGACAAAGCCAAAACTATCTGGTGGATCAGAACAATGGGTTTTCTCTCAAACACAGGTTAATGCTACAAACACGAGCCTTCACTATCGTATTTACACAAATGGAACTATAAGGATGGGGTTTTATAATAATGACCTGGACGCAGCAGGGGCAGTAAAAGCGGAAGAATGGGCGCATATTTGCTTTTGGTTAGATGTCAAAGAAAAGAAGCGCAGAATATATGTAAATGGAAAGCAAGTTGCAGAAGATAATGGAAAGGCAGGTATAGAATATTTAGGCAACGCTGGCGATACAATGGTCGGATCATGGGGAGCTACTGGACAGAAATTTAATGGGTCTATTGATGAAGTCCAAGTTTGGAACAGAGCTATCACAGAAGCAGAAATTATTCAAAGCATGGGAGATTTAACTAAAGGCGCAGCAGTTGGCTATATCGGGAAAATAGCCACTACTTGGGGGAGCATTAAGTAGTGTATGTTTTTGTTATGGTTTAATCAGAAAGGAGTTAATCAATGAAACGTTTGGTTCTATTTGGGTTTATAGCATTTTTTGTCCTTAATTTAAGTGTTTGTGTTTTATCGGATGTTAAATTTGCCGGAAAAGACACAACAACAAAAGGAGATTGGACAAAAAAATATGGCAAAAACGGTGCTATAATATTTGGAGTTAAAGATCAAACTGATATGAAAGACATAGTTAGTTTTGATGACGCAAAAAACAATAGATGGGATTGGGCAAATCCAACTGCGGATACCAGAGGATTGACTTTTATTGGCGATACATCAAAGCGCATAGGTTCTTGTATGTATAATAATCCTGATACAGTTCTAACCCTGACATCAAAACTGACTAACTATCAAGTCGCTCTTTATTGCTGTGATTGGGATAGCACAGTCCGTGTTCAAGAGCTAACTGGTTTTCAAGGCACAAAAGCACCAGATAAAGCTGATGTTACAGTTCAAAACCCTGAATTTAATGCAGGAGTATATTATCTTTGGACAGTAACAGGATCAGACCCATTCAAGTTACAAATTAAATTTAAGGGCGGTGCTAATTGGGTTATTTCAGGTATTTTTATTGATGCTATAAGCTCAACAGCGGTCCAGCCACATAATAAATTAGCTACGACTTGGGGAACCGCTAAGTCTTTCAATTAATTTAAGGTTTATTTCAATCGTTGAAATATGTCATTTTTATCAGATTAAATAGCTTTTTATTTGATATGACGGGAGTCTAACAAAAATTAGGCTTTAGTATACAATATAATCCATAAAAATGCGTTTTCAACGATTGTTTTTTAAGGAGACTTTTCTAATGAGATTTCACAAATTAATGGCTGTCATAACGTTGATTTTGATAATCACTTCATCAGCAACTTATGCCAAAGTTGAGTATTTGCCAAAGTTAAAAGACACAACTACAAAAGGAAATTGGATTGGCAAGTATGGAAAGAATGGGGCAATCATTTTTGCTCCTACAGACTTAAAAGATTTGAAAGACATAGTAAACTATGATGTTGGTGGTAGCCAAAAATGGAATTGGGCTAATCCAACTCAGGATGTAAGGGGCTTGCAGTATCCAGATGACCCTAAGCAAAGAGCAGGTTCTTGTGTATTTGATAATCCTACACGCGTAATTACTGTTGAAACGAGGCTAACTAACTATCAAGTAGCAATTTATTTTTGTGATTGGGACAGTTCAGTTCGTGTTGAGGATGTGGTTGCATTCCAAGGCAATGAGAAACCGCCAGAAAAGCCAGATGTGACTATAAACAATCCCGAGTTTAACGCTGGTGTTTACCATTTTTGGGCTGTAACAGGTAAAGAACCTTTCAAAATTCAGATAACACACAAAGGCGGCGCCAATTGGGTCATAAGTGGATTATTTGTTGACGCTGTAAAGGCACCAGTTGAATCACATCAAAAATTGGCAGCAACTTGGGGAACTATAAAAAATAAGTGAGTAAGTGAGTTTGCATTGGTTGTTATTTCCTGACATAAACCTATAATTATTGCTGATATGATCACTTATGAACAGGCAATAGAATATATTGAAAGTTTTATAGACTACGAAAGGATCGCAGCACCTTACGATCCTTTCGGATGGAAGTTAGAGAGGGTTGAACGTCTTCTTGAATTATTAGGCAATCCACATCTCAGACTTAAAGTCATCCATATCGCTGGAACAAAAGGCAAAGGATCAACTTCCGCCATCGTCTCTACAATTCTCAAATCCGCAGGCTATAAAGTCGGACTTTATACTTCACCACATCTGATCACTTTTAGAGAGAGAATAGTCATAAACGATGAGATGATCTCAAAAGAGCAAGTCTGCAAGATGGTTGAATATGTTAAGCCTTACGTAGAAAAATTAAGGCAACAAGAAGATACTATCGGCAAGATTTCCTTTTTTGATGTATATACCGCTATTGCGATGCTATTCTTTGAGCTTGAAAAAGTTGACTTCGCGGTGTTTGAGGTTGGCATGGGTGGAAGGTTAGATGCAACAAACGTAGTCAACCCTCTGGTATCAGTTATAACCCCAATAAGCTATGACCACATGCTAAGTCTTGGAAATACCTTGACAGCAATTGCAGGCGAAAAAGCAGGCATAATCAAAGAAAATGGCTATGTCGTATCCGCCCCACAGGAATTAGAAGCACTGAAAGTTATAAAAGATACCTGTAAAAATAAAAACGCCATTCTTTTTCAAGTAGGACAAGATTTTACTTATGAAAAAACATATACAGGCGCCTTTAATGAATTCAACGTTTACGGCATCTTTGGCAGATATGATAAATTAACCGTTCAAATGCTTGGCGAACATCAGATAATAAATGCGACAACAGCATTAGGGGCGATTGAGTGCCTTCGTTTTCATGGGATTAAAATCCCATCTGCAAGCATTAAAAGCGGTATATTTAACGCTAAATTAAAGGCAAGGGTTGAGGTGGTGCAGTATAATCCTATTATTATAATTGATGTTGCCCATAACTCTGCATCTGCAAAGGCATTAAGCGAAACTATAAGAAAGACTTTTGGATACCAAAAATTGATATTAATATTAGGGGTCTCTTTACATAAAGACGTAAAAGGCATGGGAGAGCATCTATGTCCAATAGCAGATAAAATTATCCTCACAAAAGTTGATAATCCACGAGCTATGAGTCCAGAAGCGATCAGAGAGGAATTGATAGAATTCCGTGACGACTTCATAATCACTCAAAATGCACGGTCAGCAATAGAAATTGCTAAATCAATGGCAACTCCATTGGACTTGATCTGCATAACAGGTTCATTTTATTTAGCAGGGGAAGCAATGAAAGTCTTAAATATCGGCGTTTATGATAGCTTTGATATGGAACTAACAGATCAACATTTTCTCACATCTACATCTGAAGGCGAATAACAGAGATGAGATACAGCGAACGGGCAAGAATGGCTATCCGCTATGCCACACAAGAAGCAACAAGGCTTAGGCATGATCATATAAGCACAGGTCATCTTCTTCTCGGATTGATCCGTCAAGGCGAAGGAACTGCCATAGATATACTTAAAGACAAATTGATCAGTATTGATGACATAAGATCAGAGCTTGAAAGCATTATGGAAGTAAGAACTCGCGGACAACAAACGACTATCGGAAAATTACAATTAGGAGATAAAGCCAAAGAGGTATTAAAATTAGCAGAAGAAGAAAGCGCTATAATGGGTCATAAATATTTAGGGACTGAACATATATTGCTTGGACTTATCCGCGAAAAAGATGGTGTTGCCTCAAAAATCTTGGATAAATATGGAGTTGATCTTCAATGGACAAGGTCTGTCGTCCAAACTGTGCAATTGCAAGAAGAACAACCGATACAAAATATAACTTTCCGTAATGATGGTATGAATATTTTAAGCTATGAGCAAAAGGTATCGGAAATAAAATCCTCAAAGGAAGTGCTGAACTTGAAAGAAGCAAGCGAATTTTTAGATATTTCTGAGGAGGAAATGACAGAATTGCTTTCAACTGAAGATATACCTGC
>Ga0272448_1002196_pt1 | contig 24953 bp, 18 predicted proteins | sample YNPCB0191_FD_202220 | JGI IMG/M metagenome (GOLD analysis project Ga0272448, IMG submission 202220) | Hot spring sediment microbial communities from Yellowstone National Park, WY, United States - YNP-CB-019-1 | ecosystem: Environmental > Aquatic > Thermal springs > Hot (42-90C) > Sediment... | reverse complement strand
GCGATTACAAGCAATGGCAGAAGGACTACAAGAACGTGGTAGAACCTCCGGGGAAGGAACGGGTTTATTTCGGCAAGCACCAGGCCCTCTCGTACGACAATCCGCAGATCATCCCCCACAAGACGGGGCATAACGTGCTCTTCACGGACTATCACGCCAAGTGGGTGAGCGATCCGTTGGGATTCGTCAAGGCGCATTTCCCCTGGAGTCCCGACCGGACATTCGACCGTGTGAGCTACCTGAATCGCTGCTGGGACCACAGCTTCCTTTCGAGAAGGCAGTAGCAGCCCGATACCGTGGGGAACGAAGAGACCCGTTTTCGCGGACGGCGGATCCCGGCTCGCCAATGCGGCTGCGCAATCGAGGCCTCGTGCTCCTTTGCCAGCCACGAGAGACTCACGAAGGGTTGTTCAGCCGCGATCGCTTCGCGCCGGCAGCGTTCGTCTCAGGTACTGGAAGGCACTCAGGACGCGGGCGCGTGATGCGCCAGGATCCCATCTCAAACCCCCGTACCTCGAACCGAGGGATGCGACGCCGCGGGCATCGTGCAGGAGAGCAGCGGGCACGTCCGCCAGCTCCGGCACGAACCGGCGGATGTACTCGCCGTCCGGATCGTATCGCCGGCTCTGACGGAACGGATTGAAGATGCGAAAATACGGCGCAGCGTCGGTGCCCGTGGAAGCCGACCATTGCCAGCCGCCGTTGTTGCTGGCAAAGTCGCCGTCCACCAGATGCCGCATGAAATGCCGCTCGCCCCATCGCCAGTCGAGGAAGAGATGCTTGGCCAGGAACATGGCCGCGATCATTCGCACCCGGTTGTGCATCCACCCCGTCCGGGCAAGCTGCCGCATGCCCGCATCCACGATCGGCACGCCCGTGCGACCCTCGCACCATGCCTGGAGCTCCGTTTCGTCCTGCCGCCAGGAGAGCCGATCCGTCTCCGGCCGGAACGGCCTGTTCATGCAGACCCGCGGAAATCCGATCAGAATGTGCCGATAGAACTCGCGCCAGATCAGCTCGCTGATCCAGGTCGTTGCGCCTTTTCGCCCCGCATCCAGCCGTCCGGCATTGGCTTCCACGGCGGCGGCAAGGCATTGCCGGGCGGACAGAACGCCGGAGGCAAGATACGGCGAAAGCTCGCTCGTCCCCCGCGCGGCGGGGAGGTCGCGTCTCCGGGGATAGTCGTCCATCCGTTCGGACACGAACGCCCGGAGCCGCCGCTGCGCTTCCGTCTCGCCCTCGGGCCACTGGCGAGCGATGCCCGGGGCATCGAAGCCGCGAAGCGAAACCGGGACGGGATCGGGCTCGATGCCGATGCGTTTCTGCCTTCGCGGCCGGGGGCGGACCGGAAGCGGCCCATCTTCGATCGCGGTCGCCAGCCATTTGCGTTTGAAGGGCGTAAAGACGGTATACCAGCCGCCGGAGCCGGTTCGCAGGCGCGACACATCCAGGATCGTCTGATCGGGAAAGACGCGAACGGGCAGACCGGCCTTCGCGAAGAGCCTCACGGTCTCCTCGTCGCGGCGCCGTTCGTTCACCTCGTACTCTTCGTTGAAAAAGAGCCCCGTGCAGTGGTGCCGCCTCGCGACATCCAGGATCTTCGCCGGCACGCCCGCAAACCGCGGCGACGCGACCAGCCGCAACGGAATGTTCACCCCGCTCAGCGAACGGGACAGCGCCCGGAGATTGCGTAAGACAAAATCCACCTTCGCCGGACCCCAGCCGTGGTCCGACCACTGCGCGGGGCACACGGCGAAGACCGCGACAACGCCCTCGTCGGCCGACTCGCAGGCATGATGCAGCGCGGTGTTGTCGTGGATTCGCAGGTCGGACCGGAACCACATCAACGCCCGCATGCCGTCACCCGCCACGAGATGTGAAGGTATCGCCGCGCGCCGCCCTGCGATGGCGCGGCCCCCGCGCAGCACGCCGCCCTCGGCGGGCGCCGTCGTGGTGCAGACCCTCGGCGTGGGCACGGGACGATCAGCCCCACTTGCCCTTGTTCATGTGACCGGCGAGCTCCGTCATCGAGAGCTTCATCATGTCGTAGCTCGCCGCGAGCGTCTTGCTGAAGACATCCACGCAGCCGGGGTCCAGCGCCTCCTCGATGCCTTCCTTGCAGACCCCTTCGATCCGGCGGGCCAGCTCGATCACCCGGACGTGAAGCATGTTGGTCCGCCGCGACCGCTCCACCAAACCGGCCGCCGCCTCATCGAGCAGGGTGAACTTCTCGGCCGGAGCGCCGCACTTCGGACACCGGGCCGGAGCGGCGTCGCCGTCGTGAATGTAACCGCACACGCATTTCCATTTCTTTTTCATGGTTCTCCTTCCTGTACACCACAACCCACTGGAACCCGTCACCGCGCCCCTTACGGCCTCACGCGGCTTCGTCGGTCATCCGGAGCCCCTTGAACCGGCAGAACCGCTCGAGATCCTCCCTGCAGTTGCCGTAGACGGTCACGCGGTGCAGGCCCTGTGTCCAGTTCTGCCAGAGCCGCTCCGGCGAGCCGTCGGGGCGGACCACGATCTTCGTGCGGCAGCCGCGGTCGTACTCGGGGGCGTCGATGATCACACCGGTGAAATACCGAACCTCGTCCACGCCGCAGAGAATCGCCTGCGTCGCCTTCTCGCCGACGCGCATCGTCACCTGCGGCACGCAGCCCTCCTGCCGTTCATGGATCGTCCGAAGCTTGTACGGAGCGGCAGGGCCGGCGGGGCCGTCCATCCTCGTCGAGCCCAGACAGTGCGCGAGGATGATCGCCCGCTTCGACATGTCCATCGTCGGGTCGCTGACGAAGCCCGGCTTGCCGGTAAGCCCCTGCAGGATGATGTGCGTCATCGCGGCGCGCAGGTCCGACTCGCAGATCCCGCCGAGCCCCATGTCGTTCAACCGTACGTTGCCCACGCAGGGAAACGCCGGAAGCCGGTGGTACATGCTCCCGTAACAGTCGGTCGTGATCACCGTCGCCCGCTCCTCGTCCAGGATCTTCTCGAACGCCAGCGCCAACCGGCACGAGCGATACACCTCGTCCCGGTCCGGCTCGACCACGGCGACGGCCCCGGACATCCACCGCGCCGCCTCCGCACGGGCCTGCGACTCCGGAATCGACTCATACGCCGCCATCACCGGCTCGCAGCCGACGACCTTGATCTCAGTGCCGAACTTCTTCTTGATCGCCCTCGCGTAGTCGGCGACGTCGCGCGTGGTCACATTGATGATCTTGGCCTCGCGGGCATGGTGAACCGCCCGGAAGGGCCGGACCCCTGCGGCGAGCTGGTTCATATCGCTCGTCAGCAGGCAGTCCATCATCGCCCCCTCCGGGCTCTTGCGGATCTCGCCAAACTGCGTCCACTCGTGGCCGGAGTACGGGTAGGCAAACACCATCGTCGGCTTGCCCGCCGCCAGGATCTCCCGGAGCATCGGCGTGACGCCCATCGAGAGATGGATGAACAGGATGCCGTCCACGTCGCCCATCGCTTCGCGGGCCTTCTTCGCCTCCTCGACGTTCGTGATGAGCGAATTGCCGACGAACTCCACGTCGGCAAACTCCTTCTCTTGCCGGGCGAACTCACCCTCGTATCGGGCCGCCTCCGTCTTGAGGTCCATCAGGGGCGTCGGCCAGAGCGCCTTCGGGACCCCCGCATACACCTTGCCCACGCGGACCTTCGTCCCCCGGCACCCCGGGCTCACGAGCCCCGCCGGACGGCAGGTCGGAGCGGCGCCGCCCACGAAGGGAAACTTCGCACCGTGCGAGCACCCCGCACACAGCGCCCCCCCTGCAATCGCCGATCGGATGAAGTCCCGACGTCCGAATTCCCACGCCATGACAGCCTCCTTTGGCCACGAAGGGTTGCCGAAGACATGATCCTAGGCGAGGTCCGTCCGCCAAGTCAAAACCGCCGGCCGGCCCGGCCGGGATCGACACGGTCGATGTACCTGCTGCCGCTTCTCGGCCGGCGACCCATATGCCGGCGGCGGAAATGAGGAGCGGACGTTCCACCCGCGGGAAGCGGGTACGATGCGCACCGCCTCCCAAGGGCATACCCCTTGCGCCGGAAACGGCACTACAGATCGAAATCCAGCTTGTCCTTGTACGTGCGGGCGAAGAGCCCGAGGATGCGTCCGAGCGAGTAGCTGATGAAGAACCCCAGCCCGATCACCACTGCCCACGCCAGCACCCCCATCGCCAGCGACTGGACGCCCCGTTGAATCCCGTAGCGCACCGCGTTGATGATGGCGTTGCCCGCCCAGCTCATCACGGCCGCCACAAGCCCCATGTAGATGCCGAAATAGAACACCACGATGAGAAACAGAAACGCGTAGTGGCCGGCCACGGCGGCGATGGAGCGCAGCACGCGGACCGGGTTCAGCCCGTCGATCGAATGCCCGCTCGCCAGGCCGATCAGGTTCATCGGCACCATGAACGTCACCACCGCGAGGATCCCCAGCGTCCCCGGCGAACGAAGCCGCTCCAGGACGCGCGCCGTGTTTGCGAGGTCGATCGTCCCTCCGCCCGCCCAGAACAGGACCAGCGCGAGAATCGCGGCGTAGTAGCCGATCAGCGCGATGTATCCCAGCAGCGCCGCCCCCAGAGTGGCCGGCGTCCAGGTCAACGACGGCGGGACCTCTCCGCCCGACGCCGTCGTCCGGATCGAATCAATGAGGATGTGGTAATTCACCAGGCTGAAGTAGATGCCCTCGAGGATGAACATGATCGCGACAAACAGCCCCACCCAGCTCACGTCCGTGGCCTTGCTGATCGGATTCAGCGAGGAGCCGGCCGCAAACGCGAGGATCCCGCCCGCCGGGACCGCGATCGCCGCCAGCGCCACCGCCATGCCCAGCAGAATCCACATCGTCGCCGGAATCGGGTAGAGGATGGCGCTCACGAACCCGTTGTAGAAGCTCACCTCCGTGGTCACGCGACCCGCCAGCGAATCCGCGTAGCGGGCCGTCATCTCCGAGGCGGGCCGCTCGGCGCCGGGGATGGCGTTGCCGCACTCCGTGCACAGCACGTCAACGGTGGCATCCGGGGCGCGCACCTCCGTCCCGCACACCGGGCACACGCGAACGTTCGGCTCACGCGGCTTGCGCTTCTCAGGCACCAGGCCGGCCTTGCGGGCCTCCTCCAGCGTCATGCGCTTGCGCCATCGGCTCCGCCGGAACTCCAGCGCCTCGCCCCCCTCCTCGATGGCCTCCATCGAGCCGAAATCCAACCCCTGCGAAGGATCCTCCTCGGGCGGGCGCTTGGGCTCCGGCAGGTGAATCGGCTTGTTGCACTCCGGGCACTTGACCGTCTTGCCCGCGTATCTGTCGAGCACCTTGAACGACGACCGGCACCGCGGGCATTGAATCTGGAACAAGAGGCACCTCGTCGCAACGACGGGAACACAAGATGGTCTTCTACCGTACCCTTTACAAGACCCTGGGCCGGATTTCAACCGCTACGGCCACCGCAACGTCAGGACCCACCGGGCGTAATCCCGATCAAGCCGGTCCAGAGGCTCCCCCCGAAACACCTCCTCAACGAACCGCACGCCCGTCGGATCCTCCGCCACGCCGTCACGGAACCGCCGGTAGAACATCCCCAGCACGCCCCGCTCCTGCATGTACAGGCAGAAGTACCGCCCCTGCGCATAGTTCAGCCCTTCCAGCGGCCCGCGGAAGTCCGCCGCCGTCATCATCTCCTTCAGCGGCCGGACGGTCCCCGCGCGGAGGGCCTCCTGAAGGTCCGGCAGCCGCCAGTTCGGCAGCCCCCGGATCTCGCCGCCGGCCAGCGCACACTGTTCATACAGGCTCGCCAGCCCTTCGCTGAACCAGTCCGGCATCTTCGGAAAATCAAACGCCGCCAGCGCGTGCACCAGTTCATGCACCAGCGTGCCCGTGCCCGTCGCGAGGTTCATCACGAGCGTCCGATCGCCGGGCCGGTAATAGCCGAAATGCGGGATCTTCGTATCGCCGAACAGCTTGCGTGCGTACCGCTCGTACGACGGCTCGCCGGCAAAGAGAAGGATCGTGATCGGCTCCGTCGGCCGCGCCTGGAAGTACTGCCGCCGGAGCGCCTCGGCGACCGGCCGAATCGTCTGATCCGTGATCCGGTTCAACTCCGCTTCGGACAGGTCGCCGGCGAGCAGGAACGGCACATCCAGTTTGTACGTCAGGTTCGCGCCGGCCTTGCGGCGAAGAGCGTCGAGGCTCCTGCGGCAGGAGGCCGCAAGCCCCTGCTCAAGCCCGGCTGCCCGGCTCGTCGCGTCTGACGACGCCGTGCGCGCCGCCGAACGCATCGCCGCATCGCTGGGAACAGACGTCACTCGGAAAGACTCGATCCGCGAGGCAAGCATCCAGGCCGCGCCCGCGACCACGATCACAAGCACGCCCAGCCAGAACCGTGGAGTCATGTTCGCACCCTTCGACGCGGCGAACGCCCGGTGGTTCCCTCGATCCTCCGACCACGCCCCCCGCCACCGCACCGCCGCACCGTGCAACCTGCTACCCGCGCAGGCATCGGCCCCGCCGGGGCCTTGCGCGAACCCGTCCCTTCACAACTCCAGGAGCGCGCCGAGTACCTGAACCACACGGTCCACCGCCGCGACCGCGTCGTGCTCGCAGGCCCGCCGGGCAACGGGAAAGGCCAGTTCCCACGCCTCGGCCGCATGGGGCGCCCGGGGGCCTTCGCCGACGCGCAACCCGACGCCGAGCGACGCGGAAAGGCGGGCGACCCGCTTCATCGCGGCACGAGCCTTCTCGCTGCGCGCCGATGGGCGTATCTCGATCCACGGCCCGCGTGCCCGCCTGACGTCGATCCGCATCGAGGCCGATCGGTCCATGCCCTTCTTGCCGGCGGCGGACGGCACTTCCATCACGTACGCAAACTCCTTCGGACCCGCCGGCGGCGGGACCGCACATCGACAGGCCAGCGGCACCCATCGCATGGCCGGCATATCCTCGCGTGACGTCCCGCGATTATACCCTCGCGAGACCCGCCCCGGCGGCCCGTCCCCCACACCCCTGCGCCACCGCCCCCCAAGCTGCTTGAGGAACATCGCCACGGCGAACACGAGGTCCCACTCGCCGGGCGAAAAACCCGTGCGGATGAGGACCTTGGCGGCAGGCATCCTGCCCGCCTCGTCGAATCGCCACGGCCAGGTGGCAGCCCGGCGGGATTCGAGCGCGCCGCCGCACACCTCCATCCATCCGACGGGTGGGCGGCTCTCCGGGCTGCCGGTCGGCACCCAGCGCAGGTGCGTAAAGCGATCGGCCAGCCCGGCCATTGTCTGCACGAACTCCTGCCGACACCGGGGCGCGGTGACGTACTGCCCGCGTCCCGGCGATGCCTGCCCGAGCGCCTGCCGCAGCAGCCGATCTCCATAAGGCGAAACCGGCGCTGCGGATGCCCACCTCGCCGGCGGCTCCAGATCCATCGCCAGGAGAAATCCCGACCGCCCCGCGCGATACAGACACAACGGATGTCCCGAGGCGGCGTCTGTGTCCGCCTCACTGTCGAGCACCGTGACGAGACCCTGATCCCGGCAGAACTGCCGCAGCCTCGCCGAGCGTGCGAGCGCTCGCTGCACGTACACACCCCGCCCGGGGTCGTGCCAGCCGTACCAGAAGACATCATGCAGCGCAAAACCGCGAGTAACGAAATTCGCCTCCCGAACCCTCGCACAGGTCGGCTTGTCATGCTGCCGCCGAAGACGCAGGACCGCGACCCCCGGCGCGGCCTGATTGATCGCCGACGCCAGAACCCCCAGCGACACGAGCACGACGCGATGCTCGGAGATCCCAACCAGGCTCGCCCAGGATTTGCCATGCCGGCCGCCGTCCGCATCCGTGATCCACATCGCGTCCGTCCGGAGCGCCGCCGCGGTGCGCCGCGCCCCGGCCACCTTCGCCGCCGAACACGGAACGATCCGGCGGATACGCAAGGGCGGCGGATACGTCTCCCACGGTGGAGGCGCCGCCAGCGGGTGTGATTCGCTCACGCCGGTCGAACCTTCAGTACCGGGATACACCGGGTGTGTCGGTCCGCGGGGCTTGCGGTCTCGGTGCGGCAATCGGGTTTCGGATGAGTCGCAGGACAAACTCTCTCGCCTCCGGCGAATGCCTTCTCACGGCAAGCTCGTTTATAGATGACGAGCGGCGGGCGTGCAATCCGCCGGCCCTGATCGCATTTGCCGTGGCCGCGGCTGCGGCTGCGCTGCCCGGACAGCCTCCATGTCCCTGCGATCCGACCTTCGACGGACGGGCGTCACGCCTATCGTCCTCGACGCGGACCTCGGCGTATACGAACCTGTTGCAGGATCGGCCCGGCTACTATAGTTTGTGCGTATGAAGCTCGGTTTCAGCACCGTCGCCTGCCCGCAGTGGGATCTGGCGACCATCGTTCGGCAGGCGAAGGAGTTCGGCTACGAGGGCGTTGAGGTCGCTGCCCTCGGGGGGCGGGCGCTCTCGCCTGCCGAGGCGGCGCTTGCGGATGATCCCGCCGCCGTCCGCCGGTTGTTTGCCGACGCCGGCGTGGAACTGGTCTGCCTCGGGACGCCCATCCGCGTGGCAGGCGGGGACGCCGACCGGACGCGATCGGCCCGTTCGGAGCTTCTCGCGTTTCTCGATCTGGCCGCACGGCTCGGGTGTCCCTTCGTCCGCGTCTTCGGCGGCAAGCCTCCTCCCGTAGGAGATCGCAACGCCGTACTCGCCCGGACCGCGGCGGCCCTCCGCGACGTTGCGCCGGCCGCCGCTGCGAGGAACGTCGAGATCCTCATCGAAAACGATTCGGGCGCCCCCGGCAGCCGGGATTTATGGTTCGTAACGGATGCGGCGGCGCACCCGGCGGTCCGCTGCTGCTGGAACCCGCTCGCCGCGGCGGCGATCGGCGAACGACCGACGCTCTCCGTGCCGCGTCTGGGCAGTCGAATCGGCATGGTGCGGGTAAGCGACGGCCGCTTCGGCCCCGACGGCCGCCTGGAAGGCTATGAGTTGCCCGGTAACGGACAGGCTGAGTTGGCCCGGCTCATCGTGCTGCTTCGCGGCATTGCGTACGACGGCTATGTGGTCTTCCACTGGCCGCCGTCGCGTACCGGCTCGCGGGCGCCGGCCGAGGAGGCGCTGCCGGCCGCCGCGAAGTTCCTCAGGGAGCGGATTGACGCGAAAGGCGAAGCGCTCAGCGCCTACAAGGGAGACAAGACGGCGCCCCGGTTCGCCCGGCGGCCGCCACGGCTACCGGTGCGAATGACCTGACCGGCGTGGCGAGCGCATCGGATTCATCCCCTGCACGGGCTACCGCGTCATGGGGGAGATCGGGCAAGCCCCGCATGATCGGCTATCGGATATGGATCGCCTGCTCCGTCGGCATCATCCTGAGCACCAGCCTCGGTGCAATCCTCGTGCTGCGCAGACAGTCGCGCCGCCCGCTCGGGTGGGCCCTGCTCATTGCCGCCGTGAGTCTGGCGGCGGCCGGCGCGATCCTCGGGCGCTACCGCGCCGAACCGCCGACCGTGTGGCTGGCGACGCACATCGCCGCCAGCCTCTGCCTCGGGTGGATGCTCGTGGGCCTGCTCATCGGCCGCCATGCGTCCCGGATCGGCGGCGGCCACTACGCCGTCGAGATCATCGAATTCGTCGCGATCACCAGCGGCATGGTCACGGTCGCCCTTCTCGTGCATGCCGCCCTGATCGAGATCCTCTTTCGCCTCTTCTACCTCGCCGGCTTCGACGTCCCCTCGGCGGTTTTCCCGTTCGGGTCCGTCACGTTTCGTCATTCGGTCTCGCCGCGCATCGCACTGCTCGATGTCGCCGCCGTGGCCACCGCCACCGGCGTCGGCATCCGTCTCAAGCGCCAGCCCGCCCTTCTGACGCTGCTGTTCTGGCTCGGAATACTCGGGTCCGTGTGGCTCGGCCTGCTCGTAGAGCCGGTGCCCCTGTCACGCCGGCCGGGCCTCTGGCATGCTTCGGTTGACATGCTGGAGTGGCCGCTGGCCATCATCGTCTGCGCCGCCGCCGTCCTGCTGCTGTTTGTCTGGGTCCAGCAGGCGGCAGACTCGACGGCCCGCCGGCGCGCATGGCCGGATGCGCTGCACGAACTGCTCGCCCCCGCGCCCGTCTGGCCGGGCTTTACCACCAGCGCCGCCCTGGTGGCGGCCGCCGTCCTCGTCGTCGGCTGTCTGATGGTCACGCGCGTATGGACCCTCCCCGCCGCCGCCATGGCCGCCGCTGCCATGTTCCTGCTCGTCCACCGCTCGTGGAACGAGAATCTCGCCGAGACGGCGATGGCCCTCACCACGCTGGCGGCGGTCTCCGCCTCGTTCATCGGCGTCCATCGGCCCGACCGCTCCCCCAACACGTACCCGGTTCTCTTTCACCGCGCGCTGCTCGGGCTGGCCGTGATGACCTGGTTCTGGCCGTGGCTCGCCGCCGTGTGGCGACAGCAGCTCGATCGCGGCCGCCCCTGGACCACCGCCGGACGAATGATCCCCGCCATGCGGCGCGTCGGGTTCGTCGTCGCGGCGATCGCCGTCCTCGTGGCCCTCACGCTGGCGACGTGGCCCCAGCGAATCGACGTGACCGACCTCGACCGCTCGCCGGAACGATGGTTCCACGGCCTCCTCGGAATCACTCTGGTCTTCCTCGCCCTCGTGTCCGCGGCGATGCGCTCCGGACGGCCGACGCTCGGCTGGCTTTCCCTCTTCGCCCTGGGCGCCATCGCCCTGTTCGTCCACTTCCGTCTGCGCGGCTCGGAGACTCATCTCTGGGTGGTCCGCCACTTCCCGCTGCTGCTGGCCGGCGCCGCCCCCCTGATCGCGCTGCTGCCTCGCGTCCTGCGGATGACCCCGCGGAATCCCTACACGGAAGTCTTCTATCTCGGCGGCACGGTCGTCGCGCCCGTCGGCACACTCGCCGCGATGCTGCTGATGAGCGACTCCGAACTTGCGGGGCGGTGGGTCGCCGGCGCCGCCCTGGCTGCACTGGCCGGCTGGTACGCCATCCTCAGCATTTTCCCGCGACTGCGCGACCTGTTGTGGATCGCGCTGGCCCTGGCCAACCTCGCCGCCATCGACTTCTGGAGCCAGCGCGGCACGCCCGTCATGGGAATCGCGGCCGCGACGGCCGCCCAGGTGACCGTCAGCGGCTGGCTGCTGGCCCGCGTGTACTGGGGCGTTCTGCGCACGCCCGCCCGGCGATTCCTCGCATGCCTGATCTCTCCCGCGGCCGGAGCGATCGCGGCGATTCTCGTGGCCGTTACCCGGCGGCCGTGGTGAGGAACCCCGCCCGATGAGAGCAACCGTGCAACGCGTCCGTGAGGCCTCGGTAACGGTGGATGCCCGGGTCGTTTCGCGCATCGGCCCCGGCCTGCTCATCTATGTCGGCTGTGCCCGGGCCGACGAGGACGCCGACGCCCGGTATCTCGCGGAGAAGGCCGCCGGCCTGCGGATCTTCCCGGACGAGCAGGGCCGGATGAACCGCAGCGTGGCCGAAGCGGGCGGAGAGGTGCTTGTCGTCAGCGCGTTCACCCTCCAGGCCGACGCCCGCAAGGGCCGGCGACCGTCGTTCGATGCCGCGGCCGCCGCGGAACAGGCTCGACCGCTTTGCGAAACCTTCGTCCAAGCGATGCGGGCCGCCGGCCTGACGGTCCGCGAAGGAAGCTTCCAGACCCATATGCTCGTGCATTCGGTAAACGACGGCCCGATCTGCATCCTCCTCGATTCCACGCGGCTGTTCTGAGGCGACGATGAAACGGATGACCCGATGCGCCGACGGACCGACGGAAGCCACGCACGCCGTTCGCTTTCCCCCCCCGCTGCCGGCCTCGAATTGCGGCGCGGGCCGGGCAGGTTCCGGCCCCTGCGCCGCTTCGCCACTTCGTCGCTTCGTCGCCTTGCTGGGAATCGCCCTCGCCGCGTGCGCCTCGTCCGCAACGGCCGACGAGTCGGCCCGGCCGCTCGGCGCAGCCGATCTGGCCCTTCTCTTCAACGCGACGGTGCCGGCCTCCCGCGAACTCGCGGAGTACTACGCACACCGCCGTGGCGTTCCGGCGGACCGCCTCATCGGCATGCAACTGCCGGATCGCGAGACCCTTGATCGCGCCGACTACCCCGCGGCGGCCGACCGCCTTCGCCAGGCCCTCCGCAATGCCGGGCTGGAGGACCGCGTCCGCTGCCTGGTAACGTTCTACGGCCTGCCGATCCGCGTGGGTCCGGTCCGGGCAACGCCCGAGCAGCGGGCCCTGGCCCGCGAACTCGAGCGACAGCTCGACGGCGTGCAGCGGGAGCTTCTGGAACAGACCCTCCGCCTCGAAGACCTCGCCCGGCCAACAGGCGGCGCGGCCGCGACAAGACCCCCCACGAAACCTGCCGTGCCCGACATCAAGACCATCGCGGAACGCTACCAGAAGGCCAAGAACGCCGTCGCCGTCCGTCTGGAGCGGGAAAAAGACGAAACCCGCCGGAATGAAATGGTCGAACGCTTCTTCGTCGTCGTGGAGGACGTCGAAGGGGCTGCCGCTCTGGTCGCCCAGGTCCGCCCGAAGGCCGGCGAGGCGCATCCGATGGCCGTACGAAGGCTCGAGGCCGCCCGCGACATGCTGCGACAGGCCGACGCGCGGATCCGCACGCTGCTGGACCTGCCGCCCGACGCCCCCGAACGTGCGGAAGCCCGTTCGCTCATCCGACAGGTCCGCGGCCTGCTGGGCGCCGCCCACCTTCTTCACGACGACGCGGAAGCCCTGCTCGGACACGAGACCGCCGCCGCCCTCGACAGCGAACTGGCCCTGCTCTGGTGGCACGACTACCCGCTCTACCGCTGGCAGATGAACACGCTCGCATGGCGCGTGCGGATGCAGCCTTCGCTGCGTTCGCTCGTGCCCGACGAGCAGTGGCAGCGCAAGGTGCTGATGGTCGCACGCCTCGATGCCTCCACGCCCGCCATCGTGCGCCGGATGATCGACGACGCCGTCGAAGCCGAGCGGAGCGGCCTGAAGGGCACGTTCTACATTGACGCCCGCGGAATCGCGAAAGACGGAAGCTACGGTTCCTACGACCAGAACCTGCGCGACCTCGCCGGGATGATGAAGGCGCATACCGCCTGGCCCACGGTCCTGGACGATCTGCCGGCGCTGTTCGCGCCGGGCCGCTGCCCCGACACCGCCCTCTACTGTGGCTGGTACAGCCTCCGCAAGTACGTCCCGGCGTTCACGTTTGTCCGCGGGGCCGTCGGCTACCACATCGCCAGCGCCGAGGCCGTCAGCCTCCATAGCCGCGGCGAACAGGGCTGGTGCAAGCGCATGCTGGAGGAGGGCATTACGGCCACGCTCGGCCCGGTGGAGGAGCCCTACCTGCACGCATTCCCGCCCCCCAAGGACTTCTTCGGCCTGCTGCTGACGGGGCGTTTCTCGCTGGCCGAGGTCTATGCCTTCACCAACGACTTCAACTCCTGGATGATGATGTTGCTCGGCGACCCGCTCTACCGCCCGTTCGCCGCGGCCCCGGTCCTGCGCCTGAGCGATGTCTTCGAGTCTGCAATGATTCCCGAAGCATATCGCGGCGCCGCCGCAGGCCGCACGCCGGGCGCGGACGAAACTCACTGATCGGGAGCGGCACGGCAGCCGTCTCGGGCCGTTCGGACCTGAACAATTGCGGCCGCGAGGGTCCCTTCCTCGGTCACCGGTAGCAACTGGCGTCCTTGGGCGGATTGTTGGGACCGTTGAAACAGTATTGGAACGCGCTGAAGTCGGACAGGTCGACGTCCCCGTCGATGTCCGAATCGGCGGACGGGCACGCAGCGCCGCCGCCGTACGCGCGGTTCGGACCCTTGAAACACGCCTGAAAGACGCTGAAGTCGGAAAGATCGACGTCGCCGTCCTGGTCGAGATCGCCGTACGCGTAGGCCACGGGGTTCACGTGGATGGTCAACCGGTTGGATTCGCCGCCGCGACCGAGCGTGTCCGTAACGACGAGATAACAGGAGTAATCGCCTGCGGCGGCAAAGGTGCGATCCGTCGGCGTCGGCTCACCGGTGCCCGGTACCGTGGCCGTGCCGAAGTGCCAGACATAGGAGGCACCCGACGCGCCGGGGCCGTACGTGACCGCGGGAGTGAAGTGGACGCTCTGGTTCTGCGAGATGACCGTGCGGTCGGCCTGAATGACCACCTGCGGCGCGCCAGAATCCACATGAATGCCGATGTGGTTCGACTCTCCGACGCAGCCGGCGGAATCGGTCACCACGAGGTAACAGTCGAAGTCGCCCGGATCGGGGAATGCGTGATCCATCGCCGTCGGCGCCCCGCTGCCGGAGATCGTGTCGGCGCCGAAGTGCCAGACGTACGAGGCGGCCGTGTTGCCGGGGGCGTAGGAAACGCTCGGCGTGAAGTGCACGCTTTCGGCCTGGGTGATCGTGGTCCGGTCGGCGGTGATGCTGACCATCGGGTTGCAGGAGAGCGTGAAGTCCTGCCGGGTCAGCCCGCCCGCGTAGACGATGACGGTGCTGCTCCGCGAGCCGAGACCCGTTTTCTGCGCGGTGACGGTCTTCGATGAACCGCCCGCCGTGGCGCTGACAAGCGTCAGGGTGTAGTAGCCGTTCCCGTCGGTTCTTGCCGAAATGCTCGTGCGGGGGATGTTCACGATGGCGTCGTCGACGGGCTGCCCCGCGCCGTCGGTGACCCGGCCCCAGATCGTGCCCTCGGTGGCCGTCGCCGGGTTCCGCCAGGGCATGGCGGGCCGCGGGGCGGACCAGGTGAAGATGTTGGCGGGGGCATATGTGGTGTACCAGGACCAGTCGGTGGACCAGCAACTGGCGTCGCAGGCGCACAGATCGCCGACCGTCCCGACGTAGTTGTAGGTGGAGAGCCCGTCCGCGCCGGCGCCGCGAGCGTACTGAAGCTGTATGACGCTGTTGGCCATGGTGTTCAGATAGGCGCCCTGCGTGATATACGCGTGCCGCGAATAGCGCCAGGCGGGCGAGCGACCGTTGACGCCCATGATCTGATCGACCCACTGTCGGTACCACGCGGCCTGATCGGAGCAGTGCTCGCGGTCGTACAGCATCGGGCAGCCGGCGTCGAGGTACCCGAGGCGCATCCACTCCTCCCAGTTCGAAAACTTGTTGACGTAGGGGTTGGTCGCGGTGAAGTCCGTCGGACAGCTCCCGCTCGTGAAGAGCGAAGCCGTGTGCCGCAGCGGTTGGCGCGGATTGCTCGTGACGGCCTGAATCTCCGCCTTCGCGCGGCGGACGAGTTCGGTGACCTCGCGACGTCGGAAGTCGTCCCAGGCGGGGCAGTTCTGATACGGCGGCGGCTGGGCGCACTGATCCGGAACCGGGGTGATGCGATAGAAGCGCGCCAGCCCCGAGTTGGCGTACGTGTTGTTCGCCGGGTAGCCGTGGTTGGGGTCCATATATCGGATGTAATCCCAGTGGATGCCGTCGATCGGCCAGCCGGCGACCAGCTCGCGAACGATGCTGATGATGTACTCCTGAACGTCGGGCGAACCGGGATCCAGGTAATAGTCTCCGCCGATCGCCGTGGCGCCGCTTCCGCCGGGATAGGACGCCATGAACCATTCCGGGTGATTGTGCAGGGTCGGGTTGCCATAGCTGCTGGGCGGCCAGGCGCCACCGACGCGATACGGCAGGATCCACGCATGGACTTCCAGGTCGTTACCGGGCAGGTGCGCCTGCTGACACAGATAGGCGAGCGGATCGAAGGAGCTGAAGTGCCTCGGCAGGATGTTCGAGTTCCAATATGCGCCGCCGACGCTTTCGGAGCGATCGTGGTAGGCCAGGACCTGCACGATCAGCGCGTTGTAGCGGCCGGCCTTCGCCCGGGAGATCATCGCGTCGATCTCCCCGGTGGAGTTCATCCCGGCGTGCCACGCATCCGCGAAGAAGGCGCGAAACTCGGGCGTCTGCGCCGAAAGCGGATGAGGCGTCCCGGCATACAGGAACGATGCGAGAATAACGGCGGCGCCGCCGACAAGGCGCGTCTGCATGGAAATACCCCCCTATGAGGGCCTGCGGCCGGCACGGATTGACGGGATCGCCCTGCGTGACAGCCGCCAACCATTATATAATATGAACTGGGGGGCGTGTTCTCAAGCCCTGTACGATTGGCGGCTTGCGGCGCGGCTGGAACGCCGGGGCATGTGCGAGCGGCGACATCTCGGCGGGCGAGTGTTGCAGTCAAGGTGACAGGCGATGCGAAGTTGCTGCAAGGCAGACGGATAGATAGAGTGGAGGTTGTCGGCGGTCGAACGGCCGGCGACAGGCGGTTGCCATGAGTGCGTACGGCTCAACCTGGGGACGCACGGGGACGGCGCGGTGGTCCGAGTCTTCGCGGCCTTCCTGGGCGCGACTGGCGGTGCTGTCGGCAGCGGGGGCACTGGCTGTTTTGTCAGGAATGGCGGCTGCCGCGACCGGCGGGGCCCGAGAGAGCGGCGCGGCTACGCGTACCGCAACGCCGCCGCGAGGGGGCTTCGAGCGGGCGTTCGTGATCCCGATCAAGGACGAGATCAACGAGGTAACGCTCGACAGCCTGGAGCGGCGCGTCGGCGAGGTGAAGGAGGCGCGCGGCGATCTGATCGTCTTCGACCTGAACACGCCGGGCGGGGTGGCGCTGACGGCCCTGAAGATCTGCACGCTGATCAAGAACCTCGAGCCGATCCACACGGTGGCGTGGGTGAACCCGGATGCCTACAGCGCCGGGGCGATCATCGCGATGGCCTGCGACGAGATCGTGATGAGCGCACGCAGCAAGATCGGCGATTGCCAGCCGATCATGATCGGCCCGGAGGGCGTCAGCGCGGTTCCGCAGGACGTGGAGGCGAAGTTCAACAGCCCGCTCATCGAGGAGTTGCAGGATTCCTCGAACCGGCGAGGCTACGACATGAACCTGTGCCTGGCGATGGTCCGCCCGGGCATCGAGCTGTATTGGGTGGAGAACGCGAAGACCGGCGAGCGGCGCTTCGTGCGGCCGCGCGAGCGGGACCGTCTCTTCGGGATCGAATCCGCCGCGACGGGTGCGGGCAAGGCGGCGGAGCCCGCCCGGGAGGAGAGCGGCAAGGCGGCATCCTCGCGCGACGTGCCGGGCGAGTTCGTATCCGATGAAGTCAGCAAGACCGACTGGCGCTACGTCACGTCCGCTCCGCCGCTGACGAAAGTTCCGCAGCCGATCGTCGGCCGCAACGAGTTGCTGACGATGGGGCAGGATGCGGCGATCGCGTACGGCTTCGCCAAAGCGAAGGTTTCGTCCGAGGGCGAGCTGCGGGAGTTCCTGGGAATTCGCGGCCCGATCACGCGGTTGGGCTACACCTGGACGGAGCGGGTGGTGGACTGGTTGAGCTCGCCGATGGTTCGCGGCGTGCTGTTCATCCTGATGATGCTCGGCGCGTACGTCGAGTTCAATCATCCGGGCCTGAGCGTCCCGGGGGTGGTGGCACTGGTGTGTCTGGTCACGTTCCTCGGTGCGCCGTACCTGACCGGACTGGCGAAGGCGTGGGAGATCCTCGTGATCATCTGCGGCGTGGGGCTGCTGCTGCTGGAGCTTTTCGTCATCCCCGGCTTCGGGATCACGGGCGTTGCCGGGATCGTCCTGATCCTGGTGGGGTTCGTCGCGACCTTCATGCCGGACGATCCGGGCCCGATTTACCGGCCGGAGTTCAACTACACGGTCAGCGGCGTGAAGACAGGCCTGTGGGTGATCGCGCTGGGGCTGGTGGCGTCGATCGCGGGAATGGCGGTGCTGAGCCGGTTGATGCCGCGGGCACCGTACGTCCGCAAGCTTATCCCGCCGAATCCTACGCCGGAGAGCGTAGCAGTGGACGATGTTTTGCGGGACGTGGCGAGCGTGGGCGACGTCGGCCGGAGCGAAGGCCCCCTGCGCCCGGCGGGCAAGGCGCGATTCGGCGCGACGCTGGTGGACGTGGTGAGCGACGGCGAGTTCATCGGTCCGGGCGAGCGGATCGAGGTGATCGACCGGCAGGGCGCGCGGATCGTCGTGCGGCGGATCCGGCAGGAAGCGTGAGCACGCGACGAAGGACAGAGGCGACGGACCGACGGAGGGGGCAGCGGCGGGCGGCAGGTCCATAACAGCGGATCGACGGAGCATCATGGATCCCATACTCTCACTCGTGATTCTGTATGCCGTCGGGGTCGTGCTGCTGGTCGCGGAGATCTTTCTCCCTTCGCACGCCATGCTGACGGTGTGCGGGCTCGCGATGCTCGCCTGGGCGGTGTATCACACATTTCTTCTGAGCGAACCGGCCGGCTACGTTTCCCTGCTGCTGCTGGCGATCCTGCTGCCGACGATGATGATCCTCGCGGTGCGGAACTGGCATCGGACGCCGTTTGGCCGCCGGATTTCGCCGCCGAACCCGGTGCTCACGCGGGAGGATGCCGGCGCGAGGCCGGACCTGCTCGAGCCGTTCGTCGGGCAGATCGGGACGACATTGACGCCGCTGCGCCCCGTGGGAAAATGTCGGTTCGGCGACCGGAAGATCGAGTGCGTTTCCGAGTCGGGGATGATCGACCGCGGCGTGGTCGTGCGCGCGGTCGGGATCGTCAACATGTCGCTGGCGGTCCGCCCCGTGGAGCCGGAGGGAAAGGCGGCGTCGTAGCGGCACCGGAGGCGACGCCCTCCATGCGGGGCAGCGCCGACGAAACAACAGGTCCGTGAAGGAAGGTTGGACACATGAACACACTTCTCACGATTCTGGCGGGCACGCAAAGCATCCAGTTCGAATGGATCATCGTGATCGTACTGATCGTCCTGGCCCTGGCGGTGATCCTGATCATCGCCCAGTTCTTCGGCCTGTGGCTCCAGGCGTTCATGAGCAACGCGAACGTGACGCTCTTCGACCTGATCGGGATGCGGCTGCGGAAGGTGGATGCCCGCGTCATCGTGCTGTCGAAGATCCAGGCGGTGAAGGCGGGCCTTCTGGACATCACGACGAACGATCTGGAGACGCATTATCTGGCGCGAGGGCGCGTGCCGAACGTGGTCAACGCGATGATCGCCGCCAACCGCGCCGGCATCGATCTGACGTGGAAGCACGCCTGCGCGATCGACCTGGCGGGGCGCGACATCCTGGATGCCGTGCACACCTCGGTGAACCCGAAGGTGATCGATTGCCCGAACCCGGCGAGCGGCAAGCAGACGATTGACGCCGTCGCCAAGGACGGGATTCAGCTCAAGGCGAAGGCCCGCGTCACGGTTCGGACGAACATCCGCCAGTTGATCGGCGGGGCGACGGAGGAAACGATCATCGCGCGCGTCGGCGAGGGCATCGTGACGAGCATCGGTTCGGCGGAGAACTACAAGGCCGTGCTCGAAAACCCCGACGTGATCTCGAAGAAAGTACTGGAGAAGGGCCTCGATGCCGGAACGGCGTTCGAGATCCTGTCGATCGACATCGCGGACGTGGACGTCGGCGAGAACGTCGGCGCGAAACTTCAGGCCGACCAGGCCGAGGCGGACAAGCGGCGCTTCCAGGCGGAGGCGGAGAAGCGTGCCGCGATGGCCCGCGCCCGCGAGGCCGAAATGGCCGCGCTGGTGGTCGAGAACCGTGCGAAGGTGGTCGAGGCCGAGGCCCAGGTTCCGCTGGCGATCGCCGAGGCGTTTCGCGCAGGCCACCTGGGCGTGATGGATTACTACCGGCTGAAGAACATTCAGGCGGATACGTCGATGCGCGACTCGATCAGCCGGAGCAGCGGCGCCGAGGAGAAGAAGTAAGCACGGGATCCCGGGCCCCGCCGGGGACGGGCGCCCGCTGAAGGCGGGATCGTCGTATGCTGCACATGGTGAACATCCTGGCCGCCCGTGATGACGGCGCGAGCGAGTTGATCTGGGTCATTGTCGTCCTGCTTCTGTCGGTCCTTGGAACGATCTTCGGCAAGGTGAACGAGGCCGCAAAAAAGAAGAAGCCGCCGCCCCGCCCGGACGAGTCGGACGCGGCGGCGGAGCCGGGCGACGGGGGCGCGGTGCCGACGCCGCCGCCATCGCGCGAGGCAGGCTCGCGTCCCATGCCGCGTGTTCCCCGCCCGCCGATACGAGCGGGCGACCGGCCCATCGGCATCCCGCGGCCGAAAGGCCCGGTGATGACCCCCGAGGGGCCGCGGCCGATTCCGCCGCGGAAGCCGGGTCCGCGACGGCCGGCTTCACCGCCCCCTTCGCGGCGAGTCGAGCCCCGGCCGGTGCGAGCGATCGCACCGGAGGTGGCAGCGTTCGCACGACAGGAGGGGGCCGTCGCGCCGACCCTCAAGGAAAGGCCTGTTTCCCCGGTTTCGGCGCCGCCAGGGCCCGCGCCGCGGGGAATTCGCCTGGATCTTACCCCCACCCGGCTGCGCGAGATGGTCGTGCTGCGGGAGGTACTGGGCCCACCGGTCTCGATGCGTGACGAGTCCTCCTGGTTCTGATCGCGACGGGCGGAGGGTCTTTTTCGGAGATGATGACGATGCCGGATGAGATGAATCGGCGGGTGTTCCTGGGGCATGCGGCTTCGCTGGCGGCGGGGGGCACGTTGCTGGGCGGGCTCGAGGCGTTGGGGCAGACTTCGCGTCCGGCGAGCCAGCCGGCGCTGGAATGGCGCAACCGGCAGCCGACGATGACCTACGCGAAGCTGGGGCGGACGAACTTCATGGTGAGCCGGTGTGTGTTCGGGGCCGCAGGGTTGTACGGCGGCGGCAAGGGCGACCTGAGGCTGCTCGAGACGGCGATTGAACGCGGAGTGAACTACATCGACACGGCGCGGGGCTACGGCCAGAGCGAGTCGGCCCTCGCCGGCATCCTGAAGAAGTATCGCGAGAAGGTCTGGATCGTCAGCAAGGCAACCGACATGGGGTATCCGCGCAACGTGCTGAAGCGCGACGAGGATGCCCGGGCCGCGAAGCTGTACACGGACCAGATCGAGGAATCGCTGAAGCAACTCGGCGTGGACACGATCGACTGCTACATGGTCCAGGGCGTGGAGCACGACTGGATCGTCACGATGGATTCGCTCTACGAGGCATTTACGCGGGCGCGAAAGGCGGGCAAGGTTCGCTACTTCGGACTCGCCACGCACACGAACGTGCAGGACGTGTGCGAACTCGCCGCCCGAACCGGGCGGTATGACGTGGTGCAGCTTGCCGTGAATCCGACGAGTCTGGAGGAGCTGGCCCCGACGGTGAAAGCGATGCGGGCCGCGGGGATCGGCGTAATCAGCATGAAGACGGGCGGGCCGATCGGCCGCAATCCGAAGGTGTACGACGGACATTACGATCCGGCGTTGCTCGGCGGAAAACTCTCGCCGTTCCAGCGGGCCTTCGCGTACATGCTGACCCGCGGCCACATCGATGCATTCAACTCGCACATGCCGACGCGCCAGATCCTCGAAGAAAACCTCGCCGTGCCGACGCTCAAGCTGGCGAAGGCCGACCTCGACCGGATCGAAGAGCAGGTGCTTGCGGCAACGCGCGATTCGTGCCGCCACTGCGGCGACTGCGACCGCGCCTGCCCGAACGGGCTCCGGCCGTCGGTCCTGTTGCGGTGCTATTCGTATGAGCATCATTACCGCGAGCCTGAGATGGCCCGGGCGCACTATGCGATGTTGGGGCGCGACCCGGCGGCGTCGTGCGCGGGCTGCGGCCGCTGCCGGTCCGCCTGCCGGGCGTCGATCGATCTGCCGGCGGTGATTGAATCCCTGCGGGGACGGATGGCTTGAGTCGCTGCGGCCTCGGGCTTCCACGCAGCGCGACCGGAGGAAGGTCGGGCAGCGGGATTCGGGCGGCGGATTTCGGGGGCGAAACTGTGCGAGAGACGGAGCGACGGGGAAACGAATTGACAAAATCGCGGAGGATCCCGTGACGCCTTCGCACGCCTGCGGCACGCTCGGTTTGCTGCTGCGGTTCAAACTCCGGATGCTGGCGAACCGCTTCGATCAGGCCGCGCGCGACGCGCCCATCAAGCTCATCACGACGCTGGTCTTTGTCCTCCTCATCTGGGGCGGGCTGTACGTCCTGTTCCGCGGCACGCTCGGGTTCATCAACCAGCGCGTACTCGAAGGCATCGTGGCCGTGCCCCTCGTGTTCCAGTTCTTCTTCATTGCCCTCGCGGTGATGCTGGTTTTTTCCAACGCGATCATCGCGTACGGCGGGTTGTTCGGCCGTGGCGAGGCGGAGTATCTCCTGGCCGCGCCCATGCATCCACGCCACATCGTGGTGCTTCGCTACATCGAGAGCCTGTTCTTCGCAAGCTGGTCGCTCCTGCTGCTCGGGCTGCCGCTGATGGCGGCGATGGCGCACAGCTCGCGGGCGCCGTGGCCGTTCTACGTGTTCTTCACGGGCTTCTTCCTGTTGTTCGTACCGATCCCGGCGGCGGTCGGCCTCGTCGCGGCCTGGGCGGCGGCGCGATACTTCCCCCGGTCGCGCGTGGCGGTGCTGATCCTTGTCGGGGCGGCGCTGATTCTGGGGGGGACGCTGTACGGCTTGCGGACCGTCAGCGAGACCACGGCCGGCGGCGTGTTCTGGCTCAAGAGGTTCTTCGACCAAATGGCGATGCTGCAGAATGCCTTTCTGCCGAATCAGTGGGTGGCCGAAGGCATTGCGGCGGCGGCGGAGGGCCGGTACGCCGACGCGGGATTCTACCTGTTCGTCACGGGGGCGAACGCTCTGTTCCTGAGCTGGGTGGCCGTGTGGCTGGTATCAAGCCGTCTGGCACCCGCCTTTGCGAAGGCGCAGGCGGCGGCCGGCGGGCCGCTGCTCGGCGCAAGCGGCGGAGCGATCGTGTCCCGGCTGGCCGGCGTTCCCTTCGCCTTTCTGCCCAAGCCGCTGCGGCTGCTCGCATGCAAGGATGTCCGCTGTTTCGTGCGCGACCCCGTGCAATGGTCGCAGATGGTCATTCTGCTCGGCCTGCTGGCCCTGTATGTGAGCAACGTGGGACGGCTGGGCGGCGGGGTAGGCTCCGGCGACTGGGTGCTGCTCATCAGCTTCCTGAACCTTACGGCGGTGAGCCTGATCCTGGCGACGTTCACCAGCCGGTTTGTGTTCCCGCTGGTCTCACTGGAAGGCCAGCAGTTCTGGCTGCTCGGTCTGCTGCCGCTGCGGCGCGACCGCATCGTCTGGGCGAAGTTCGCGTATGCGTTCACGATCACCCTGGCAGCGGGGCTGCTGGTGATAGCCCTGTCCGTCGGCTCGCTGAGTCTCGGACCACACCTGATGATCGCGCAGCTCGTCATCGTTGCCGCCGTGTGCGCGGGACTCTGCGGAACGGCCGTGGGTCTCGGGGCGTGCTGGCCGATCTTCACACAGCGAAACGCCGCCCGGATCGCCAGTGGGTTCGGGGGGACGATCAATCTGATTCTCTCCGTGATCCTCGTTGTGCTGACGCTGGCGGGAGTGGCGGCGGCCGGGGTCTACGCGCGGGCGGCGCCCGGGCGGCTGAACTGGGACGTCGTCGCCGTGCTGCTGTCGGCGGTCGTGGTGTTCAACCTTGCGGCGGCGGGCCTGGCGATGGCAGCGGGGATCGGGCGCTTCCGCCGGATGGAGTTCTGAGCCGGGCCCGGGGGCCCTCCGGTCCGGTAACCGCGGACCACCGTGGTTTCGCCCGCCCGGCGGGGTCGCCGGGACTGATTGGACACGGTATTCCCGGACGCGGATTCGGCCGTCGGGCGGCGATCCGGCACGGGCATCCGCGTGCGGCCCACTTTTTCTCCGCTTTTCCAATTTCGCGTTCCTGTTTTCGCATCGCGGACGCTAGAATAAGGTGCGAGGAGGAGCATCCGGTCATGCACGAGCGGGAAAGAGCGCGGCCGGTCGGCGCGTTTGACGCGGCGCACGCGAACGAGGCGGCGAGTCATCACCGGCAATTCACGCAGGCCGAGCGCCGGCGGATCTTCCGGCGGATGGTAGTACACGAGCTGGAGGCAGGCGTACTGCGATACAGCCGTCGCCGGGCGCTGCTGCGCTATGCGGAAGAGATCGGGATCCCACCATTCGACGCGAACCTCCTCATCGCCGAGGCGCAGTATCGCGCGGAGCAGCTCGACCCCGTCGAGTTCGACGCGCGGGCCGACTTCCCACTGCCGCCGTTCGCGCCCGCGGCGGGTGAAGAATCGCTCTCGCCCGGATTTCAACTGACGTTCGCCCTGCTCGTCGCGGCGATGATCGACCTGATGCTGATTGTGTGGATCACAGGATAAACCTCGGACGGGCGCGGCAGAGCCGAAAAACCGGTGTGGCGGCGCGCCGAGTGTCAGCGAGGGGCACATCGACTCCGGAGCCGCCGGACAACGGACACCGAACAACTGACTACGTCTGCTTCTTCTCGATCTTCGCCCACGTGTCCTTCAGCGAGACCGTTCGATTGAAGACCAGCTTGCGACCGCTCCCTCCGTCGCTTCGTCGCTCCGTCGCCGGGGCGCTGTCCGGATCGACACAGAAGTACCCGAGCCGCTCGAACTGATAGCGCGTGCCCGGCGCTGCGTCCTGCACGCTCGGTTCGATGCGAGCCGTTGTGAGCACCTCCAGCGAGTTCGGGTTGAGGTTGGCCTTGTAGTCCTTGTCCTCGGGGACGTCGTCCGGATCGGGCTTTATGAACAGGTGGTCGTAGAGGCGGACCTCCGCTGGAATCGCATGCTCGGCACTGACCCAGTGAAGCGTGGCCTTGACCTTGCGTCCGTCGGGTGCATCACCGCCGCGCGTGGCCGGGTCGTATGTGCAGTGCAGTTCGGTCACCTCGCCCGTCTTCGGGTCCTTGACCACGCCCTGACAGGTGATGAAGTACGCGTAGCGCAGCCGTACCTCGCGGCCCGGCGACAGGCGGTAATACTTCGGCGGCGGGACCTCGCGGAAGTCGTCCTGCTCGATGTAGAGCACGCGGGAGAAGGGAACCTTGCGTGTGCCGGCGCCGGCGTCCTCGGGGTTGTTGATCGCGTCGAGTTCTTCCGTCTGCCCCTCGGGGTAGTTGTCGATGACGACGCGCAACGGCCGCAAC
>Ga0272448_1002194_pt1 | contig 24992 bp, 23 predicted proteins | sample YNPCB0191_FD_202220 | JGI IMG/M metagenome (GOLD analysis project Ga0272448, IMG submission 202220) | Hot spring sediment microbial communities from Yellowstone National Park, WY, United States - YNP-CB-019-1 | ecosystem: Environmental > Aquatic > Thermal springs > Hot (42-90C) > Sediment... | reverse complement strand
GTTAAAGTTGATCCTGAGTGCTTTCTTAGAAACATCTATCAGAGGAGGTTTCTTAAAGAGATGCATCTTGTTTTGCTGTTCTTGTGCTCTTGTCCCATCATAGTGGTGCATTCTTATTAAGTATGGCATTTTCTTCTTATATCATTCTTGTTCTTTCCTATTCTTAGGTTCATTGACAAAAAATATAAGATTTAAATAATATACGACATATAAGCTTTCCGTTTAGAAAATAACTACGTGACCAAATAATGAACCAGATCGATAAGAAGATAATTTCACAACTGTTAGAAGATGGTAGGGTATCTTACAAGAAGTTGGGGGACGCCATAGGTTACACGATAATGGGCGTGAAACGAAGGGTTAAAAAGATGCTTTCTAATGGCCTAATTGATGTATCAGCAAGAGTTAATGTTGAGGCATTAAACGTCCAAGCGGTTCTTGTCCTGCTTGAGATTGAAAGCCGAGAAGCATTAAGCAACTGCCTTGAACGGTTCAAGGAGTGCCCAAGGGTAGTGAACATGTTCACCTTACTTGCTGGCTATAATCTGGCGGTGTTGGTTGTTGCAGAAGACAGGGAAACTCTCGAAAGCGAGGGGATGGAGAAATGCTCCTTAAGGTCTATGCCAGGGGTTCGAAGAACAGAGTTCTATCCAATAGGAAGTATACACTACTCTCCCTTCTTAGGGATACGTTTGAACCTCGCAACCAAAGATAAAGAAGTTACCCCTTGCAATGTTAACTGTGAATCCTGTGCGAGATATGTAATGAAAAAATGTGTCGGGTGTCCGGCTACAAAATATTACCGAGGCCCATTATGACAGAATCGAGTAGCTTCTGTAGCCGGTTGCCTCATGCGACTTGCTGCTCAGAGTTTTTAAAATCTGTTAATAAGTCCTGTGTCAACTAATATACAGACTTGGCTTAACATCGTTTTCGCAAGTTCGATAGGGTGATCTTTGAAACGAATGGATATTTCTCATGTTAATACTCTGTTAAAGATCATGCGTTTCCCATAAGGTGAAGACGTAACTATACCCTAATTCTCTTTTTACGACCCGGCGCCTTTAGGTTATTTTATAAACAAAAAGATTAAATAACGCTTGCATAATAAACGATATGGGTATTAGGAGGTTGCTGTTGTGAAAGCTGAATCGTCTTCCGTGACAACTTTCCTATCTTTTTTAGGGAATCCTTTACTAAGGTCGATAATTCGCTTTTCCGGAGAGCGCCAACTTAAGTCTGGAAAGACCTATTTGGAGGCTGCTCTGGACGACTTGGTGGGAGATAAGGACTCCACTTTCTCCTTAAATAGGACTGTTTTCTCAGGCATAATTCGGCTTGCTGTTGAACTCGGTTGTATAGCATTCAATGTGGATAGGAAAGGTGCAATTGAGACCCTTAAGGTTCCATATTTTAGAAAGGGTTTATTGAATGTGTTGAGTGGCATAGGTGACTATGGCGTTACAAAGCCGTATAGAACTCCAGCACCGTTTCTTGTAGTCTGGAACTACACAAATGCCTGTAACCTAAGGTGTAGGCACTGCTACCAACGTGCAGAAAGGCCAAGGCCAGATGAGCTGACAACCGAAGAGAGACTGTCGATCATAGACCAGCTTGACGAGAACAACGTCTCAGCACTCGCGTTCTCAGGTGGAGAACCGTTAATGCGCAGAGACTTCTTCGAAGTCGTAGAATATGCCCATGACAAAGGGTTATACATATCAGTTGCCACAAACGGCACGCTATTAACGAGGGATGTCGTTGCCCGGCTAACGAAGGCTGGAGTTGGATACGTGGAGATAAGCCTAGACGGAGCAACCAAGGAGACTCATGAATCCTTTAGAGGTGTTAAAGGATCCTTTGATGCGACCATACAAGGGATAAGAAACTCCGTTGAAGGAGGATTGTATACATGCATAGCTATAACTGCCACAAAGCTTAACTTGAATGAGGTCCCGAAGATATTTGAATTGGCAAAGAAGCTTGGCGTGAGAAGGATTATAGTATTCAACTTTATACCTACGGGGCGCGGGGAAGACATAGTTCACCTCGACCTCTCTCCCACAGAAAGGGAGAACCTACTAAAATATCTATACAAGGAGATGGCTTCCGGGCAGATAGAAGCCCTCTCAACAGCCCCGCAGTATTCTAGAGTCTGCCTGCAGCAGTCCCATATAGGTGGGCTGGACCTGCTTTCTCCGACACATTTTGCAGCCGTCAACTTGCATGGAAGGACCAAGCAGCTTGCCGACTTCATAGGAGGATGTGGTGCTGGAAGGCTCTACTGCGCCATTCAACCGAACGGTTTGGTAACACCATGTGTTTTTATGCCCATTGTGGTAGGAGACCTCAGAAGGCAGAGTCTCAAGGAAATCTGGCTGAACTCGAAGGTTATGAATGATTTAAGAGACAGAGATAGGCTTGAAGGTAGATGTAGCCACTGCAAATACAAATATGTATGCGGAGGATGCAGGGCAAGGGCCTACGCCTACTATGGAGACTACCTTGCTCCAGATCCGGGATGTGTAAGGGAACTGGAAGAACCAAGCGTAAACTTCTCGTACAAGATTAAAGCAACAAAAGCTGAAGTCTCACTCATGGAAAGGAAGTGATAGGTTTTTGAAGGTTGTTCTGATCAACCCTCCTGCACCCAATATCGAGTCATTTTCTCTCGGCTTCAAGGTTCCTCCTTTAGGTCTCGCCTACTTAGCTTCGACGCTTGAGCGACATGGGCACTATGCTAGAATAATCGACGCACCCGCACTAGAATTGTCGACACATCAGATCAGAGGCGTAATAGAGGCAGAGCAGCCTGAAATCGTGGGTGTAACAGCTACAACGCCTACAATATACAACGCATTTGATATAGTGAAGGCGGCTAAGGATGTTTGCCCAAGCTCGTTCACAGTACTGGGCGGTCCACATCCATCTTTCCTTCCAATTGAAACATTGAGGGAGTGCCATATGTTGGATGCAGTATGTATAGGTGAAGGTGAGGAAACAGTAGTTGAACTTGCTGAGGCTGTGAGGGGAGATCGTAAGCTTGCCAGCGTGAAGGGAATAGCCTTTAGATCTAAAGAAGGTGCTCTAGTGGAAACCTCGCCGCGGCCATTTATTGAAGATCTTGACTCGCTTCCTTTCCCAGCTTGGCATCTCCTACCCATGAACAAGTATAGAGTTCTCGGCAAAAAATCAGTCATATGCCATATAATGTCAAGCCGAGGATGCCCTTTCCAGTGCATATTCTGTTCTTCTTCCCTGCTATTCAGCAAGAGGTATCGAGCTAGAAGCCCAAAGAATGTCGTCGATGAAATGGAATATCTGATTTCAGAGTATAATCCCGCAAGCATCGAGTTTTCAGATGACGAGTTCACATTGAACCAGAAAAGAGTTGAGGAGATCTGTGATGAGATTACGAGACGAGACTTGGAAGTGCCATGGGCATGTTCTTCTAGAGTTGACACAGTATCTAAAGGGCTTCTCAACAGGATGAAGAAGGCAGGGTGTTCTCTTATTTATTATGGTATAGAATCAGGCTCCCAACGTATACTTGACATCGTCAATAAAGGGATAAAAATTGAACAGATTGATAAAGCGATAAGGTGGACGAAAGAAGCTGGAATTAAAGCCCTCGGCTCCTTCATAATAGGGTTTCCGGATGAGACAAGGGAAGAGGTAAAGGAAACGATCGAATTTTCGAGAAGGTTGGAGCTCGACTATGCCCAGTTTTCGGTTGCCACCCCATATCCAGGGACAAAGCTATACGACATAGCGAATAGGGAGGAACTTCTACTTACGAGGAATTGGTCAGAGTATACGGCTGCAAGGCCTGTGATGGCTACGAAAAACTTGACTTCAGGCGAGATCCAGAAACTTCTAAGAAAAGCTTATATGAAGTTTTATCTTCGGCCAAGAATCCTGCTACGCAGTATGGACGGATACATATTTACACTTCTTGGAATCGCTGTTAGATCAGCTTTGAGCAGATAGACCTTAACGTTATTTGATCCTCTTCAAGATTCTTTCATGAAAACTTATATGAGTCTAATGTATTCTAATCTACCTCGGCTCGCAGCCGATGCACCTGCATCTTACATTTCCACCATTATTGTTTCAGAGAGAGCGAATTTAGAGTTGAGCTTCTTTAACTATTACTTCTGATATTTTCTTAACATCTCCCATGTAAATGTCAAGTGTCGGAACCTTCTGCAGATACTTTGAAATTGTTATCTCGTAGTGGATTTTCTTTCCAGCCTTTTCTAAGACTTTGGATGCGCATCTATTTTCACATCCATTTACTACTATGTTCTTTTTGGCTTTCCCTGCGATGTCTAAATGCGGTTTTGAACCTGCTGCTATAGCCACCGTACAGCACATACGAGCCTTATCCAAGTTTGTAAGCAAAACGCCAACCGCCTGCCCAACCTGCCCAACATTAGCCGCGCCGTCACAGACCCAAACCACGTTTTCATGCTCAGCAGACTTGTAACAGTTTTCAAGTATTTTAGGCTCCTTCTTTTCTTCTGTTTGCATGATTCTCATCCCCTTGAATTTGTTCCACATTAATAAACCTTCTCGGTTCAATTTCCACGCAAGCCATTCTAGCCACAGTCAATCTCAATTAATTCAACCTGTAAAATCAAAGTTCTCTAATTTACAAGAGGAACCTCAGTCGTTATACTTCACATGCTAGAGCTGATAGATTTTTCACGTGTTCCTCACTTAAATTTTGAGGAAAAAGCAGGCTACAAGATTTTTTTGTTGATAATTATTATGGGAAAGAGGTCGAAGAATTGGAATCTTTAGGAAAGCGAGTTTTGGCCGTGACGAGGAGCGCTGTTATATGAAGTGGGCCTTTCTCAATTCTTTGCTGATCTTGTCAAATTCCTTGTAGGTGTCTTTTAAGCCGATGGGTGATTTCTTTTGCATGTATTGGCCGGAGACGACCATTGCGCTGCCTATGAGGTCTGATATTGTGGGGTCTGGGAATGCAATCAGTGCTACCCCTAAGGCGGTGACCTTCTTGCCTATGTTCTTTGGTTGGGTGACATTGCGGATCTTTGAGCTTATGGGTGCTGCGTCGATTGTTGAACCTGACTTTCTTAGAATTGTGTGTAGTTCCTCGTATTCTGTTGAAACCTCCTTTATGAACTCTGCTTTCTCTTTAGGTTCACTCATTGTTATTGCAGGTCGTTTGGGTGTTGATTAAATGGTCTAAGATGCCAAAAGTATAGTTGGCCGTCAAAAGATTTTTACTTTTGCTCACTTGACTCTAGCTGACATATTGAAGAGAGGAGGGTTTGCTTTGCTTTTTCGATGCCGAGGTCTATGAGGTATGGTCCGAGTCTGGGGCCGCTTTCTGTGCCGAGGAGTATCATGTAAAGCAGTCTGAAAAGGTCTTTCGGTTCCACCGAATGCTTCCTGGCGATCTCGAATACTGAGTACTGAATCTGCTTCGGGTCTCGGGTGCCTAGGCTGTCTACGAATTCGGTGACGAGCTGCCTTTCCATTTCATTTAAATTTATTGTCTTCCGTTCTATGGCCTGCAGGTCTCTCGACCAATTGAGTGCAAGCTGGATCTTCCTTTTCAGTTTCTCTTCTGCCGCCTTTATCATGCCATATTGTCTAAGCTTCTCTTCGACGTATTCGACCTCTTTGCCTTCGGGTGCTACTGAGCAGAGTTGTACGAGTAGAGAGTAGGGAATATGCTGGGACGGCTTGTCGGCTGGATGAAGGAGGTTTATGTATTCGTATAGGCCTCTTGACTTGACCTCTTTCATATTTGAAGGTTCCCTTTTGGAGAAGTAGAGCTTTTCCAGTTGGTCGACTTCATCCATGTAGCTTGGTATATCGGTTATCGAGAGAGCTCTTGTTCCCGCTATTCTCTTGTAGAGTAGCAGGAGAAGTGATTGGGGGGTTCCATACTTGAGCCAAGTCTGAGGTGTGAAGACATTTCCTGCGGACTTTGATATCTTCTTTCCAGCCTTATCCAAGAACATCTCATATCGTACATGGTATGGGTGAGGGTAGTTTAGGATGTTGTCTGAGACCCAATCGTTGACCTTGACTGAGTCGGCGATGTCTTTCCCGTAGGCTTCATATCGTATATCGAGGGCTGACCATCTGGCGGCAAATTCCACCTTCCAAGCAAGCTTGCCTAGGCCGTCGGCGACCTTGACTTCGCCTTCATGACCGCACCCTTGAATAAACTTCTTCCTGATCTCGGCTCCTTCACATCTGTATATGACTTTCTGGCTGACCTTGTCATATTTTATCGCCCTTGCTAGATATATCCTGCCACAGTTTTCACATATGGGGAAGTATGGGAGCTGCTCTTGAAACTTGGTCTGTCCAGTTATCGTCTCAATCGCCTTACCTATTACGTCAACGTTCTCCAGAATCTTTGTGATCTGCTTATTGTAGAGTCCCCTTCTGTAGGCATCACGTCCACTCATGAAAGTGTATTGGATTCCACATCTGTCCATGGCATCCATCAAGATCGAGCTCATGTGAGCTCCATAGCTCTCATGGCACTTGTATGGGTCAGGTATTGAAGAAACCGGATATGCCAGATACTCTGACAGCCAGTCTGGAAGGCCATATGGCACCTTTCTTAGTCCGTCGAGGTCATCTGAGAAGGCTATGAATTCGGACCTGTATCCTAAGTTCTCTAAGGCAAGCTTGACTGCGGCCGCTCTAGCCGCATCCGCAAGACTTCCGACGTGAGGTATGCCAGAGGCGCCGATGCCGCTTTCCACTCGTATGAGGTTAAGGGACCTGCCTAGGCTCTTTTCTCTTTCGATGACCCTGTACCCTACCAGGTCGATCCAGGTTCCCTTCCCTATTACTTGCATATGCATAAGGGAAAAGTGGGGGATGTAATAAAGGGTTGCTTTCACCTGTAGTATGGTTTGATCTCTTTCTCTGGCAGTCTCCCTTCCTTCGTTGAACGAACCCTGTTTATCGCCTCGTCTATGTTCTTTTGAGTTATTATCGCTTCGTCAGCGTGCTTCTTCGCTTCCTCGGGTGAAGGATATTTTGATATGTATTCTTGGACAACTTGGGAGACGGCGGTGTTCGCTACCGCTGCGAGATCTGCGCCTGAGAATCCGTCGGTTAGGTCGGCGATTCTTTCGATCGAGATTTCAGGAGAGAGGGGTTTTCCTTTGAAATGTATCTCCAGTATCTGTTTTCTCGCGCTTTTGTCTGGTAATGGGACATAGACGAGTTTGTCGAATCGTCCGGCTCTGAGAAGGGCGGTGTCAACCATATCTATGCGGTTTGTTGCCGCCAACACTATCACGTCATGCAATTCCTGTATGCCATCGAGCTCGGTCAGAAGCTGGCTTACAACCCGCTCCGTCACCATGCTTTCGCCTAAGCCATAGCCTCTCACCGGAGCAAGTGAGTCTATTTCGTCGAAGAAGATTATGCAGGGAGCCGCCTGTCTGGCTTTCCTGAATACTTCACGGATACCTTTCTCTGATTCTCCAACCCACTTCGAAAGAAGCTCTGGGCCTCTGACACTTATGAAGTTGACTTCGCTTTCTGTTGCAACAGCCTTTGCCAGCATCGTCTTTCCTGTCCCAGGAGGGCCGTAGAGGAGTATTCCTTTGGGCATCGTGTAGCCAACCTTCCTGTATACTTCTGGAAACTTCAGTGGCCATTCTATCGCTTCTTGAAGTTCCCTCTTCACGTTTTCGAGCCCACCTATCTCCGACCATTTAACGTTTGGTGTCTCAAGAAAGACTTCCCTGAGCGCTGAAGGCTGCACATCCTTCAGAGCCTTTTCGAAGTCAGACATGTTAACCTGGAGCTTGTTTAATGTATCATAGTTGAGCCTTTCCTCATCAAGTTTGAGCTCTGGAAGAACCCTTCTGATCGCCTTCATGCCAGCTTCCTTGCATAGGTACTCTAAGTCGGCGCCGACGAAACCGTGGGTGATTGATGCGAACTTTTCTATGTCGACATCTTCAGCGAGGGGCATGTTCCTAGTGTGAATCTGCAGGATTTCCAGCCTTCCCTTCTTGTCTGGAACCTTGATTTCGATTTCCCTGTCGAAACGTCCAGGCCTTCTCAGGGCAGGATCTAGTGCGTTTGGCCTGTTTGTCGCGGCTATGACGATGACCCGCCCTCTTGCCTCCAACCCATCCATGAGAGATAGCAGTTGGCTTACAACCCTGCGTTCCACTTCACCAGTTACCTCCTCACGCTTAGGAGCTATCGAGTCGATTTCGTCGATGAATATTATCGATGGAGCCTTTTCTTTCGCCTCCTTGAAGATTTCCCTCAGTCTAGCTTCTGATTCACCGTAGTATTTGCTCATGATTTCCGGCCCACCTATGCTTACAAAGTAGGCGTTGCTTTCGTTAGCCACAGCTTTGGCCAGCAGAGTCTTTCCAGTTCCAGGCGGACCAAAAAGGAGTACACCCTTAGGAGGCTCTATGCCGAGACGTTCAAATATTTCAGGATGCCTCAGAGGCAGCTCTATCATCTCACGTACCTTTTGTATTTCATCCTTGAGACCGCCTATGTCCTCGTATGTGACCTGTGGAACACCTTTAAGTGCTTCACCTCTTTCAGAGATTATGAACTCAGTCCTCTTTGTTACGACGACAGCGTCAACATTCGGTGAAATAGAGGCCACATTGAATATGAGTTTGCTGCCGAAATATGGAACCATGATATTGTCGCCCTTGGTTACAGCCAAGCTCTCCAGAACTTCGGCGAAGTATCGTTTGTCGAGTGGGGGGTAGCCTTCAGGGGGAATTAGGGTGACCTTCTCTGCGGGCAGGGCGTTGATCTTTCTGACCATCACCGTATCTCCTAATGGCACATCCGCATTGTTTCTGGTTATCCCATCTATTCTTATGATATCCTTTCCTTCATCTGAAGGATGAACTGGCAGAACCTTGGCAACAGTCCTCTTACGCCCCCTGATCTCTATCACATCACCGGTGTGAGATTGAAGGAGATCCATGATCGAGTAGTCAACTCGCGCTATTCCTCGGCCAACATCTCTCGTGTAGGCCTCCATTACTTGAAGCTTTATCAGGTCGCTCATGTCACCACCACTATGATTATTCGATGCTTATATCTGTAAAGCCTTCTCTAGACTCTTTAAGCTTCAGATTGATCGTTAGGATGCCGTTCTTTAAGGTCGACGATGCTGAGGTGGGATCGACTTCGGCTTCTAGAGCGACATCTGCATGATAAGCTCTACCTTCACTTCTGGCGTCAAGCACCAACTTGCTAGTCGAAGCCTTCACTTGGATATCTTCCTTTTCAACACCAGGCAACTCGAATATGAGAACGAGTTCGTTCCTGTTCTTGTCCAGGTACTGGTCAAAGAATGGGGTTCTCGTGTCCTTTGAGGTTAGAAGGCTGTCTCCGAACTTCTTGATCTTGGGCATACCACTGTCATCCATCTGTACTGAGAATCCGTAGAATCTTGGCTTGCCAAAGTATCTTATGTCATCGCTTCTTAGAAGACTCTTGATCGACTTTTCCACGTCCTCCATGGCATCTTCTATCATCTCCTCCAACTCTTCAAAGAAGTCATCGTATTTCCTTCTCTCATCATCGTAATTTACGTCATCATGCGCCATATTTTACCACCGGTTAATTAACCAAAGGTTAACTTTATAAACCTTTCTATCCTAAACACTGTCGATGAGCGAAAAAGGCGTCAAAGAACTATTCCAGGTGATAGGAGCATACAATAGGTTCAGGATAGTTCAGATGCTATGCAAGAGGCCTCTCTCAATGGACGAAATAGCTCAAGAGCTGAACATAAGCATTCCAGCGGTACTGAAGCACCTCAACGCCCTCGAGAGACTGAAGATCGTCTCCTCAAGGGAACAAAGGGGACCCGAGGAGGGCAGACCCAAGAACATCTACTATCTCACTCAGAAAGTGATCCCGAAGATAGTCTTCGACGACGAAGTTCAAGCAGTAGAGTTCTACAAGGTAACCCCCAAGCTCGAACCCGAAAACATCGACATGCTTGAAGTGAAGCTGAGAAAGGCCATGTTCGAAGCCAAACTGAGGAGGTTGGAGAGGAAGAGGCTTAAGCTGATCAAGGAGCTGGAGAGACTGAAACAACTGGAAAGGACGTTGTCGGACTAAGTTTATAAGGTGAATCTGTAGAATTGGACAAAATATGAAGACGATTTTAGTCACCAACGACGACGGATATAACAGTGAGGGAATCAAGGTTCTACATGGCTCTGTAAAAGAACTGGGAGAGGCAGTCATTGTGGCACCAGAGGGGCCGCAAAGTGGCGCGAGCATGAGTCTCACCTTCCACAAACCTCTAAGAATAAATAGGGTTATGGCCGGCAACATGCTTGCCTACGCAGTATCAGGAAGTCCGGCTGACGCAGTCATGCTAGGTATTCATACAATCTTGAAGACTAGGCCTGATGTAGTTGTTTCAGGAATAAACTATGGCGACAACTGCACTTTCCAAGACATCTTTGCAAGTGGCACAGTAGCCGGCGCGATAGAGGGGGCAATAAACAAGATACCTAGCATAGCATTTTCTATGGTGGTTCCGGAGACCGCTATATTCTCTCCTGGCTCGATGGACTTGAGCTTTGAGAGAGCTGGACCTGTTGCCAAGGCCATAACATCATGGGTGCTTGATCGAGGCCTGCCACGCGGCGTAGATCTTCTGAACGTGAACTTTCCACTTCAGGTAGACGTGTCAACGCCGATACTTGTGACCAGGTTAGCTAAGAGAAAGTATTCAGACTACGCGATCGAGAGGAAGGATCCACGTGGTAGACCCTACTTTTGGATATGGGGTAGAAGGTTCAGCAAGTTCGAGAAATGGACTGATGCCTACGCCGTACACTATGCCAAGGCGATTTCGATAACACCGATAAGCCTCGACCTAACAGCCGAAATAGATAGAGACAAGTTCAAGGACTTGAGAGACAAGATCAAGGAAAGCCTACGAAAAGGTCAGCCTGGAACAGGAAGCTTAACTTCGTCCCCTGTGTAGCAGTCAGCTGACACTACAGCCGAATTGTCTGATGGGGAAACGTATAGACTTCTAGCATTCAAGATGACAAGAGAAGACTGAGGCGTGAGGCTGAGGTTAACTATAGCTATTTCTTTGCCAGATGATGTGGTTATGGCTACTGTAATAGATGAAACCTTAAGTGTGAGACCTGAGAGTACATCGCCGTCCTTGAAGACTAGAAAGCCCTCCTTGGTTCCGATGAAATTCAATTTACAGGAGGGCGTAAAGACATATTCTCTCTCCAACATGGCCACCTTATGGTAGCAACATTCATAACCTATAACCTAATAAGGTGTTTGGTTAGATGGTCAGCACACCTTACTACAAAGGGAGAAACAGGGAATATAAGGTTATGTCAGCCTTGAGAAAAGAGGGATGGGTGTGCAGCAGAAGCGCGATGTCCCATGGCCCAGTCGATATCTTTGCCGGAAAGGATGGAAACACGAAGCTGATACAGGTGAAAAGTGGAAAAGCGAAGATGAACAGCCAGGAGAAGGAAGAGCTTGCCAAGTGGGCGAAGGCCTTTGGAGCAAGCGCTGAAATATGGTACTACAAGAAACGGAATGAATTGGTGAAAGAGAAGGTCTGGTGAACTACCACGCTTGGATCATGTGGGCTTTTCACTTCCTAAACTACTATCTCTTCTGATCCTTGAATTTTACTTCCAAAAGTAATATCAGTAGGCCGAGGAGGCCGACAGCGGCAGCTAAAACCCCGACTGCAATCATGAAATTTGGATCTTCAACCACGAAGCCAATGGGCCACATACCACAGTTCTTCACATAGCATGCTCTTATTATTTATTCTTTTGCGGTCAAGGCCTTCGACACCAGATTCTTTAGAACTGAACATCCATTGGCAGCTGCAGGGCGAGAAGGGGATGACGAGTATAAGAGTATAATAGAGGAATCTGGTAGGTTATGCTAGGGTTTCATCATCAGCCCAAAAGGATGATCCGGAGAGGCAGGCGATGGGCATGCCGACGCATACCTACCTGTGCCTATGTGAAGCGAAACCCAAAAGATTAATAATAGTCCTTTTTGCGATTATTGTTCGTGAGAACAGAAGAGATAGATCTTGATTTATCCTCTTTTGCGATAGAGCAGGCGGAGAAGGCCGGGGCACAATATGCGGAAGCAAGACTGCATTCAACAGAATACACTGTCTGTATGCTGAAGAATGGCCAACAGCAGCCGATCGCCTTAGGAAGATCGTCTGGCTTAGGCCTGAGGGTGATAGTGGACGGAGGATTAGCCTTTTCTGCCACAAATATACTTCAAAGAGAGCAGGCACGCGACTTAGTGGAAGAGACTGTGAAGAAGGCGAAGGCCTTATCTGAGCTGTTGAAGGAAAAGATAGTGTTCAGTAGAGAGCGTAAGGCGAGGAGAAGATGGCAAGCTGAAGAGAAAGAGAAACTTGAGGACAAGAACTTCGAAGACATGATCGAAGTCTTGAGGGAGCTTGATAAGATCGTGTTAGAGAGAAGAGAATATATACCGATGAGATTTCTTGAGATGGAACTTTCGATGGAAAAGAAGATAGTTGAAAACTCTCAGGGAACACGTGTGGAAGGATATGTTCCAAGGCTCTTCATTTCAGGCTTTCTTACTGGAATGAAGGAGGGCAGAATGGCTCAAAAATCTATAGAGTATGGAGGCAGTGGGGGATGGGAGCTTCTGAAGATGCTGAAGATAAGGGAGAATGTAGAGCATCAGAGCCAGATAATAAGAGATATCATCGACAGAGCTCAGAAGACGACCCCTGGCAGCTATGATATCATCACAGGATCTGAAGTGACAGGCATAATGGCTCACGAATCCGTAGGGCATCCATTCGAGGCAGACCGGATATTGGGTAGGGAAGCAGCTCAAGCTGGCGAATCCTACCTTAAGCCTTCTGACATCGGCAGAAGGATAGGAAACGAGCAAGCGAACATAAGCGACGATCCGACAATACCCAATTCCTATGGATTCTACCTCTACGACGATGAGGGGGTTGCGGCTAGAAAAAGAAGGCTGCTTGCAAACGGTATTGTAAACGAGCTTTTACATAATAGGGCTACTGCACGAGCATTTAAGACGAAGAGCAATGGCGCGGCAAGGGCAGTCTCATTCAACCGAGAACCAATCGTGAGGATGGCGAACACCTTTGTTGAGCCAGGCGACTACTCTTTTGAAGAGCTCATAAAAGAAGTCAAACATGGGATATTCGTGAACTCTTTCATGGAATGGAACATAGACGATGTCAGAGAAAACCAAAGGTATGTCGGACACGAGTCCTACCTGATAGAAAATGGTGAAATAGGAAACCTCATCATCAACCCAGTAATCGAAGTGACCACCGAGAGATTATGGAGTAGCCTGGATGCAAGAGGAAAGCAGGTTGAATTCTGGGCTGCAACATGTGGCAAAGGAGACCCCATGCAGGGAGCCCCAGTCTGGGCTGGTGGGCCAAACCTAAGATTCAAGAACATGATGGTGAAGACAAGATGAACAAGGACATCACCAAGAATCTGACAGAAGCAGTCTTCAAGAAGGCTAGCAGCCTGAGCCCCGACGACATCTCAGTTATCACAGCGTATGTAGAAGATTCCATCTTACGTTTCAGCAACAACAGCGTGACCGTCGTCGACACCTCGAAGGAGGCTACAGTCTTCCTCTACCTGACGAAAGCAGGCAGGAGGGCGATGGGCGCAACCTACGCAGTCGATCCTTCCAATCTAGACAACTTCGTCGACAGACTATTCACCAGCATGAAGTTCACCGAGAAGAGCGAAGAATATGTGCCACTTCCGAAGGCAACCCGAATACCTGAGGCTAGAAGCCACTATGACGCAAACATAGAAGGACTCAAAGAAAAGATTTCGGACCAGGGTGCTGCAGCAGTCAATGCCGCATTGGCGCAGGGGGCACAAAGGGTTTCTGGGGCGGTTACAGCAACCATTCAAGCCTACAGCATAAAGACGTCAGGAGGGGTCGAAGCCTCGGACCAAAGAAGTTCGATAACGATAAATGTGAGAGCCTTTTCCAGTACGGGCTCAAGTGGCCATGGACTCTCCTGTTCAGCGTCTCTGAGGAACTTCAATGCTGAAGAGGCTGGAGCGACAGCCGGCAGATTCGCACAAGAATCTAGGAAAACAGGCCACTGGGAAGAAGGCGAATATGATCTGATAATGGGGCCAACGGTTGCCGCGAACATATTGCAGATGGTAGGCTACTCTGCGTCAGCATTTCACGTGGACGAGGGGACATCATTCCTTGTAAACTCGCTTGGAAAGAAGGTTGCCTCGGAAGAGTTTACACTCGAAGACTGTGGCGTAATCGAAGGAGGTTTTGGGGGAAGGTCATTTGATGACGAAGGCGTACCAACACAGAGGACGAGCATAATCGAGAAGGGAATACTTAGGACATACTTACATAATTCATCAACTGCGAAAAAATATAACACAAGCACGACCGGCAACGCCGGCATACTTGCACCACATCCGTGGAACATCGTTGCCGCGCCAGGAAAGATGAGCCTGGAGACCATGATAGCCGAATGCAAGAAGGCCGTCTACGTCACAAACAATTGGTATACCAGATACCAGAACTATGTCACAGGAGAGTATTCAACCCTACCTAGAGACGCAACATTTCTGATCGAAAACGGGTCAGTAAAGTATGCGATCAACGGCACAAGGATCAGCGACAGCATACCGAGGCAGCTGATGAACCTGAAGGGCATAGGAAAGGAGAGAAAATGGATCGAATGGTGGGAAGTTGAGGTGCCAACGAACACGCCAGCCCTTCTCATAGAAAAGGCGAGGGTAACAAAAGCCCAGCCCTGAAGCAGAACCGTTTCAACTGCTAATTACCCTTCAGTGCCATTGATCGAGCCAGCAGCCAGAAGCCCACACGTAGGCTTGATCGGAGACTAACTGTTGAAGACAGTCCTTATACGGGGGTCAAGTCTATCGCCAAGGCTTCTTATAGCCTCACTTCTTATCTTATTGAATTCTCTAACTTTCTCCTCGTAAACGCTCTGTGGATACAGCTTTTCAGGATGTAAAAAGATGTCATCAACCATCCTTATAGCCCGCGGAACTTGGAAGCCGATGGGTGAATCCACCCAGTCTTCAAGTCCTCCCCTCAAGAGGGAATCCAATACGCCCATAGTATGTTCGAGGGTGATCTTCTTGTAACGTGAACCTTCTCCGATTCCGCCAGTATTCAGTAGATAATATTTCACATGAGGAAGACCCTTCAAGATCCTGTAGAAGATGTTCGCGTGCTCAGCCCGGTCCCCTGCAACAAATGGGTCATAGAAGAACTCGCTTCTTATTCTGCCAGCCTTCGTGGGATCTCCTGCACTTGATTCCATAGCCCAGCCCAATATCGTCAGGGCGACAGCCTGCTCAAGGTTCAGCCTGGATATAGCGGGGATCAGTGGGCCTCTAGTGATCAAGATTATGTTGTCGATCCTGTCAACATCGATATGGGTTGAGGCATGCATGACGTTCCTTCTCAATATGACAGCCCGACCATTTGAGGTTCTTTCGATGTTGTAGAAGTCGAAGTCGCCATCTTCGGTAACGTAGACGTCTTCACATAACGTTTCAGGCTTAAGGAGGCCATAGTATATTTCCCGTTGAGAGCCAGGGTTCACCCCTTCAGTCTTAACGAAGACCCCTCCTGCCTCAAATCCGTGAAAGGAGCCGTCAGGCATAAGGGTTCCACCATCATCTTGAATCATCCAAGACTGTTCTCTACCCTTTCTCGCCAGTATCTTACAGGTCAAGGTAGTCTTCCCATTAGCGCTTAGGGCCAGAAGCAGCGTCCTAACCCTCACGTAGTCGCCGTGAGCCGATTGAAGGTAATCCTCTCTACATCCAGCGTGCAAGAAGAGCCCGCCACGCTTGGTCTTGGCAACCCAGTCCTCGGAGGCAAACACACCCTTCTTATACTCACCAATGTAGTTGCTGTTTCTTATGATCTTGACCACCCTGCCATCTTCCAACATAGCCAACCGAATCGTGATGTCTTTTTGGGGAAGAGGCTTCGACTTATTCGACTCATACGCCTCGTCAAAGAAGAACACTATCTGATAGTCCGGCACCTCCACCTTCTCCCTAACTGGGATGAAAAGATGTCCGCCACCGTAGGCTATGTGAGCGAAACGCTCTGGCACGATAAGCCTGACCACGGTCTTGCTGCTGTGATTACCAACAATCTTGTCCAAAGATATCAGCCTCTCTTTGGAAAGACACTCTTCACATTGCTCCAGAAGCCTGAGCTCCGCTTCCCCAAAAGGCGTATCAACACTATTCCTTGTGAACATGGCCGCACGTGATGTTGGTTCACTTTCGACCACGTAGCTGCCATATATCGTCTTCCTAACCCCCTCCTCCTTCTCCACAAGGGCCCTAAGCTCTTCTTCTGAAGGGTTATCGATCAACCTATTTTCCTCTAAGGCCTTATTCCTTATCCTATCAGCGGTCCTCGCGAACTCGCCGAGGTCAAATCCTTCCATTAGCACCGTCTAAAACCAATAGGTTAATATTATAAACTTTCTAGTGCCTACACCGGCATCATGCCAGCCAAGATGTGGACATAGCATACTAGGACTGGCAATATGTGTCGATTGCGAGCAGAAGAAGAAGATTTTGTCCGCTCCCAGACCAGAATGCATATATATCAAGACAATGCAGGACTATGACCAAATACGATCTGATGTAGAAGATGAGAAACTTCAAAGATGAAGTGTGGAGGAGAAACGTTGACAAGGTGGTGAAGCAGATAGAGGAGGAAGACATAAAGTTCGTCAAACTACAGTTCACGGATATCAATGGCATACTGAAGAGCCTTTCTGTACATTCAAAGAACATAGAAAACATCTTCGAAAACGGACAACCATTTGATGGATCTTCAATCACGGGCTTCCGACCAATAGAAGAATCAGACATGGTCCTCTTTCCAGACCCCACCACCTTCGCGGTCATCCCATGGAGACCTCAAGAGAAATCATCATGCAGGCTAATATGTGACGTGTACACCCCAGACAACAGACGATTCGAGGGAGACCCACGATATGTGCTCGAGAAGGCGCTCTTGAAATGCGAGGAGGCTGGAATGAGCTACATATGCGCACCTGAACTGGAATTCTTCCTACTTAAGGAGGGGGAGAATGGCGGCGCTCCAACACCAATCGACCTAGCAGGATACTTTGACTATCACCCAGGGGACCTCACCGATGGCATAAGGAGAGAAATAGCCGACTCAGCCGAGCACTTCAGCATCGAAATCGAGGTCTCCCATCATGAAGTCGCTCTTGGACAGAACGAAATCGACTTCAAATACGATGAAGCGCTGACTACGGCGGACAGGGCGATTACGATGAAGATGATCACCAAGACCGTTGCCGCCAGAAACGGATATCTTGCGACATACATGCCGAAGCCCTTTTTTGGAATAAATGGTTCAGGAATGCACGTGCACCAGAGCATGTGGAACCGAGAGAGGACAGAGAACCTCTTTTACTGCGAAGACGAAAACAGCAACTACCTCTCTGACATAGCCAGACACTTTATAGGAGGACAACTTCGATACGGCAGAGAAATGTGTTCTGTACTTGCATCATGGCCAAACTCCTACAAGAGGCTTGTCCCAGGCTATGAGGCGCCAGTTTATATTGCTTGGGCTTTCAAGAATAGGTCGCCTCTAATAAGAGTCCCCAACTTTGGCGGCAGAAAGAATGCGGCAAGATGCGAGATCAGATGCCCAGATCCAGCGGGAAACCCCTACCTGCAGTTCGCAGTCCTCTGTCTATCGGGGCTAGAGGGGATTAAGAGGAAGGAGGACCCAGGTGAGCCCACCGAGCTGAACGTGTACAGGATGAGCTATGAAGAAAGAAAGGCGAAGAAGATCGTTTCACTTCCGGAATCACTTAAGGAGGCATTGGACTTGACCGAACAGAGCCCATTTATGAAAGAAGCCCTTGGCGAGACACTCTTCGAGAACTACTTGCAGGCAAAGAGGAAGGAGTGGGACCTCTACAGGACGCAGGTTACAAACTGGGAGATCGACAGGTACATCAGAAGACTCTGAGAAAGGGAAGGCTACAGGGAACCAGCTGGTTGTGTAGCTTCGATTCTCACAGTTCTCTAAAGTCAACCAACCATTCTCATGCCGAAACATATTCACGATTTCTCCATCTCACACAAATCATTTATAAACTCCCCTGATATAGATGAAAAATATGTCCTGCGGCGGAAGCTCGGCTGAAGAAGACCTAGGATATAGGACGGTACAGGTCACTGGAAGAGACTCATACATTATATCCCTGCCCAAGCGGTGGGTTCTGAGCAACGGACTAAAGAAAGGCAGCCAACTTATATTCAAGAAGCTCGCTGACTCATCACTTCTATTAGTTCCCAGAGAAGTCTTGGAAGCTCAAGGGAGACAGAAGGAGCAGACTCTGAAGGAGTTCACAGTTAGAATAACGTCCAAAGACGATCCTACATCCATATCCCGTCGAATCATGTCATTGTACACTATCAGCGCCGACCTGATCCAAGTCAAGTATAAGGAAGGAGATATTACTCCAGCACAGAAGGCATCGATAAAGAACACGGCAAGAATGCTCCTAGGCTCTGAGATCATCTCTGAATCTTCCACGGAAATCATCATACAGATTCTAATCAATCGCATGGAATTTCCACTAGAAAAGGCCGTTAGAAGAATGTTTACGATAGCCAAGTCAATGGATGCAGAGGCTGTCTCAGCCCTCAAGGGCTTTGATGGGAGACTACTTCAAGAGGTTATAGACTCAGATCAGGACCTTGACCGCCTCAGCCTCTACGCCATACGTCAGCTCAAATACGGAATAGACCACAACCTCTTCAGAGAAATGGGTCTTAGGACGTCAAGAGAGGCACTGGGCTACCGGATTCTGATAAATGGACTCGAAAACATAGGCGACAACGCGGTGAGCACGGCGAGAAGCATCCTCGAACTTAAGAGGTTAACCGATGACCATGTCTTGGTCTTGAGCGAGCCAATGGATGAAGAAGTCTTCTCTGGCGTTCTAAAATGTCATTCGTTCGGACATCTCCTCCTCGATGATTCAATGAAGGCTTTTTTCAAGAGAGACTACCGTTTAGCCGACGATGTGATATCAAGATTCATTTCAACTGGCGAAAAATTCGAGAGGGATTCGATCAACCTGATGCTGAACAAGAAGATAGACCCCAACCTTGCAGCGGTTCTAAGACTAGTACTCTACAATTCCAAGAAGATGATGGAATACAGTAGAGACATCGCAGAGGTGACACTGAACAGAACCGTGGACGAGATAAGCACCATATAGCTGACTGAGCCAGCACTTGAAGCAGCCTGCGCCTATCTATATGAATCACTTATGAGCATCGCATGCATATATATCAATTACGCTAATCTTATATTTAGTCTACTGCGAACATAAGTAACATGCTAGATAATATAGATGATGAGGACAAGAAGATCCTTTTAGCCTTGGCCTTCGCCAAAGGCGCCGCACCCCCAGAATATATTTCATTTCACACAGGGATCAAGGATCCCATAAAGATCCTTAAGAAGATGGAGAAGGTTGGACTGGTCCACAGGAGCAAGTCTTCGGGCTGGTCCCATAGTATGAGCCTTATGTTCGAGATAACACCTCAAGCGAGAAGGGAGCTGTTTACCAGCGACCTGATCTGTATGATAGATGGACCCGGTCAACCTACAGCCTTTAAATTCGACGAGTTCGACACAGCCACCACCGCCTACGATGAAGAAATAGGGTGATTACAGATTCACAGCTACATTGACATACTAAATGAGATGGGCATACGCTCGCGGACAGACTTGGGAGAGCCGGCGCGAGCACATGTAGGTGCACTCACCAGCAGGCTCAGAACATGACGGCGAGCCACAGAGAGGCTGTCACCATGAAGAAGATCATATTCAGAGAAGAAGTCTGCATGGGCTGCGGCTTATGTGAAGTCCACTGTCTAGTACAGCATTCAAGGTCAAAGGACACCATCAAAGCGTACCGCAGAGAGGACCCAAAGCCACTAAGTCGCATCAGACTAGAAGTTGACAGACCTACAACATCGGTCGTGCAATGCCAAAACTGCAAAGACCCCCCATGTGTCATGGCCTGCCTATCTGGGGCGATGCACAAGGATATCGACAGTGGACTCGTAGTCCATGACGCTGACAGATGTGGCGGATGCCTGACCTGTGTCATCGTCTGCCCATTCGGCGCGATAAAGCCCGACTACAGCATAAGGAGAATAGTTGCAAAATGTGACATGTGCCAAGACACAGGCATCCCTTCATGTGTATCCAACTGCCCCAACGAAGCATTAGTGTACGTGGAGGCCGGCTGACGGTGCCAAAATATGTTATCGTCGGAGGTTCAGCTGGAGCCGTAGGGGCGATAGAGGCTATCAGAGAAGTGGACGCTGATGGGACGATCACAGTCATATCTGAGGAGGCGCCGCCAGCCTACTCAAGACCTATGATCGGCGAATTCCTATCAGTTGATGCTTCTATGAGGAAGCTTGCTTATCGTTCAGAAGGATTCTGGCAGCAGAACAGGGTTGAGACCATCGTGAGAAAGAAGGCTGTTGGAGTCGACTTAGCTGGAAGATGCGTGAAACTTGATGGGGGAGAAAAGGTTTACTTCGAGAGACTACTCATAGCCTCTGGAAGCAGGCCGGTTATCGTGAAGGTCAAGGGAATAGAAAAAGACGGCGTCTTCACCTTCACAACATTGGCTGATGCTTCGATATTAAAGGAGAGGATCGCGCGATCAAGGAGGGCTGTGGTCGTAGGAGGGGGACTGATCGGGGTCTACGCAGCAGATGCATTATCCGATCTGGGTGTGGAGACCACGATAGTGGAGCTTCGTGAGAGAATTCTAAGCCTCCTCCTTGACCAAGTGGCTTCAGAGATAGTTAAGACTAGGATTCAGGAGAAAGGCGTCGACGTAATCACAGGCCACTCTGTCCAGCAGATATTGGGAAAACAAGATGATGAGAGCGAAGTTGGAGCCGTCGTCTTGGACGATGGCAGGGTGATCGCCTGCGACATAGTCGTGATGGCGGTAGGCGTCAGACCACGCATCGAACTTGTACAAGGTACAGGAATAAATGTGAACGTCGGAATCGTCGTGGACAGGTTTATGCGTACGAACATGCCAGACGTGTATGCATGTGGAGACGCTGCCGAAGCCTACGACTTCATCTTGAACGACAACCGTGTACTCCCCCAGTGGCCGACAGCCTACGAGGGAGGGAGAATTGCAGGCTACAATATGGCAGGAAAGGAAGTCCAGTATCCGGGTGGAACACTCATGAGCGCGCTGAAGTACTTCGACGTCCCTGTAGCCGCCGCTGGCTTAACAGACCCAAGAGGAGACGACAGATGTGAGGTGCTCTCATCACTTGATCCCCTCACCTCAACATATAAGAAGGTCGTAGTCAAGGACGATAAGGTCGTCGGCTTCATCCTGGTCAATGACATAGAGAAAGCGGGAATACTATTCTATTTGATGAGTAAAGGCGTCAACATCGCAGGATTCAAGGAGAAACTTGTCTCAAACACCTTCGGCCTAATCAGCCTGCCGGCCAAGATAAGAAATAGGATGTTGGAGGAGAGTTTCAGAGGATGAGCTGGACTGAAGCCAACAACAGGTACAACGATGACAAGCTGATAGAAGGCTGCTCCCTATTTGGCATGATGAACCTCAGCGGAGAAAGGTTTTCTTCAAGAGACCCAGTTCGCGCCATAGCAAACATGCATGAGCGAGGCAACGGATTGGGCGGAGGCTTCGCAGTCTATGGCATCTACCCAGAACATAGGGAAGAGTACGCGTTACACATAATGTACCTTGACAGAGACGCCAAGAAAAACACTGAACGTCTTCTCAAGGAGGACTTCCACGTGAACTTCGACGAAGAAATGCCGACGAGAGAGGCGAAGGTGAAGGATCCACCAATACTCTGGAGATACTTCGTGCAACCTCGCAGGAGACAGCTGACAAAAGACGACGACTACGTGATGGAGAAGGTGATGAAGATCAACACGCAGACAGGAAAGGCCTTCGTTTTTTCAAGCGGCAAAGATATGGGAGTCTTCAAGGGTGTAGGGTTCCCAGAGGACATCGCCGAATACTACTGTCTAGAGGAATACAGGGGATACATGTGGACCTGCCACGGAAGGTTTCCAACAAACACTCCAGGCTGGTGGGGTGGCGCACACCCATTCAGCATACTCGACTGGAGCGTCGTCCACAACGGTGAAATCTCCTCTTACGGCATCAACCGACGCCATCTTGAAATGTACGGTTACAGATGCACCATGCAGACCGACACAGAGGTTTTAGCATACACATTTGACCTCCTCATAAGACGCCATCATCTTCCCATCGAGGTGGCGGCCCAGATCATCGCACCACCATTCTGGAACGAAATCGACAGACAGCCGCCACAGAGGCGCCGGCTCCTGACAGCACTTCGCCAGACATATGGCAGCCTGCTGATGAACGGCCCATTCAGCATCATAGTAGCCCACCAGGGGGAAATGATAGGGTTAACGGACAGGATCAAACTGCGCCCACTGTCGGCAGGGCTCAAGGGAGACTTCCTCTACCTCTCCTCGGAAGAATCAGCCATCAGCCTGATTTCCCCCCATCTAGACAGGATTTGGCGTCCGAAGGGAGGGGAGCCGGTTGTGGGAAGGCTTGGAGCAAGAGGGGTCAAAGAGCTCCTTGTCAGGAGTGAGATGCAATGAACTACTGTGAACCAGAATATGTTGTCGACAGAGATGACAGCAGGTGTATAAGATGCAAGGTCTGTGTCAACCAGTGCACATACGAGACACACTATTATGATCCAGAAGACGACAGAGTCTACAGCAGAAGTGAAAGATGCGTCAACTGCCACAGATGTGTAGTCTTCTGTCCAACCCAAGCTATCTCCATCAGAAGGAACCCAACCGCCTACACAGCAAACGACAACTGGACCCAAGAGGTAATCATGGACATCAAGAGGCAGGCGGAAGTGGGCGGAGTCCTCCTAACCGGGATGGGATGTGATAAACCAAACTACTCCTACTGGGATAGGCTACTATTGAACGCGAGCCAAGTCACAAACCCCTCAATCGACCCAATAAGGGAGCCCATGGAACTCCGCACCTATCTAGGCTCAAGACCTGACAGGCTCGAGTTGGAGATGGAAAGCGGAGAGATGATATTGAAGACCAAGCTGGCACCTCAAGTATGCGTTGAAACACCAATCCTCTTTTCAGCCCTCTCCTATGGCGCGATCAGCTACAACGTACACGAAGCCCTAGCGAGAGCAGCCTCACAGTTCGGGACCCTATTCAATACAGGAGAGGGGGGACTGGACAGTAGGCTATACAAGTTTGGAGACCACACGATCGTCCAGGTGGCTTCAGGCCGATTCGGCGTCCACCAAGACTACTTAGATGTGGGGGCTGCAGTTGAAATCAAGATCGGCCAGGGAGCGAAACCTGGAATAGGAGGCCACCTACCTGGTGAGAAGGTTGGCCCAGAGGTTTCTAGAACGCGGATGATACCCGTGGGAACAGACGCCCTATCACCAGCTCCACAGCATGACATCTACTCAATCGAGGACCTACGTCAACTGATCTACGCTCTTAAGGAGGCAACAGACTACACAAAACCGGTTTCAGTCAAGATAGCGGCGGTGCACAATTCAGCCGCCATCGCAAGCGGCATAGCCAGGGCAGGCGCAGACATCATCGCCATAGACGGAGTTAGAGGGGGAACAGGAGCCGCTCCAAAGGTCTGCCGTGATAACGTCGGCATACCAATAGAACTTGCCCTGGCATCAGTCGACCAGCGGCTACGTGACGAGGGAATCAGGAACAAGGTTTCCATTATCGCCGCAGGAGGCATCAAGAGCAGCGCAGATGTGGTGAAGGCCATCGCCTTAGGCGCAGACGCAGTATACATTGCAACAGCAGCCCTCGTAGCCATAGGGTGCACGGTCTGCCAGAGATGCTATACGGGAAAATGCCCATGGGGAATCGCTACCACAGACCCATGGATTTCGAAGAGGGTGAACCCAGACATAGCCACCAGAAGGCTGGTCAACCTACTTCAGGCCTGGAGCTGGGAGATTAAGGAGATGATGGGCGGGATGGGGGTTAACGCCATCGAAAGCCTCAGGGGAAACCGACTGCATCTCCGTGGCGTCGGACTGACAGAGGCTGAACTGAAGGTTCTCGGAGTGAAGGCAGCAGGTGAATGAATAAGATGGAGACTGGAAGCAAGGGGGCGGTGTCAGAGTTCTCCTGGATGAACCTCCGTGACCGTGTCACATTAGGAGATGGCGTGGCGAAGGTGAACGCCGAAGGCATGTACTACGGTGACCTCAACGCCCTAACGAAGGCCCTGAACCGAGACAGTGTGAAGAAGATAGAAATCTTCAACGTCTACGGACAGAGATATCTTGGCACAGGCCTAGAGGGAAACAGCCACATTGAAATCCATGGGACGCCAGGAAACGACCTCGGCGCATTCATGAAGCAGACGACCTTGGTCGTCCACGGAAACGCACAGGACGGCTGCGGCAACACCATGGACAGCGGCAAGATCATCGTCCACGGCTACGTGGGGGACATCGTGGGATATTCGATGAGAGGTGGAAGCATCTTTGTTAGAGACGACGCCGGATACCGCGCAGGAATACATATGAAGGAGTATCAGGAGAAAAAGCCGGTTCTCGTGATAGGGGGCACGGCCCAAGACTTCCTCGGAGAATACATGGCGGGAGGTATACTAGTTGTCCTAGGTCTCACCCTCCAAGGTGACTTAAGGCATACGGCCAGGTTCGTTGGCACAGGAATGCATGGGGGAAAGATGTATATCAGAGGAAAGGTCGACGGCCTATCACGGGATGTTGAGGCAGTGG
>Ga0272448_1002193_pt1 | contig 24997 bp, 21 predicted proteins | sample YNPCB0191_FD_202220 | JGI IMG/M metagenome (GOLD analysis project Ga0272448, IMG submission 202220) | Hot spring sediment microbial communities from Yellowstone National Park, WY, United States - YNP-CB-019-1 | ecosystem: Environmental > Aquatic > Thermal springs > Hot (42-90C) > Sediment... | reverse complement strand
CAACCCGAGCAGGGTCGGTCATCCGCGTGTGCTGCCATTGCCAGCCACCCCGTTTGAGGCGCTTGAACCCCTGCTCACACCAAGCACATCGTGGTATCGCTACACTTCTGAATGACAACAATCCCATACTCAACATCGCGAGAACTGCAACCTGTGGCTTGCTGGGGTGAGGCATGTGGATTGACAATTCACGGGTCCAGTAGGATAATACTTGGTGGCGAGACATGATCTTCTTCCTGCTGTATTGGGGGTCTGGTAACTACCATGTATAGCAGCAGAGGATCTGTCTCGCCACCCCTTGCTGGAACGCGAACAAAAACCTACCCTTGAAAGGGGTGCACACCGGGCCGGGCGTTATCGGCCTGGCCTTCTGCGCGCGAGATGAATCAAGCCGAGAGTAACTTTACAGGAGGCAAACATGCCAACCGAGCAAGAGATTCGCGAAGCGTTGCGTCCGGTGATAGACCCGGAGATCGGGATGAGCGTCGTGGATTTGGGCATGATCCGCGAGGTCGTGATCGCCGGCGACCAGGTGGAGATCAAGATGGTGCTGACCGCGCCGTTCTGCCCCCTGGCCAACTTCCTCACCGAGCAGGTGCGGCTGGCAGCGGAGTCCGTGCCCGGGGTCAAGGAGGCGAAGGTTACCCTGCTCCAGGAGCGATGGGACCCCTCATGGATGCAGCGGTAGAGCCTCTCCTCTCGCGCGGAGATGCCGCCATGCTGAAGGTCGCCATTATCGGAGGCGGTTCCACCTATACCCCCGAACTCATCCAGGGCTTCCTGCACCGCGCCGCGACGTTTCCGCTGACCGAACTGTGGCTGATGGACATCTCCGAGGAGCGGCTTCGGATTGTCGGAGGGTTCGCCCAGCGGATGGTGGAATCGCAGGATGGCCGGTTCACGGTTCACCTGACAACCGACCAAAGCGAAGCCCTGCGCGGCGCTCGCTATGTGATCACCCAACTGCGCGTGGGGGGCATGGCTGCCCGCCGCGAAGACGAATACCTGGGGCATCGGCACGGCCTCATCGGGCAGGAGACCACCGGAGTCGGCGGGATGGCCAACGCACTGCGTACGATCCCCGTCATCCTCAACATCGCTGCGGAGATGCGTCGCCTGGCCCCGGGCGCGCTCCTGGTGAATTTCACCAATCCCGCGGGGCTCATAACCGAAGCGGTGAGCCGCTATGCCCCTGACATCCCTGTCGTAGGACTGTGCAACGTCCCCTACACGACCAAGATGGGCATCCTGCAACGGCTTGGCGCGGACATCGCATCGTCCATCTCTCCACAAATCGTGAACCTGAAGACGCTCGGCCTCAACCATCTCTCCTGGCATTACGGCTTCACTGTCGGAGGCGACGACCTCTGGCCGGAGATTCTCGCAAGGTTCCTTGCCGACTTGAGGCAGGCGCGCGAGCCAGAATGGGATCCCAGCACCATAGAAGCGCTGCGGATGATCCCCAACGGCTACCTGAAATACTACTACGATACGGACAGGCAACTCGCCAAGCAGGCCCAATGGCCGCCCTCGCGCGCCGAACAAGTCATGGCGATTGAGGCCGACCTGTTGCGCGAGTACGCGGCCCCTGGCGCGTATAAGTTGCCCAACGCCCTGATGCAGCGCGGAGGCGCCTACTACTCCACGGTAGCCACGCAATTGCTCCACGCACACTTCAACGACCTTGGAGAAGCCCACGTCGTCAACGTCCCGCACCGGGGCACAGTGCCAGGCTGGCCGCCCGACTGGGTGCTGGAGATGCCCTGCCGTGTGGACGCAACGGGCATTCATCCCCTGCCCACCGACCCGCTGCCCCCCGCCTGCTTCGGACTGCTGGCCCACGTGAAAGCCTATGAGATCCTCACCGTGGAAGCGGCTATCCACGGAGACCGCCGTGCGGCCTACCAGGCGCTGCTGGCGCATCCCCTGGGTCCCCGCGCCGACAGGGTACAGGCCGTGCTGGATGACTTGCTGACGACGAACCGGCCCTACCTGCCGCAGTTCTGGATGTGAGGCAGACCCTATGCTAGATCCGCTCCCGAAGAAGCATAACGCGACGCCCCGATACTTTCTTGGCGTGGATATCGGCAGCAGCAAGAGCCACGCCCTGATTGCCGACGAGACGGGCCATGCCCTGGGTCTGGGAATCGGCGGGCCAGGGAACCACGAAGTCGTGGGCTACGAGGGTCTGGCCGCTACGCTCAACGCCATTACCGACGAAGCCCTGAGGATGGCAGGGGTCTCCAAGGGGCAGATCGTCGGCGCCGGCTTTGGCATCTCGGGCTACGATTGGCCGTCGGAAGACGAGCCGACGCGACAGACCATCCAGACGCTCGGACTGCCGGCGCCGTACACGTTCGTCAACGATGCCACCATCGGCCTCATCGCCGGGGCCAAGCAGGGCTGGGGGGTGGCGGTCGTGTCGGGCACGTCCTGCAATTGTCGCGGGCGCGACGCCCAAGGCCGCGAGGGCCGCGTTACCGGCGCCGGCTCCGCGTTTGCCGAGTATGCCGGCGCCGCTGAACTCGTGGGCAAGGCCGTGCAGGCCATCGCCCTGTCCTGGACCATGCGCGGCCCGGAAACCCGTCTTACCGAGACGTTCCTGAGATTGACAGGAGCCACCGGTGCCGCAGACCTTATGGAGGGCCTGACACAAGGGCGGTATAGCCTGACGGCGGACGCCGCCCAGGCCGTGTTCCGCGTCGCCGCAGAAGGCGACCACGTGGCCCGAGCCATCATTCGCTGGGCCGGACGCGAGTTAGGCAGCCTGGCCGTCGGCGTGATTCGGCAACTGGGAATGGAATCGTTGGAGTTTGAGGTCGTCCTGGTCGGCAGCATGTTCAAGGGCAACCCGCTACTCACAAAAGCGATGGCCGCCGTCGTCCATCGTGTGGCGCCAAAGGCCCGCCTGGTAAGACTCGCCGCGCCACCCGTCATTGGCGGCGTATTGCTGGGAATGGAGCAAGTGGGCCTGAACGCGGCCGGGGTTCGGGAGCGCCTGATAGAATCCACTAACGGGCTGTTTGCGGCCTACCATGCTGTAATCCGCGAATAGACGCGGGCTAGGCGTCTTTTACCATGCCGACGCTGACCTCCACCCGGACTTCATGCCTGCCCGCCTCCGCCAGAGGCAACACCTGCCCTTGCACAGGCCGGCCATCTACCCGGATGGAGACCGCATTCCCCAAGCCCACGCGCCGCACCGAAATGCGATAGCGGACCCCCCGGAAGACGCGGGTGGCCTCAAATCCGCCCCAATGGCGTGGGATCACCGGCGCGATGGACAGGCCGCGCAACGTGGGGCGGATGCCCAACAGCCATTGCGTAACGGCCACGTAGTTCCAGGCAGCCGCGCCCGTCAGCCACGAGTTCTTCGCTTCGCCGTGGTTCGGCGCATCGCGCCCGGCGATCATCTGCGCATACACATACGGCTCGCATCGGTGAAGGTCGCTCATCCCCTCGCGGGCGGACGGGTTGATGCGCATGTAGTAGTCGTGCGCCTGGTCTCCGTTCCCGAGAATCGCCTCGGCGATCATGATCCACGGGTTGGTGTGGCAGAAGATGCCGGCATTTTCCTTGTAGCCAGGAGGGTAGGATGAGATCTCGCCCAGGTGCACGTAGTAGCGGGAATACGCCGGCTGGTGCAACAGGAGACCATGGGGAGTCGCCAGGCGCTCCCGCACCGAAGCCAACGCCTTCTCGGCATGGCCCTTGTCGCGCCCGATACCTGCCAAAACACACAAGCCTTGCGGCTCAATGTAAATCTGGCCTTCCTCGCACTCGCCGGAGCCCACCTTGTTCCCCAGAGCATCGTAAGCCCGCAGGAACCATTCGCCATCCCAGCCGTGCTCCAAGACCGCCTGCTCCATTTGCGCAGCGGCCTGCTCGTACTGACGCGCCACGTCCTCGGTGCCACGCGCCGAAGCAATGTCGGCCACCTCCCTCGCCGCCAAGACAAACAACGCTGCAATGAACACCGACTCGGCGGTGCCGCCCTCTGCAATAGGGGCCGTCTGGAACGAGTCCCCCGGCTCACTGGACAGCGTGTTGAGATTCAGGCAGTCGTTCCAATCGGCACGGCCTATCAGCGGCAAGCGGTGCGGCCCAAGTCGGTCAAGGGTGTACTGCAAACTGCGACGCAGGTGCTCGTACAGGGGTTCCTCAGACCCCGCCTCGTTGTCGTAGGGAACGGGCTCGTCCAGGATGCTGAAATCGCCGGTCTCCTTGAGGTAGGCCGCAACCGACAGCACCAGCCACAGCGGGTCATCGTTGAACTGGTCGCCGATGGCCTTGTTGCCGCGCCCGGTGAGCGGCTGGTACTGGTGGTAGGCACCCCCCGACCTCAACTGCGTTGCGGCCAGGTCCAGGATTCGGCGCCGCGCTCGCGCCGGCACCATGTGAACGACGCCAAGCACATCCTGATTCGCGTCGCGGAAGCCCATACCGCGGCTAATCCCCGACTCAAAGAACGAAGCCGAGCGCGCCAGGTTGAACGTAACCATACACTGGTAGGCGTTCCAGATGTTCACCATGCGGTTGGTGTGAGGGTCAGGGGTGTTCACCTGCAACGCACCGAGAAGCCCATCCCAGTACTCGCGCAATGCCTCAAACGCTGCATCCACTTCGCGTGGGTCTAGGCATTTCGCGATGACGGGCAAAACCGTCCGCTTGTTGATGATCAGCGAGTCAGGTGGGTCAAACTTCTCGTCTGGCGGGTTCTCGTGATAGCCCAGCAGGAAGATGATACGGCAGGTCTCGCCCGCAGCCAGGGCGACTTGCACGTGATGCGAACCCATGGGCGACCAACCGTGGGCCACCGAATTGGCGGACTGTCCGCGCTCCACCGCCAGCGGCCGGTTCCAGCCGCGATACGGGCCGAGAAACGCATCACGCTGGGTGTCAAAACCCGACAGCGGCTCCGAGCAGGCGAAGAAGGCGAAATGATTGCGCCGCTCGCGGTATTCGGTCTTGTGGAAGATAACGCCGTCCGCCACCTCCACCTCGCCGGTGTTGAGATTCCGCTGGAAGTTCGTGGCATCATCCCAGGCATCCCACAGGCAGAATTCCACAGCCGAGAAGACAGAGAGTGCGCACGGTCCGCCCCGCTGATTCGCGAGCGTGAGATCCCATATCTCCAGGCTCGCGCCGAGGGGCACAAAGTAGCGCGTCTCGGCGCGGATGCCTCGGAACGTGGAACCGATGACGGCATAACCCAACCCATGGCGGCAGACAAAATCCTCTGCGTTATGTCTAGTTGGCTGCCACGAAGGCGACCAGAACTCACCTGTCGTGTTGTCGCGCAGGTAGATATAGCGCCCGCCCTCATCTGCAGGGACGTTATTGTAACGGTAGCGCGTAAGCCTGCGAAGCCGCGCGTCGCGGTAGAACGAGTAGCCGCCAGCGGTGTGGGAGATGAGGCCGAAATACGCCTCGGCGCCCAGATAATTGAACCAGGGGAGCGGCGTATCCGGGCGGGTGATCACGTACTCGCGATGTTCATCGTCAAAGTAGCCGTACTTCATGCTGTTCCCGGAGCCCTCACTCCATCACCCTGCCGCTTTCCATGACCCCGCGATACCAGTAGGCGCTGGATTTGGGGATGCGACGCTGGGTCGCGTAGTCTACATAGACGAGGCCAAAACGCGGGCTGTACCCGTGCGCCCACTCAAAGTTGTCCAGCAGCGACCATACGAAGTAGCCGCGCAAGGGGACGCCTTCGGCCAGCGCCCGCCCGGCCGCCAGGAGATGCCGCTTCAGGTAGGCGATCCGCCTCGCGTCTTCCACGCGCCCGTCGGGACCAACCCGGTCATCGTAGGCCGCGCCGTTCTCCGTAATGTAGAGCGCAGAAAACGTGTAGTCGCGACGCAGGCGTATCAGCAGTTCGTACAGCCCCTCGGGGCAAACCTCCCATCCCATGTACGTCCGCTCGGCATTGGGGAGCACCGTGGGCGGCTCGTTTTGCGATTCAGGCACGGCATCGCTCCGCACAATCGTGCGCGCGTAGTAGTTCACGCCGAGGAAGTCCAGAGGCGCGGCAATGGACTTGAGGTCGCCCCCCTGAACGAAGGACATGGAGCGCCCGAAATGCCTCACCACATCCGCCGGATAGCCGCGCCCGGCCAGCGGGTCAAGAAACCATCGGTTGATGATGCCATCTCTCAAGCGGGCCGCCTCCGCATCGGCCGGACTGGGCGAAGCGGGCACTACCGCCGTTAGGTTGAGCGCGATGCCAATCTGCGCGCCCGGGGCATTGCGCCGAATAACGGGCACAGCCCACCCATGCGCGAGCAGGAGATGATGCGCGGCTGCCAGAGCCTCGTCCATGTCCGCATGGCCGGGCGCGTGGCGACCTTCCAGATACCCCACGAACGCGCTAATATAAGGCTCATTCAGCGGCATCCAGTGCTTCACGCGGTCGCCCAGGCTGCGACTCGCCAGGTCCGCGTATTCCACGAACGCCTCGGCGGTGGCGCGGGCCGGCCACCCCCCGCGATCCTGCAGAGCCTGTGGCAAGTCCCAGTGGTACAACGTAACGAACGGCGTGATGCCGGCGTCCAGCAACGCATCCACAAGGCGGTTGTAGAAGTCAAGCCCGGGCGCATTGACGCGGCCATAGCCCTCCGGCAGCAGGCGCGGCCAGGAGATGGAGAACCGGTAGGCCCGCAACCCCAGTTCCCGCATCAGCGCCACATCCTCGCGCCAGCGATGGTAGTGATCGCAGGCCACGTCGCCCGTGTCGCCGTTGGCGATTTTCCCGGGCGTGTGGCTGAACCGGTCCCAAATGCTCTCCCCCTTCCCGTCCTCGTTCCACGCGCCTTCAATCTGATAGGAGGACGTCGCCGCTCCCCATACGAAACCCCGCGGGAACACCGTCTGCGAAGAATCTGCGTTGGACATGCGCAAGCCTCTCACAGCGAGTTTGCCTTGATGAAATCCAAGATTTCGCCGACTCTGCCAAAGGCCAGGCAAGTAACCGTGTCCGCCCCGCCGTAGTAGATGGCAAGCCGCCCGGTCGGCGGGTCGCACAGCGCCGCGCACGGGAACACCACGTTGGGCACATCGCCCACGCATTCATAGTACTCCCTAGGATTCAACAGGTACGGGCGTGTCCTGTACATCACCTTCCAGGGCTGCTCCAAATCCAGCAGTGCGGCGCCGAAACTATAAACGAAGCCATTGCACGAGGTCAGCACCCCGTGATAGAAGAGCAACCATCCCTCCGAGGTTTCTATCGGCGTAGGCCCTGCGCCCACTTTGGTGGATTGCCAGCCGTCCACCGGCGACATCACGTGGCGGTGGTGGCCCCAGTGGATCATGTCCGGGCTTTCGCTGTAGAAAATGTCGCCGAAAGGCGTATGCCCCCGGTCGCTGGGTCGGCTGAGCATAGCGAACTTGCCATTGATCCGGCGGGGGAACAGCACCCCATTCCGGTTGTACGGCAGAAAAGCGTTCTCCAACTGGTAGAACGTCTTGAAATTATACGTGTATCCCACACCGATGGTCGGCCCGTAGTAGCCGTTGCACCACGTAACGTAATACCGATCCTCCAGCCAACATACGCGGGGGTCATACCCATAGACAAACGTCCCGATCTCCTCGTCGTCGCACTCAAAGTGGATGCGCCTGGGCTCAATCTGCCAGCGCACCCCATCGCTGCTGAAGCCGGCGTGGAGTTGCATACGACGGGCCGTGTTGTCGCACCGAAACACTCCCGCGAACCCGCCACCGAAAGACACCACGGCGCTGTTGAAGATGCTGTTAGCATCCGGCACCGCGTCGCGGGTGATGATGGGGTTTCTGGCAGAGCGCCACAGTACTTCGCTGCTCCCCGCAGGCCGTTCTTCCCAGGGCACATTCGGTAGTTCGGGACCAAAAACCAGCACCATGGACAACACCTCATCCGTGTCCTTCCGCTATTCTCGCGCATAGCGTCTGCACGCAACCCAGTGCTCGCTCTCCACCGCCACCAGCGTGGGCTTTTGCGTCCGGCAGGCTGCGTCCCTCATCGTTTGCGGGCACCTGTTGTAGTATACACAACCGGCCACGTTTTCCAACTGCTCGCCCCGCAGTTCAATCTCCACCTCCTCCCACTTCTTGTCCAGCCGCGGCGCCGAGGCGATCAGCATCTGGGTATACGGATGGAGCGGGGTCCCAAATATCCGCTCCGTTGCCCCCATTTCCATGATGCACCCACGGTAAAGGATCACCGCCCTTTCGCTGATGTAGTAACCCAGCGAGAGATCATGGGTGATGAACAGGATGGAAAGGCCCCGCGACTTGAGGTCCGCCAGCAGGTTGAGCACATCCACCCGTGTGGAGGCGTCTAGCATACTGATAATCTCGTCGGCTACCAGAAACTGGACATCCAGCAGGAGCGCCCGCGCGATGAGGAATCGCTGAAGTTGCCCCCCGCTCAACTGGTGCGGAAACTTGCCCAAAACCTGCCCAGGATTGAGGCCCACAGCCCGCAGCGTGCTCTCCATCCGGTCCTGCCACTCTGCCGCCGGCGTGTCGGGAAAGAACTCATCCCGCAGGATTCGGAACGTCCGATCCGCCTTGAAGATGGGATTATAGGAACTGAACGGATCCTGAAACACTCCCTGAACCCTGCGATAGTACTCTTTCAACGCCGAACCTTTTAGCGTGGAAATGTCCACGTCGTTGAACACAATTCGCCCCGAAGTTGCCGGAATCAGCCGCAGGATCATCCTTCCGATTGTGCTTTTCCCGCTTCCACTTTCGCCGATGAGCGACATCACCTCCCCATCGCGCACATCAAAACTGACATCGCTCACGGCCACGAGCGCCCGCCCCCCAAAGGTGCCAACCCTGTAGACCTTGGATACACGATCAAGCGTCAGCATCCGCGCCAAACTCCTTCCAACAGGCTACAAAGTGGCCGGCTTCAATCTCCACGAAGGGAGGCACTTCCATGCACTTCTCAAAGGCCATGGAGCACCGGTCCCGGAAGCGGCATCCGGCGGGCGGGTCAAGCAGCAACGGCGGCCTGCCCGGGATGCCCGACAGCCGCCTCTCGGCGTACCTGACGCCAACCTTCGGCAGGGACGCAATCAGCAGCCTCGTGTACGGGTGCCGCGGCGCGCGGATGATGACATCGGTGGAGGCTTTCTCGGCCAGTTGGCCTGCGTACATGATGAGGATGCTATCTGCCATCTGATACAAGATGGAAATGTCGTGGGTGATGACGATGAGACTCCTCACGAACTCGCGATCCCGGAATCCGACCAGCATCTCCGCCACGGCCTTCTGCGTGGACACATCCAGCGCCGAGGTGATCTCATCCGCGATGAGCAGCGAGGGATTCAGCAGGACCGACAGGACCATCACGGCCCGCTGCTTCATGCCGCCCGACAGTTCTATAGGATACATGCCGAGCACATCGTGCGACAGTTCCACCAGGTCCAACCTTCGCTTGAGTTCCGGCAGGATAGTGGCGAAATCCACCCCCTTGGACTGAAGCAATTCGGCAATGATCTTGCCGATCTTTCGCGTCGGGTTCAGCGCATTCATCGCGTACTGCGGAATTACAGAGATTTTCGTAAAGCGATACTCGCTCATACGCTTTGCGTCGTCTAGGGGGAGCAATTCTCCGTCCAGTCTCACCTGTCCCGCGACAAGCCTCATGGGCGGCACCAGCCGAATCAGACTGTTGGCAAGCGTAGATTTGCCGCAGCCGGATTCGCCGGCTAACCCCATGATCTCACCGTCGGCAACAGCAAATGTCGCCTTCTCAAGGGCCTGGACGTCTCCCCTCAGGGTCTGGTAGTACACCGTGAGATTCTCTACTTGCAGGCTCATGGTCTCACATCTCTCTGAGTTTGGGGTTGAAAACCTCGTCCAGCCCCACGTTGGTAACATACAGGGCACCCACAATGGCCATGATGGCCAGCCCCGGCGGAATGAACCACCACCATATCCCTAGCAGGAGCGCGCCCCACAGCACCGCATTGTTCATCATCAGCCCTAGCGAAACGGCATTCGTCGGGCCGAGGCCGATGAAATCCAGCGTGGCCGCATTGAGGATGGCCCCCCCGAACTGAAGGATGAAAACCAACAGCAAATACGACATCATGTTCGGCGCGATCTCGGTGAAGATAATCCTCCACGGGCTCATCCCACTCAACCGCGCCAGGTCAACGAAGTCCCTGGACCGCAAGGAAAAGGTCTGCGCGCGGATTGCCCTGGCCGCCCAGGGCCATGCCGTGCACCCGATGAACACGCTCTCGGTCATGATACCGCGAACTTTGAGGTACGCCGCGATAATGAGCAGGATGGCCAGCGTGGGGATCACCAGGATGATGTTCGTGAGCATATTCAGCGCTTCATCAACCATGCCGCCGCGATACCCAGCAGTGAAACCGACGATGACCCCTATGAGAGTACCCAAGCCCCCGCCGACGACTCCCACCAGGAACGTTGCCTTGAGACCGTACACGAACTGGGTGAAGACATCCTGCCCGAACATCGTCGTCCCGAACCAATACTTGGCCGATGGAGGCTGCGCCCCAAGAGGATTGACGTAGTCGTAGGGGGCATAGCGCGTGAGCAGGGGGCCCACGAATGTGAGCACAAGGAAGAAAAGTACGACGCTTAACCCTACCCGCAGTTTGTTGTTCCGCAGCGCGAAGTAGAGAGTCTCGCTTCTCACTTTTCGTTTCATCATGCCGACTCACCCATCATACCCAGTCTCGTCCGCGGATCCACGATGACATAGGCAATGTCAATCGCGAAGTTGGCCAGCAGCACGCCGATAATGATGAACAGGAAGCACCCCTGAATCAGGAAGTAGTCCTGATTCTGTATAGCCTGAAGGATCAGATAGCCGATGCCGGGATACGAGAACACCACCTCGGTTACCAGAGCGCCCGCGACGATTACCCCCAGATCCAGCGACAGGCCCGTGATCTGGGGGAGAATCGCATTCCGGAACGCGTACTTGCGGATGAGTCCGCGCGGCGCGCCCAGAGCCTCCAGATAGTGGGAATAGTCGGCCTCCAGTTCATAGATGATCATGTTCCTCATGCCGATGGCCCACCCCCCAAACTTCACGAGGAAAATGGAGGCAAACGGCAAGAACCAATGTTTCAGGACGCTGCCGATGAATGTCCAGGACAGATGAGGCCTCAAGGAAAAACCGTACGCGCCTGCAATGGGGAAGATGCCCCAGACCACCCCAAAGGCCCAAGCCAACACAATGCCCAGCCACATGTAGGGCGTAGCCGTGAGGATGTACCCCAGCGGCAGGAGGGTGTTGTCCAGCCACTTGTTGCGCGCCGCGAAGGCCCCAAACCAGTTCCCCGCGAACCAACTCAACAGAACTGCCGGCAACAACAGGAAAACATCGTAGGGTACGGCGCGCAGGATAATCTTGATGACGGGCTGCGGGAACAGGTACACGCTGGTCCCCAGGTCGCCGTGAAAGATCGCATTCCAGAAGTTCAGGTACTGCTGCCATACAGGGACATCCAGACCGAAGGCCCGGGTGTAGTAGCCGTACATAACCTCAACGGCCTCCGCATGGAGCGAGGCCCGCGACAGCATGGTCTGCACAGGATCGCCTGGCATGAACCGGGGAATCAGCCAATCAATGGTTACCGCCAGGAAAAACGTCAGCACATAGATCAGCAGTTTGCGGCCCAAATACCGTCTCACGTCCGAATCCTCCCCAACAGACCTGCAAGAACACCGCCCCTCCCGCAAGTGGCAAGAGGGGCGGTGTTGAGCAGGTCTACCGGAGCCGCTCCAGCCACTAGGGTTACTTTGCTGGCTTCAACTCGGTGAGCATGATGAGCCCGCCCATCTGCCAGTACCCGGACCAGGTGCACGGCAGCCGGCTCGGAGTATTGGAAGACTCCGTCGGCCAGTTCGTCCAGACCGCGTCGCTGTACTGAGCCCAGAGGCCGTTGTACCAGAGCGGGATGACAGGCATCTCTGTGAGCATCAGCTCCTGAATCTGCGAGCAGACTGCCTTCATCCCGGCCTCGTCGCTGGACGGCGTCGCAGCCAATTTGTCCACCAGGTCAAACATCTTCTGGTTGTTCCACCGGCCGAAGTTGCCGCTGCCCATGACATCCTGGATGGGATGCCGGAACAACAGGTTGTACAACGTCCAGGGCGTGTTGCTCATCCCGGCCCAGTTATTGAGGGTCATGTCAAAGGTGCCCGTCGTCAGGGCCGTATTCCAGGCTCCGTAGTCCGGCGTGGCATCCTTGACATTGATCCCCGCTGCCTGGGCGCTCTTGGCGATGATCTTAATCGCCTCCATCCAGTCTGTCCAACCGAACGGGCAGGTAACCTCCAGTTCAATCTTGGAGCCATCCGGCGCTTCCACAAACCCATCACCGTTGACATCCTTGTATCCGGCGGAAGCCAGAATCTGCTTGGCCTTGGCGGTGTCAAAGGTGAAGCCCAGTTTCGCCACCACGTTCTTGTCCACGTACTTCTCCAGCGATGGGAGAAGCCCAGTGGGGTTCGCTGCCTTGACAAGCCCCGCGTAGGCAACGTTGACGATGTCCCCCGTGTTGATGGAGAAGGCCAGGGCTTTCCGGAAGGCCGGATCATCCATGGGTTTCTTCGTCGTGTTCAGAAACAGGACAGCCGTGTTGGCCGAGAGCATGTACGGAGGCCCGGCGAAGTACGTTTTGACATAGCCCTTCTCCGACAGCGTCGCGATGCCCGGCAGGAAGTTGTTGCTCAGGTCCACTTCGCCCTTGACCACAGCCCCCAGCGCCACGTTGTTGCTGGAGAACCGCATGTCCACGATTCGTTTGGGCGCCGGCTTCATGCCAAGCAGTTTCGTGGCCCACCAGTTCTCATTGCGCAGCCACACGTTGCGGTCTTCGCTGTGCGTCTCATACAGGTACGCGCCCGAGCCAACGGGTTTCTCATTCGCACCGGCGGTAATCTGTTCCTCTGTGCGACCCTCCCATAGATGCTTGGGCACGATGGCGATGTTGTAGAGGTTGTTGTCCCATTCCTGGTAGAGCGGGTTTGTGAACTCAAACGTGATGTCGTAGTCGCTGGTCGCGGTGGCACTCTTCAGGTACTTCCACGTGGGGCTGAACCAGATGGCCGCGTACTTCTTGCCGAGTTCGTAGGTGAAGACAACGTCGGCCGCGGTCATCGGCTTGCCATCGCTCCAGGTGATGCCCTGTCTGAGTTTCAGTTCGTAGGTGTCGGCATCCACCCACTTCCCGCTCTCGGCGAGCCAGGGGATCATCTTGTCGGACAGCGGATCGTACAGGAACAGGGTCTCGTACACAAGCCCGATGGTCCCCGTTGTGTTTGCCTTGCTCCATGTAATGAAGGGGTTCCAGTCTGACGGCGGCCCCCACGCTGCGCCGCTCACGTAGAGAGTCTCATTGCGGGGATAGACGACCTCGGTGGGTTTCTCGGGGACTGCGGTAACGACGACCGGAACCGTCTCCTTCACGGTTACCGTTTGAATCACGGGCACCGTCTCCTTGACGACAACCTTCTCCGGCGTCGGCGTAGGCCCGCATGCGGCGAGCATGCTCAGGACGACCACCAGCACCGAAAGGGTAGATAGCACGCGCTTCATTGTGCACTCCTCCTCGCTTTTCGGTAGGGGATCACGAGGTGATCCTGCGAATACCCTCACACAGATCGTGGATCGGTCATGCCTGTTGTTTCCCTTTTTCTCCTCCTTCTGCAGTAACTGGTGTCCGCCGTTCTACCGGCGCGCGCCACACGATCCCCGCACAACCAACTCTGTCGGGAGCACGAGCCTCTGCGGAACGCTCGTTGAATCCGGCGGACGGTTGATCAAATCCAGCAACAACTGAACCGCTGTCCGTCCCAGGTCGTCAATGGGCTGTCGAACCGTGGTGAGAGCCGGTTGCACCGCCGTCGCCACGGGCAAATCGTCAAAACTGGTCAGCGCGATGTCTCCGGGCACTTCCACCCCTTCCTGGCGCAGTGCCTTGAGCACCCCCACTGCCATCACATCGCTGGCAACAAAGATGGCCGTGGGCGAGACCCCGAGAAGCCGATGTGCCGCGGCCATCCCCCCACCCTCGCGGTAGTCGCCTTCCACGATGAGCGAAGGATCCACCGGAAGCCCGTGGGCTTCCAACGCCCGCTTGTACCCCGCGAGGCGGTCTTGCGCGCTCAGCATCCCCAGCGGCCCTGTAACCGTCGCAATACGCTTGTGGCCCAGGCGAATCAGGTGCTCCGTGGCCATGCGCGCGCCGCCGAGATTGTCCACATCCACATAGGTTACCCGCGCGTCCAAATGCCTCCCGATGAGCACAAAGGGGATGCTGTCGTTCAGCAGGCGGGGAATCAGTGGGTCGTCGCTGGTCGCCGAGGCCACGATCACGCCGTCCAGGTAGGCCGAGCGCAGCACGCGCTGGTAGATGGCATCGGAACCCTCCGGGCTGTTGAACAGCGACAACATGAGATGATAGCGGTTCTCGTTACACGCCGCCGTGATCCCGGCCAGCAACAGAGAGAAGAAAGGATCCGTGAAAAGGGTCGTTACCGATTCGGGGATGATAACTCCAATGATTTGGGTGCGGCGGGTAACGAGACTGCGGGCAGCCGCATGGGGCTGGTAGCCGGTTTCACGGATGACCTGCCAGACACGCCGCCTCACTTCGTCGCGCACATTGGGTTCATCATTCACCACGCGCGAAACGGTGGAGCGCGAAACACCGGCCAGTTTGGCGATTTGCTCAAGAGTCAGCGCCATCGGGTCTCCTGGGAGCGCTCCCAGCCCTGCCCACCGAAAAGCCCCAAGAAACTGGGGTAATGGCACCTTCGCTGTCGGAGTAGTGGGAGCGCTCTCAATACCAATATACCCCACTTTTCTCCATTTGTCAAGGGGGTTTAGTTTAAAAATTCGCGAAACAAGAGGTACATCCGCGGCCGGCATCCAGACCAGGACACCGTCAGTATCGGAAGAACACCCCGACGTTTGCACCCTCAGGAAAGTCAGAAGGCACCGCACCGCCGAGCCGGTCGGCCCGCCGCCCGGCGCCAACAAACCCTACGGCTCCACCATCGCCTTCGCCACCGTGCCCCGCCCCTGCGGATGCTGCACGGTGGTGTTTTCCACGATGATGAAGCCGGTGCCGCCGCGTGCGCCCGGCATAGTGGCGGATCATCCGCTCCGTAACGCCGCCAGTGTCCGAAGCGTAGTTGGTCCCCATGGGCGACATCACGATACGGTTGCGAATCTCCATGCGCCCGATGCGCCCCGGGCGGAAGAGATGCGGATACGGACTCTGCATCTGCGCCTCCCGGATAACAGGACATGGGCGATGCATGCCGAGACATACGAGGCACAGCCGGACCTGCTTGCCATTATCCTGCCCCCTATGCCACCCTCCGCGGCTTGACTGGCCCGTCGTTTTCGCCCATCACAACCGGAATTCGCCGCGCAAGCCACGCTGACTATCGGGAACAATCCAGACATGGAAGGCGCCCGGCTCCACCCCGAACGTGCCGTCGGCGCGAGTGAACGCCCAATCAACCTCATGCAGGGTGAACGTAACGCGGCGCGTCTCGCACTGCGGAGAGGAGCGCGGCGGCCAACCGGATCAGGGGTGGGACGTGCGCGTGTTGGCGTGCCCGCCCGGCTTTGCCGCCTGTCCGTCGCCTCCGGTCTGACCGATGGTCTCTTGTTCCGTATGATACCCTACACCGGAAGGAGCGGCATGTCGGGTAGGCGTTCGCCGCGCTTCTGGATGCGCACCATTCCAGCCGCGATGAAGTTTAGCGCGGCAATGACAACCCCCACCAGAAACACGTATTGGAAACCAAATGAACTCCAAATGACCCCGCCCAGCAAGGCCACACCAATTGAGAAGATATGGTCAATCGTTACGCCGGCCGTCAAGGCCGGTTGCACTTGCGACTCGTCCAACGCGATCTTTTTCAAGTACATGGAGCGCGCCATGTTGACAGACATCAACATCTGGTCAAGAAGATAGAACCCGCAGGTCAACAGAAGCGCCGCGTTTTCAGGAAACAGGAATTTGGAAAACCCGTAGCCCAGGCAGACGATGACGAGCACCACTGCCTCAATTTGCAGAATGGGCCGTTCGCCGAAGCGGTCAATCGCTCTGCCCAGCAGCGGCTGGAACAGGATCCCGATCACGCCACCGATGGTCATCAGCGTCGCAATAGTCTGGATTGGCTGTTTGAAGATGGTTACGATCACCCACGGAGCAAAGGTGGTGAAGAGCTGCTTCCGCGAACCTGAAAGAGCGGTGAGCGCGTAGTACAGCCGGTATTCCCTGTGCAGGCTGAGAAAACTGCTCGGCTTCTTGACCGTACCCGGTCTCATTGAGCACATGAGCAGAGCAGCCACCCCCATCCCGATCGCGGTCAGGACGAACGTGTGCGTGAATGTAAACCCCAAGAAACGGAACCCCAGGAAGACCAGAAAACTGCCCAGGATAGCAGCAAAATTGCGGATGGCGTTCAGCTGCCCCAGGCGCCGTCCGGTGTGACCTTCGTGCGCCAATTCCATTCCTATACTGGAAGACAGCGGCATGAACAGGTGCTGCCCCATGCTGTACAGGAACAGGCATAAGGTCATACCGGCGTAACCGTACGGGAGGAAACCGATCAGCAAGGCGCCTGCCACGCAAAGCATCAGCGCAAATCCCCCCAACCTGCGGCTGGGGAGGAACCACAGCAGCGCCGAGACAAGAACCACCAAGAAGCCCGGAAGTTCGCGCGGCAACTCCAAGAAGGAGCGCTGGAACCCGCTCAACAAGAACCTTTCGCTGACGAAGTTGTTAAACGTTGACTCAAAAATGCTGCCAGAGATACCCATAGCCAGGGATGTCGCCGCAAAGAGTTTGAGATCACGCGGCACGCTCAGAATACGTGTGGAGACCTTCATCATTCCCCCGGGAATCGGAAAGGATATCTCTGCTCGTAAGGCACGGACAGGTCGGGCCACCACTCCTTTGGGATGGGCACTTTGATAAGCCTCATCCTGCCGTGCTCTTCTCGTATCTTCGTCCACGCCAACCAGCCAGGGTCCTCCCTACGGGGATAGTCCTCGCGATAGTGGTTGCCGCGGCTTTCCGTCCGGAACAGCGCAGAGCGCAGCCTCATTTCCGCGCTGAGCACCATGTTCTTGGTCTCGTGAGCCAGGCGCAGTTCGTGGGGGTCTCTGGCGAAAAGTTTGGGGACAAGGTGCTCTTGCATGAATTCCACGAGCGTCAGAGCCGCCTGCAACCGGTCCGCTCTCTTGATATAGGAGATGAAATAGGGCATCATGGTGTTCTGGAGCAGTTGTGTTACCCACCTTGGGCTGAACCCACCCTTGCGTTGGATAGGGGCAAGCACAGCCTGTTTTGCTCTGGCGATCTCTTGCGCATCTACCGACAGTCTCCGCATCCGTAAGGCCTGTTTGGCCGCGGCCGCTCCGGCGATTGCGCCAGTAACCGCACTGCCGGCTATGGCGGAACCAGCCAGGGCATAGGCAGCGCCGTTCTGCATGTTACCCAAGGCATCACCGGCCGCGTAGAGACCTGGGAGGCTTGAGGCGCCGTTGGCGTCGGCGGGCCAGATTCCATCTGCCTTACGGAGAGACATGCCCAGACATGCGCCGCCAACGACCTCTTTGCTGCCGGCCGGGGTGGGCGTGTAGATCGGCGCACGCCCGGCATGCGCTTCAAACTCCCGCTCAAGGTAGGTATACATGTACAGCGATGCCCCCGCAGGGCGGTCGGGGATTGGCTTCCCTTCCGCGTTCGTCTCAGGCTTGCCCCTGCCAGGGCCTACGAGCACTTTGAGATGCTCCGGGACATCCCTGCCTCGGCCCAGCATATTCGGAATGCCCATGGGCGTGTCCATCCTGGTAGAGTGCGTGTCCACGAATTCCTTGCCCAGAATCTCGGCGCCGGCGCGGTAAGCCATGGCCTCGCCGTCGCAAGTCAGTTGGACGATCGGGGGATATGCAGCCGGTTTGAACCCGCAAGCCCCCACGCACAGGACAGTAGCCTTGGCGATGAAAACGTAAACGTCGTAACTGTCCGTAGAGAAACCGACGGCGCCCACAATGGCTCCATCCTGCTTCAGCAACTCAGCAATCGTGATTCGGTCCAGGATCTTGACCCCACTCTTCAAGGCCTGCTTTCTGAGGATGTGGGCATAGTTGCCCGTGGACGTTTCATCAAACCGCACCACATCGGTTATCCCCGGAGGTACGGGGTACCGAATCGGTTGGCCATCCTCGCCTTTCTGGAATTGCACTCCCCAGGAAACCAGGTCCTGGTACCGAGCATACGACTCCCGGATTGTAATCTCGGTCCAGTAGCGATTGTTGACATACTCGCTGGTCTTATTGATGTAGTCCATCCAATCGTCCAGTTTGTGCCCCCAAGCGGGGTTGAAGGCCATGAAACTGTTCGCATAGGGAGTTTGCCCCGATTTGCCGACATGGCCTTTGTCCGCCAGGATCACCTTTGCGCCCTGCTCGCTGGCTTTGATGGCAGCGAAACAACCGGCGATGCCCCCACCGACAACCAGGACATCGGCTTCCAATCTGTTCTCTGCGCTTGATTGGTTCATTGTTTTTCTACCCCCAACTGGTGAAGAGTGGCGCCACCTTGGTCGGCGTGAAGACGATTGCATCCCGTGGGCATTCCACCAGGCACCAGCAACAGACCACGCAATCCTGGGGGTATTTCACAACAGCCTGCTTGGTGTCCGCATCCATTCTGATGACGTCTGCGGGACAACTGTGGACGCAGGCCCCGCAGCCATTGCATCGAATCGTGTCTATTCCCTCAATAGCCATTGTGTACTCCTCATGAGACTCTGGAGACATTGCGGAGTCGGAGTTTGGTGTTGTTGGCACGCGCTTCTCGTCGCGGGGGCCGCGATTGGCGATAGACACTCATGTCGTCTTCACCTGCGCAAACAACCAATCTCTCAAACCTTCAATCGCGTAGGCGACGGCCCACGTGTAGACATGATTGTTGCGGGGGTCGTCTGGCAATCCCTCGGGTACGACGGTGCCTTTGGCGAAGACTGTGTACTTGATGTTGTTGCCCTCCGCGATCATGCTGCGTACCTGAGAGGCGAGTTCCTCTGCACTTGCCCGGCCATTCCAGGTCGCACGGCTGATTTTCGCGCCCGCGGCTTCCAGTGCGGCCATGCCGGCGTTCATGCCAGGGAAGGCTTTTCGGTCGCCCTCGGAGACGACGACCCACATATTCGCCCGCGTCAGTACCGACATCTTCTCGGCGTCCCATTGGCCTGCCACGAGGAGTGCTGCGGCAAACAGGTCCGGGTATCTGATGAGCATCTCAATGGAAGCCATACACCCCATGGACTGGCCAGTCGTGTATATGCGGTTCTTGTCTATGCTGTACCGCTTCATCACAGCCCTGACCAATGCCACCGTTGCATCCACTTCGGGAGACGCTTCGGAGTTGTCGTTGACGATCACTCTGGAGTATTGAGGCGCAAGAACGAAGCACTCATGCTTGGCCTGCTCCGAAGGAGTTGCCCAGACGACAGCCCCCAGGCACTGGACGAGCGTCCTGCGCACATCGGTGCTAACGGCGCCCGCGTCGTGGATGAATAGTACAAGGGGATAGGATTTGTTTACATCGTAGTTCTTGGGAATGAATAGATTGTATTTCAGCGTGATCCCTGTGTCGGGATCGGTGAACGTGAACGGCTTGAAGGCGGCAACAGCGCGGGCTATGGCCGCGTCGTTTTCGTCGGCGGGAAGACGCATCGCCGTCCTCATGAACCAACGGGCCTTGATGCGTAGTTCCGCGATGCGTTGCCTGACCTTGGCTCGCCACGAGGCCGGGCCTGTTCCGGGAATTGCGGCGTTGTGCATGGTCGCGGGTTGCATTGGCGTGGCTCCATCGTGTATGGCAAGCGGCTAGAGGCTGTTGAGTTCCCTGACCCTGCAGCAGGCAACGTAGTGGTTGGGCAATACCTCTTCCAGATGCTGCGGTTCATGGCATTTCTTACACTCGTGGATACATCTTCTCGCAAAGCGGCACCCGGGTTTCGGGTTGATGGGAGACGTAACCTCGCCCTGAAGGATGATGCGCTCCTTTTTGCGGTGAATATCAATCGTGGGCACCGCCGAGATCAGCGCTTGTGTGTAGGGGTGCAATGGGAGCGCGAACAGTTCCTTGGTGGGGCTTTTCTCAACGATTTGGCCTAGGTACATCACGCAGATGTCGTCTGAAATGTGTCGCACGACGGACAAATCATGGGTTACGAACATGTAGGTCAGGCCGAACTGATCCTGGAGGTCCTGCAGCAAGTTCAGGACCTGCGCCGAAATGGAAACGTCCAATGCGGAAACCGGCTCGTCGCAGAAGATAAATTTCGGGTTCAGCGCCAGTGCACGTGCGATGCCCACTCTCTGTCTTCTTCCACCGTCCAGTTCGTGCGGGTAGGATAGCCGGAGGCGCTGGTCTATGCCAACCATGGCCATCAGACGTTCCGCTTCTCTTTGCCTCTCTTTCTTAGAAAAGCGACCGGAGATGACGAGAGGCTCCATGATGGTCTGTTCCACAGTCATCCGGGGATTCAGAGAGGAATATGGGTCCTGGAAAATAATCTGCATATCTTCGCGGAGTTTGCGCAGTTTTCTGGGGCTGGGGTTGGTTATATCCTCGCCTTCAAAGTAGATGGATCCGCCGGTGCTGTCCAACAGATGGATGATGACGCGGCCCAGGGTAGACTTTCCGCAACCCGACTCACCGACGATCCCCAGCGTCTTGCCTTTCTCAATGGAAAAGGATACATCATCTACCGCGTGCAGCATACCCCTAGGAGTTTCAAAGTATTTCTTGAGGTTTCTCACTTCAAGCAACGTAGGCATGTTATCCCTCTGGCCTGATTACTTGTATGCAGCGGGAGAAATGGCCGGGCTCAATCTCTCGCAAGGGAATCTTGTCGTTTCTACATGGGTCTGTCGCATACGGACAGCGGGGACTGAAGTGGCAGCCCTGCGGCAGATTGGAGGGGTCAGGCGGCAGCCCCAAGATCGGACTGAGCCTTTCTCTATCGTCATACAACTTGGGCACCGCACCGAACAGGCCCCGCGTGTACGGGTGCGCCGGGCGGTCAAAAACAGCCTCCTTGCTGCCGAGTTCAACAATCTCGCCCGCATACACCACCGCCAGGTCATCGCAGACCTCGGCGACCACGCCCAGGTTGTGCGAAATCATGATCATGGAGGTATTGAAATCGCTCTTGAGTTTGTTGATCATCTCCAGGACTTGTGCCTGAATGGTTACATCCAGAGCAGTGGTCGGTTCATCCGCGATCAACAGTTCCGGGTTGCAGGCCAGAGCCATCGCGATTACCACGCGCTGCTTCATGCCGCCGGAAAACTGGTGAGGATAGTCGTCAGCACGGTCGCCCGGGATGCCGACCCTCTCCAGCATCAGGACCGTTCGCTCTCGTGCCTCGCGCCCGGTTACTTTGTTGTGGAGTCTTATGACTTCAGAAATCTGGGCTCCCACCTTCATGATGGGATTCAACGCGGTCATTGGGTCTTGAAAGATCATGGAGACTTTGCGACCGCGGATTTTGCGCATTTCTTTCTCGCTGAGTTTTAGCAGGTCTTCACCATCAAGGTATATCTCCCCGCTTCGGATCCTTGCGGGAGGGTCGGGGAGGATGCGCATGATCGCCTTGGCAATGGAAGTCTTCCCTGCGCCGGTCTCGCCGACAAGTCCCAAGGTCTTGCCCCGCTCAAGGTCAAATGAGACCCCATTGACCGCGTGAATGACCTGGTCTTCTGCCGTGTATTCAACCACCAGGTCTCTTACGGATAGAAAAGCACTGTTGGTAAGCGCCATGGCCTATTTGTCCTCATTTCTTCAGCTTCGGGTCCAGTGCGTCGCGCAAGCCGTCGCCAAACATGTTGAGGGCCAGGACGGCGAGCATGATGAATATACCCGGGAAGGTAACCATCCAGGGGCAACTGCGAATCAGGCTCCGTCCCCCCGCGATCATGGAGCCCCATTCCGGTGTGGGTGGCTGTACACCAAGGCCGATAAAACTGAGCATGGCCGCCCCAAGGATGATGTGGCCGATCATCATGGTCGCGGAAACCAACACGGGGGCGAAAGCATTCGGCAGTACGTGCCTGATGATGATCCGCAGTGTGCTGGCGTTGATGGCGGTTGCGGCCTCCAAGTACTCCTGTTTTCGGATGCCCAGGATTCCGGCCCGCATCAGGCGACAGGCCATCGGAATGCCTCCGACGCTAAGAGCGAGTAGCGTATTGAAAAAGCCCGGTCCTAGTGCAACAGAGATCGTGATCGCCAGTAAGATGTCGGGAATGGATTGGAGGATGTCCATCAGACGCATGACCAGGTCATCAATCAGCCCGCCAAAGTAGCCGGCCAGAGCGCCAAAAATGACGCCGACCCCCGATCCCAAGAGAACGGCAAGGACCCCGACCGTGAGGGAAAAGCGACTGCCCCAGATGACTCTGCTGAAAACATCACGCCCCAGTTCATCCGTGCCAAAAATGTGCTGTGGAGAGGGCGGCTTTCGGGAATTCATCAGGTCCTGTTTGTCGTAGGGGTATGGGGCGATCAGGGGAGCGAAGATCGCGATCAGCACCAGGAATACTGCCACAACAAAGCCGATAATGGCAGACGGGTTCTTGGACAGGCGTCGGGCAACGGCGGCCAGTTCGCTTTGCCTCTTGACACGAGATGGAATTACTTCTGCAGTTGTCGCATTAAGCATGGCGTTTTCTCCTCTTCTTGGCAGCGAACTGTGCTTTGATGCGTGGGTCAATCACAGCATACATCAAGTCCACGAGCAGCATGATCAGGGTAAAAGCGATGGCAAGGAAGATCACAGAACTTTGGACGACGTTGTAGTCGCGGGTGTTGATCCCGCCCACCAGGTACATGCCAACGCCGGGGATAGAGAAGATGGACTCTATGACAACCGTGCCGGCGAGAAGCCTACCCATGCCGTTCCCGATCACGGTGATGACCGGAAGCAGCGCATTGGGGAGAGCATGCTTGAAGATAACCTGGAATTCGGACATGCCCTTGGCCCGTGCGGTCGTGATGTAATCGGAGCGGATGACTTCCAGCATGCTGGAGCGCGTCTGCCGGGCTTGGGTCGCGATGCCCGGAAAGGCATTCGCGATGCACGGGAGGATGTAGTACTGTATCCCGCCGATGCCATACGGGGGCAACCAGCCAAGTTGCACAGAGAAAAAGAGAACTAACATCAAAGCAATCCAGAAGTTGGGCATGGATATCCCAAACAGGGCGACGAACATGGCGACGCGGTCGCCCCAGCGATTGTGGTTGATGGCTGCGACAATGCCCAGGGGGATGCCCACAAGGATCTGCAGCAGGATACAGACGACCGCGATGATCAACGTGCGCGGCAAGCGGTGGAGAAGTTCTGTGGTAACCGGCACATTATAGACCCACGACTTGCCGAAGTCAAAGCGCAGAAAGACATCTCGCAGGAATTTGCCGAGGCGCATGAAGTAGGGATCGTTCAACCCCAGTTGTTGCCGCTTGGCCTCAATGTCTGCGAGGGTTGCCTCCGGACCCAGCATCAGTCTCACGGGGTCGCCTGGGATGAAATACATGATTGTGAAGATGAGAATGGTAACACCCAGGACCACCGGAATCAGTTGCACCAGCCTTCTGAGGACGTATCTACTCATCGGCGAGGACCTCTCTCCTTGCTAGGACCCACTATAGTTGTACGGGCGCTTCCCATGCCGTTTCGCCCAGACACGGGAGCCCAAATCCCATGGCTCTCGCGCACAAACTTAACAGGCAATGTTGTTTCGCGCAAGTTGCAATGCGGCACTGCCATCCCGTACAGACCTCTGCAAGTTCAGGCAGTGCCGCATTGGCTCCATGTCTCACTGCATCCGGCGGTCAGGCAATCAGGATACCACGGCTACTTGAAATCCGGGGCATACTCGCAAGCGCCCGGGATGATCTGGCCTCTGGTATCCCGGACAACCTTGGTGATGCCCTTCACGGCCACAACGTTGTTGTAGAAGGAAACCATGCCGTAGGCGTACAGTTGTTCCTTCTGATACTGATGGAAGGCATCCACGTTCTCGGCCGTGAAGCCATCCTGGCTGCTTACCTTCATCAGGAGCGCTTGTAGTTGGTCATCCTTGAAGAAGTTAGCAGTAGTGCCTTTGTTGCGATTTTGGTCGTAGATAAGCAGCCATGGGCTGAAGATGAAATCCCCGCCCGCAGCTCTATCCAGCACCAAGTCAAACGCCGCCGGGTCGTACTTCTGCTGGTTGAAGACAGGCGTTTCCACCAGGCTGACGTCCACCTTGATTCCCAGTTCTCCCAGTTGGGCCTGGATGATCTGGGCCATGAGCACGGTGGAAGCGTCGTTCAGGCCCAGCAACTTGACGGTCAGGTCGCCAGGCTTGTACCCTGCAGCAGCAAAGAGTTCCTTCGCCTTGGTCAGGTCGTACTCATAGTAGGGCTCCTTGTCCCATTTGGTCAGGTAGCCGCCGAAGTTGGCGTTCCCAATGGTGTGCAGCGGTTCACAGGCACCTGGCGCCACAGCCTGGCACATGCCGGCAGTGTCAATCGCGTAAGCAACAGCCTGCCTAAGTTCCTTCTTGGTGAACGGGTTCCCAGCACTGCCGTTGAACGAAAGTACCTGGGACAGGTTATCCCGGAACTTGAACACCGTGTACTTGGGGTTGGATTCAAAGCGGGCTACATCGGTGCCGGGAACACTAGCAGAAATGTCGGCGGAACCGGTCTCCAGGGCAATCGCATGCTGCGCGGGTTCGGTGATGATCTGGAAGATGATCTTTTGCACGTTGGCTTGGCTGAACAGAGTCCGATATTTGGGGTCGTTCTGCCAATAGTCGGCGCGCCTTTCAAAGACCAGCCTAGACCCAGGAACATACTCTGTCAGCACGTAGGGGCCAGTAGTAATGGGCTTGGTCGCGAACTTGTCCGGGCTGCTTTCGTAGGCC
>Ga0272448_1002192_pt1 | contig 25001 bp, 21 predicted proteins | sample YNPCB0191_FD_202220 | JGI IMG/M metagenome (GOLD analysis project Ga0272448, IMG submission 202220) | Hot spring sediment microbial communities from Yellowstone National Park, WY, United States - YNP-CB-019-1 | ecosystem: Environmental > Aquatic > Thermal springs > Hot (42-90C) > Sediment... | reverse complement strand
GTCCATGGGGCACTCTGTGAAAATTAGAGCATCTTCAACCTTCTCATGTCCCCACATGTTCACTGGATAACTGCATTTTACCTTCATACTGAAAAACTCGTCTGGATTTTACATCTATATTTTCACCCGGCCCTATAAATACTTTGATAATAAGATTTAAATATGTAGTAATAAGTTATTAGTTTTCAGAACCTCACCAAGTCTTTTATAGACAGGAGGTGATATTATTAACCAAGTGAGGGACCCAAATGAAGGAAGAATTGAAGAGGGAATATGAAAGAATTAAGGACAGGATCTCCCCCGAGGAATTTCATGAACTCATAGAGAAAAGGAAAGAGGAACTGGGTGACATAGGATTCATGGATGACCTTGCAATCGCATCGACAGTCGTTGATGAGATCCTGAAGGAAGAAAACACCATGCTGTCCGAGAAACCCGAGCACAGGATGGACACAATATCCAAGCTTGAGGAGGGAGCCGAAACACCGGTGACAGGGAGGGTCATGAAGATATCGAGCCCCAGAACCTTCACCACCCGGAAGGGAAGGGAGGGGAAACTCGCCAATGTAATACTCGCAGATAACACAGGGGAGCTCAGGGCCGTGTTCTGGACAGAGAACATAAAGCTCCTCAAGAAGTTCAGGGAGGGCGACGTGATACGGATAAAGGATGTTAAAATAAGGGGAGGATTTGGCGGGAGAAAGGAGGCCCACCTCATGCCAAGATCCACCGTGGAGGTCCTTGACCCTGAGGAGTACCCTGACTTCCCTGAGTACCGGGAGGAGATAACCCCCATAGCTGATCTGGTGGAGGATGAGGAGGTCAGCGTCATAGCAAGGATAACCGGAATATCCCGTGTTAGGACCTTTGAAAGGGATGGCAGGGAGGGCAGGTTCATCTCCCTGGACATCATGGATTCAACGGGTTCAACAACCTACACCCTCTGGAACAATGACGTCAGCCTCGTCAAGGAACTGGGACTGAAGGAGGGTGATGCAGTGAAGATACTCTGGGCCCAGACCAGGAGAAGGGACGATAAGGTTACCCTCACCCACACCAGCCTCACAAGGGTGATTCCCGGTGAATACGATGTACCTGAATTCAGGGAGGAGCTTGTGAAGATAGGGGACCTCCATGAGATGAGAAACGTTACTGTAATGGGCCTTGTGACAAAGGTCAATGACCCGGTGGAATTTGAGAGAAACGACGGCACAACAGGTTCCGTGAGGTCCATTGAAATTGCAGATGACACCGGGTCTGCGAGGGTGACCCTCTGGGATGAGGATACACGCATCAAAATAAACAAGGGGGATATCATCAGGATAGCAGGGGCCAATGTCGAGTTCGATGACTTCAACCAGTCCTACAGGATAAACACCAACTTCAACACCCGCATAACAGTTAACCCTGAATCTGACGGCACACTTCTGAAGGTACTGGAGGAGTACAGGGAACAGATGAGGCCAATGAAGATATCTGAGATACTTGAGATGGAGGATGAGGGAGAGGAAGTCGACGTTGTTGGAAGGATCTTCAGCCTCAGCGACCCCAGGGAATTTGAGAGGGACGAGGGGACCGGAATCGTGAGGTCAATGGAACTCGCCGATGAGACAGGCAAAATAAGGGTCAGCCTCTGGGATGAAAAGGCCGAAAAACCCCTGAAAATTGGTGATGCAGTTAGAATAGAGAACGCACGTATAAGGCTTGGACTCTACAGCGTGGAAATCAGCGCCGGTCGAACGACAAGGATAGTTGAACCACTACCAGAGGATATGGAGGACCTACCATCCTTTGAGGAACTTGAGGAGATGCTCTACCAGACAAAGAAGATAGCTGACCTTGAGGAGGACGACAGGAACATAAGGATAATTGCAAGGGTCGTTGACCTCTTTGAACCCAGGGAGTTTCAGAGGGGTGACGGCACCCCCGGACTTGTGAGGACGGTTGAATTCGCCGATGGCACGGGATCAATAAGGGCGAGCCTATGGGACGACGCTGCTGAGAAACCCCTGAGCATAGGGGACCCCGTGAAGATAGAAAATCCCCGCGTGGTTTACCGCGATGATATGGGTGGGGAAAGACTTGAACTCAGCATAGGAAGAAGTTCAAGGATTGAACCGGCCACTGAAAGAGACATAGGGGACCTCCCATCCTTCGATGAACTACAGGAGATGCTATACCCCCAGGTCGCCATCGGGGATCTGGAGGAGAACTCAAGGAACGTCCTCATAGAGGGCGAGCTGACCGAGATGTCAGGGAGACGGATTCTCTCCATGAAGTGCCCATCCTGCAAGGAAAGGCTTGATCTCAGCGAGGAGAACATATGCAACTTCTGCGGCGCCCTGGTGGACGAACCACGCTACCTCCTCATGATACCTGGCAGGATCATGGACGACACCGGAGAGGTCATGATAACCTTCTTTGGGAGGGAGGCAGAGAATATCCTTGGAATGTCAACAGAGGAAGTTGTGAACATTATCAACCAGTCTGCCGATGAATCTGCACTTGAAGAACGTGTGGAGGATCTTAATGGGGTAACTGTAAGGGTTATCGGCAATGCAGATATGGATGTCTACAGCGAGGAGCTAAGGTTCATACCCAGAAAGGTTGTGAAGGTGGAACTTTAACCTATCCAGATTATCATTAAAGATTTAAGGGAGATTAAAATGGTTGAACTGGAAGATCTACCAAATGTAGGGGCTAAAACAGCACAGAAGTTAAGGGACGCAGGTTTCGGCGACATGATGCGTCTTGCAACAGCCACAGCCAAGGAACTCTCTGTGAAGGCTGAGATCGGTGAGGGCGTGGCTGAGAAGGTGATAGAGGCCGCCAGAAGGGCCGAGAAGATAGACTTTGAAACAGCCTTCGATGTCATGGAGAGACGGAAGGATGTGGGGAGGATCACCACTGGAAGCAAGGCCTTCGATGAACTGATAGGTGGCGGGATAGAGACACAGGCAATAACCGAGGTCTTCGGGGAATTCGGGTCAGGTAAGAGTCAGCTGTCCCATGAACTTGCAGTCACTGTTCAGCTTCCTGAGGATAAGGGTGGACTGGATGCGGAGGCTGTTTTCATAGACACAGAGAACACATTCCGTCCAGAGAGGATTGAGCAGATAGCAAACGCCTTTGAACTTGACCTCGAGGAGGTTCTGAATAAGATACACATTGCAAGGGCCTTCAATTCCAGCCATCAGATCCTCATGGCAGAGAAGGTCAATGAACTCATCCAGGAGGGTAAGAACATACGTCTTGTGATTGTGGACTCCCTTACCGCCCACTTCAGGGCCGAGTATGTGGGGAGGGAGGCCCTTGCAACAAGGCAGCAGAAACTCAACCAGCACCTTCACACCCTCCAGAACATAGCAAACACCTACAACGCCGCGGTATTTGTCACAAACCAGGTCCAGGCCAGACCGGACGCATTCTTTGGAAGCCCAACCAAGGCCATAGGTGGCCACGTGCTCGGTCACGCCGCGACCTACCGTATCTGGCTCAAGAAGGGACTTGCAGGTAAGAGGATAGCCAGGCTGGTTGACAGTCCCCACCTGCCCGAGGGCGAGTGCGTCTTCAAGATAACAACCGCGGGTATCGTTGATTAAACCTGACTCCTTTTTTGATTTTTATGGGCTCCACTGAGACAGTGCTGTCGGTCCTGGTCCTTGTCCTCATCGGATACATCCTCAAGGTCCTCCGGGTTCTCGGCGAGGAGGATGCATCCACCCTCAACAGGGTTGTCATCAACGTGGCCATACCATCCCTCATATTCACTTCCATCTACCGTGCAGACCTCTCAGGGATCTCCACCCTGGCACTCATACCCCTCATCTGTATGATTACCGGAATCATTGCAGGGGCAATGGCATATCTCTGGGCCAGCAGAAGGGGTCTGGACCCGGGTAAAAGGTGGGGATTAATGGTAGCTGCAGCCATGATGAACTCAGGGTTCCTGGGTTACCCTGTCACAGCAGGGATATTCGGGTCAGAGGGACTGGTGAGGGCCATATTCTATGACACAGGCACCACGCTCATGTTCACATCCCTCGGTCTTCTTCTCTCCCACCGATCCGGCGGCAGTTCAAGGATCATGAGGAGGGCCTTGTCCTTCCCACCCATCTGGGCATTCCTGCTTGGGGTTACCTTCAACATCTGTGGACTCCCCACAGGGATTGCAGGAAAAATCCTTGGATACCTCTCAGGGGCGGCGGTACCACTCATAATGATATCCCTGGGCCTTACACTCAACTTCAGGTTTTTAAGGGACTCTGTGACCGATGCAACCTTTGTAAGCGCCCTGAGGCTCTTCGTATCCCCCTTGATTGCGGCTGGGATCGCATATGTCCTTGCATTCAGGGGAATTAACTTCTCTGTCACGGTACTTGAGGCTTCAATGCCCTCTGCAATGCTTGCAGCGGTACTTGCAATTGAGAATGACCTGGATGTGGACCTGGTATCATCCTGCATATTCATGAGCACCATCCTCAGCCTCGTGTCGTTACCCCTCTGGTCAGTTGTGCTCTAAAAAGTCACAGCAAAATACACACAAAATAAACATTTATTTAATATACCCGAAAAAAACTGAGAAAAGTGTAATAGTATATAAATCTTACTTAAAGTTTTTGATAGAAATATTTATTTAGCACTGTGGTATACCTTACATCAAATGACTATCATTGGTAGATACCCCTATGCAAGGTGATCTAATGGCAGAAGAAAAAAAAGAAGAAACAATGGAAGAACCAAGGATTGGTGTTTACGTCTGCCACTGCGGTGTGAACATCGGCGGTGTGGTTGACATAGAAGCTGTCAGGGACTACGCTGCAAAATTGCCCAACGTTGTAGTTTCAAAGGACTACAAGTACTACTGTTCAGACCCAGGCCAGCTGGAGATACAGAAGGACATCAAGGAGCTCGGACTGAACAGGGTTGTTGTGGCTGCATGTTCCCCAAGGCTCCACGAACCAACCTTCAGGAGATGTGTTGAGGAGGCAGGTCTCAACCAGTTCCTCTTCGAATTCGCAAACCTCAGGGAACAGGACTCATGGGTCCACATGGACGACCCTGAGGGTGCAACAGAGAAGGCCAAGGACCTTGTGAGGATGGCTGTTGCCAAGGCAAGGCTCCTGGAACCCCTGGAAGCATCAAAGGTCAGTGTGGATGACAAGGCCCTGGTCATCGGTGGTGGGGTTGCAGGTATACAGACAGCCCTTGACCTGGCTGACATGGGATTCAAGACCTACATGGTTGAGAAGAGGCCAAGTATCTCAGGAAGGATGGGTCAGCTCGACAAGACATTCCCAACCCTTGACTGTTCAATGTGTATCCTCGCACCTAAAATGGTGGACGTCGGTAAACACGACAACATAGAACTCATAACCTACGCCGAGGTTAAGGAAGTTGACGGTTACATAGGTAACTTCAAGGTCAAAATCGAGAAGAAACCAAGATACATAGATGAAGATCTGTGTACCGGATGCGGTTCCTGTGTCGAGGTATGTCCGATTGAAATGCCAAACTACTTCGACGAGGGAATCGGAATGACCAAGGCGGTCTACATACCATTCCCACAGGCAGTTCCACTCTGCGCAACCATCGACAAGGACTACTGTATAGAGTGCATGCTCTGTGATGAGATCTGTGAGAGGGGAGCCGTTAAGCATGACCAGGAACCAGAAGAGATCGAAATCGAAGTGGGTACAATAATCGTGGCCACAGGATACGATGCCTACGACCCAACCGAGAAGCTTGAATACGGTTACGGCAGACACACAAACGTAATAACCGGTCTTGAACTTGAGAGGATGATCAACGCCTCAGGTCCAACCGATGGTAAGGTCATCAAACCATCAGACGGTGAAAAACCCAAGAGGGTTGCCTTCATACACTGTGTCGGTTCAAGGGACGAGCAGATCGGAAAACCATACTGTTCCCGTGTCTGCTGCATGTACATCATGAAGAACGCACAGCTCATAAAGGACAAGATGCCTGACACCGAGGTTACACTCTACTACATGGACATAAGGGCATTCGGTAAAGGATTCGAGGAATTCTACAAACGTTCACAGGAGAAATATGGAATCAAGTTCATCAGGGGTCGACCTGCTGAGATCATCGAGAACCCTGACCTGACACTCACAGTGAGATCAGAGGACACACTCCTCGGTAAGGTCACAGAGTACGACTACGACATGGTTGTACTCGGTGTTGGACTCGTACCACCAGAGGGCTCTGAAAAACTCAGACAGACCATCGGTCTATCCAAATCTGCAGATGGATTCCTCATGGAAGCACACCCAAAACTCAGGCCTGTTGACACCCTGACAGACGGTGTGTACCTAGCAGGTGTGGCTCAGGGTCCAAAGGACATTCCTGACGCTGTTGCACAGGCATCAGGTGCAGCTGCACGTGCAGCAATACCAATGGTTAAGGGTGAAGTGGAAATCGAGCCAATCGTTGCCGTGACAGACTCTGATGTCTGCGGTGGATGTGAGGTCTGCATCGAACTGTGTCCATTCGGTGCCATAAGCATAGAGGAAGGCCATGCAAACGTTAACGTGGCCCTCTGTAAGGGATGCGGAACCTGTGTGGCAGCATGCCCATCAGGTGCCATGGACCAGCAGCACTTCAGGACCAAGCAGATCATGGCCCAGATCGAAGCTGCACTCAACGAACAGGCAAAATAGATGGGTTCACCCCATCAACTCATTTTATTTTTCTAAACTGACACGATATCCTGAAAAGGATCTGTTTCTGAATCCCCACCAAAAACCAGTTATTTATATTGTCATTGCAGCGGGGCATGGAATTTAACACCAATTTTTATATTGTCATTGCAACTATTTCCTAATGGAGATGATTTTCATGGTCACAAATCAGGATTACACCGAGAAGATCAGACAGCTTATGAAGGACCATAACAGCTGGATGGAGTCAAGCATTAACCTCATAGCAAGTGAAAACATAACGAGTTCACGGGTGAAGGAGGCCCTCCTATCGGATCTATCCCACCGATACGCAGAGGGCCTCCCCGGTGAAAGGCTCTACGAGGGATGCAGGTACATCGATGAGATTGAGGAGTTAACAATTGAACTATCAAAGAGGCTCTTCAGGGCGGAACATGCGAACGTCCAGCCAACATCAGGTGTGGTGGCAAATCTTGCATGTTTCTTCGCCACAGCCGACGTCGGCGACCCAATAATGGCAATGGAGGTCCCCTATGGAGGCCACATATCCCATGCCAAGGTCAGTGCAGCGGGTGTAAGGGGCTTCCAGATATACACCCACCCATTTGACTTTGAAAACATGAACATAGACGCAGATGCGATGAAGAAGAAGATCCTTGAGGTTAAACCCAGGATAATACTCTTCGGCGGAAGCCTCTTCCTCTTCCCTCACCCTGTGGAGGAGGCTCTTGAGGCCGCCGAGGAGGTGGGGGCAAGGATAATGTACGATGGTGCCCATGTCCTGGGCCTCATTGCAGGTGGCCACTTCCAGGACCCACTACGTGAGGGTGCCGATATGCTGGTTGGAAGCACCCATAAGACCTTCCCGGGCCCCCAGGGAGGTATAATACTCTGCAGGGAGGAGCTTGCAGCTGACATAGATGAGGCGGTGTTCCCGGGCCTTGTGAGCAACCATCACCTCCACCACGTGGCAGGCCTTGGCATAGCAACAGCAGAGATGCTGGAATTCGGTGCTGAATATGCAGCCCAGACAATCAAGAATGCCAGGAAACTTGCCGAGAACCTTCATGAACTTGGATTCAACGTACTATGTGAGCACCTTGACTTCACAGAGTCCCACCAGGTGGTGATGGATGTCTCTGACATTGGAAGGGCAGCCGAGATCTCAAAGAGACTCGAGGCCAACAATATAATACTCAACAAGAACCTGCTCCCATGGGATGATGTGAACAGGTCAGACGACCCATCAGGGATACGCATAGGTACACAGGAGATAACAAGGAGGGGTATGAAGGAGTCAGAGATGTCAGAGGTTGCAGAGTACATCAAGAGGGTTGTAATGGATGGAGAGGATGTCAGGGATGAGGTTGCAGAGTTCATGTCATCATATACCCGTGTCCACTACGCCTTCGAGGATTCGGAGGCCTACAAGTACATGGAGATCCAGTAGATGAGGATTGCCTGGGCATTCACAGGGGCCGGTCACCTCCTCCTGGAAAGCGTCGAGGCACTGGAGGCCACAGTTAAAGAGGGATACGATGTGACCATACTGCTCTCTGGTGCAGCGGAGGAGGTCCTGAAGATGTACGGCCTCTTTGAAAGGGTTAAAAGACTTTCAGGAGGTTACTACAGGGAACTGATCACCGAAGGGGAGGAGGGCTACAGTTTTCCCATAACAGGGAGGCTCTCCATGGGCAGATATGACCTCCTGGTGGCCTCACCTGTAACATCCAACACCGTGGCCAAGATTGTCCACGGCATAGCAGACACCCTTGTCACCAATGCTGTGGCCCAGGCAGGCAAGGGTGGGGTGCCGGTTTACTGTGTGCCGGTTGACCTTGAGGAGGGGGACGTTGAGACAGTGCTCCCATCAAAACTTGAACTTGAGCTCTGCAGGGGCTGCGAACCATGCCTTGCGGCTGCAGCATGCCCCGAGGACGCCATAGTCCCTGGTGTTGAGATAAGACTACTCAGCTGCAGGGGCTGCGGTGCATGCAGAAGGGCCTGTCCCCACGGAGCTGTCTCAGGGGGCAGGATCATAACCATACACATGAGGGAAGTTGATATAAGGAATACGGCAAGACTCGCTTCAATGGATGGCATAAAGGTTTTTGAGAGACCGGAGGACATTCCAGGTAACATATCATCCATTCAGTGATACTACCACCTTTTCCAGAAAAAACATCCTTCCAATTCACTAAAATCTCATAGTCCCCTGCCAAAAAACTTAATTTATTTTAAAGTCATAGAAAGGTATGGGGGTGTTTATTTGGAGGTTAAGAGAATAGACTTTCTTCTGGAGGAACTCAAGGACCCTGACTGGGTGGTGCGTGAGGATGCAGTGGAACTCCTTGCAGAGGTGGCTGACCCGCGTGCCGTTGGTCCACTCATTGAAGCCCTTGATGATGAGGACTACCATGTGAGGGAGGCTGCAGCACTAGCCCTTGCAACCTTTGATGATCCCAGGGCGGTTGAACCCATCAGGAGGCACCTCTCGGATGATAAAGCTGGAGTCAGGTATGCATGTGCCCTGGCACTCGGGATACTTGGTGATGAGGACTCAATCCCTGACCTTGAGGTGCTCCTTGATGATGAGAGCCCGATGGTAAGGCGGGTGGCTGAGGTAGCCATTTCTGAGATAATGAAACGTGCCGGCTAGTTCTAAATCTGCTCTTGATTTGCCGCTGTCTTGATGGGGGTTGGACCGGTCCTTTCAGGATTAAAGGGCCCTGAATTCCAGTACATCCCCCACCTCGGTTTTTGATTCCCTGATACTCCCCTCTCTGAGTTCTATAACATACTTTGCAGGTTCTGCAGGATTGTATAGCTGCCACGGCCTGAGGGTTGCAGTGTCAACCACCCTCATATCCCCATCAAGGAACAGGATGTCAAGGGGGACAAGCATGAAGAACATGTGTATCCCTGATCCGTACCGACCCCTACCCTCAGGTATCTCCAGTACCAGTCCTGTTTCAACGTCCCTGCGGAGCATCAATCCCCTGAAACGTGACATGAATGTTCTGGCAAATCTGACGGCGCCCAGAGTGGTGCCCCGCGTCTTATTAATGACCTCTGTTTTCATCATAATTTCTCCCCCTCATAAATTTCTCCATGAACAGGATGTCTATATTTATTTATATCATCATCTCAAAACCATAAACCATTATTGTGGATATTCATCAGGAGGTTATCATTGTGAGAAATATTATCGTTGAACCCCTTAACCAGACACCAATCGAGGACCAGAAGGTGGAGATAGTTGAAAGGAAGGGCATAGGGCACCCTGACAGTATAAGTGATGGGATTGCTGAGTCAGTGAGCCGGGCCCTATGCAACGCCTACCTTGACAGGTTCGGCGCAATAATGCACCACAACACAGACGAGGTCCAGATAACAGCCGGCGAGTCAGCTCCCCAGTTTGGAGGCGGAGAGGTCATAAAACCCATGGAGATACTCCTCACAGGAAGGGGTATAGCAGAGGTTGATGGTGAGAAGATAGGCCTCGACAGGATAGCCATATCAGCTGCCAAGGAGTACCTCAAGGAGAACATACTGAACCTTGACGTTGAAACATGCACCGTGGTTGAGTGCAAGATCGGCCACGGGTCAGGGGACCTCCGGGATGTATTTGCAAGGAAGGGTAGAGCACCCCTATCAAACGACACCTCCTTTGGGGTCGGATTCGCCCCATTCTCAGAGACAGAGAGGATAGTCATGGAGGCAGAGAACCTCCTTAACTCCCCTGAATTCAAGAAGAAGCACCCTGCAGTTGGTGAGGACATAAAGGTCATGGGTCTGAGGGAGAATGACAACATAACACTCACAGTCGCCTGTGCAATGGTTGACAGGTACGTCTCAGACCTTGAGGAGTACCTGGAGGTCAAGAATATTGTGAAGGATGAGGTCTTCAAAATAGCCTCAAAACTCACAGACAGGAACCTTGAGGTCTTTGTGAACACTGCAGACCGCTGTGAGGATGATGAACCCTCAGTCTACATCACCGTAACCGGAACATCAGCAGAGATGGGTGACGATGGATCAGTTGGAAGGGGTAACAGGGCCAATGGACTCATAACACCCAACAGGCCCATGTCGATGGAGGCGACCTCAGGTAAGAACCCCATAAACCATGTGGGTAAGATCTACAACCTCCTATCAAACCAGATGGCAGGGGATATAGTTGAAAGTGTTGAGGGTGTTAAACAGGTCCACATAATGATACTGAGCCAGATAGGAAAACCCATTGACCACCCCAAGGCTGCAACGGCCCAGCTGATTCTTGAGGACGGGTACAGAATGGAAGAAGTCACAGGGAAGGTTTCAGGCGTCATGGACGCCTGGCTGGAGGACATACCCAGCATAACCGAGATGCTAGTGAAGGGACAGCTCAGGACCTTCTAATATCCAGCTGAGGGAGAAGCACATGCCAATCCAGGAAGCCGAAAAATCCTACAGACCCCAAAGGATCGAGGAAAAGGTACAGAGTTTCTGGGAAGAAAGGGACATCTATGAACGGGTGAAGGAACTGAGGGAGGACAGGCCACGCTATTCATTCCTTGACGGTCCACCCTACTGCAGTGGAAGGATTCACCTTGGAACAGCATGGAACAAGATAATGAAGGATACATACCTCCGTTTCAAGTCGATGAAGGGGTTCAATGTCAGGAGGCAACCTGGATGGGACACCCATGGCCTCCCCATCGAACACAAGGTCGAGGGACTCCTGGGTGTCAGGAGCAAGAAGGACATTGAGGATAAGATCGGAATCGAGGAATTCGTCAATAAATGCAGGGAATTTGCCGTGGAGAATAAGGCCGTCATGACAGGCCAGTTCCAGCGCCTCGGGGTATGGATGGACTGGGATGACCCCTATGTCACCTTTGACCCTGCCTACATGGAATCCTGCTGGTGGACCCTCAAAAGGGCCCATGAGAAGGACCTCCTTGTGAGGGATCTGAGGGTTATAACCTGGTGCCCCCGATGTGAAACAGCCCTGGCCCTGGCAGAGATAGACTACCATGATAAGGAGGACCCATCGATCTACGTGAAGTTCCCTGTCTCAGGGGACACCCACATACTGGTATGGACAACCACCCCCTGGACCCTCCCTGCGAACATGGCGGTGGCGGTTCACCCTGATTTTGAATACGCCCATGCACGCCTTGATGGAGAAACCTACATAATGGCAGAGGCACTGGTTGAGAAGGTGCTTGGTGAAGAGGCTGAGATCATAAAGAAGGTCAGGGGGGCTGAACTTGAAGGTTTAACCTACAGGCACCCCCTGGATGATGAGGTGCCAATACACAGGGAGATCGAACACAGGGTGATCCTGGGGGACCACGTGACCCTGACAGAGGGTACAGGGTGCGTCCACACAGCACCGGGCCATGGTCCAGAGGACTTCGAGATAGGTAAAGTTTATGGACTCAGGATAGTATGTCCAGTGGACGAGGCCGGTGTCTTCACAGATGAGGCAGGGAAATATGAGGGCAAATTTGTCAAGGATGCCGACGCAGACATAATAGAGGACCTCAGATCGAAGGGTCTTCTCCTGAGGGCCGGGACCATAAGCCACAGGTACGGGTTCTGCTGGAGGTGCAAAACACCCATAATATACCTTGCAACAGAGCAGTGGTTCCTCAAGATAACCGAGATAAAGGATAAGATGCTGAGGGAACTTGACAGGGTCCAGTGGGTCCCATCATGGGCAGGGGAGAGCAGGTTCAGGAACTGGATAGAGAATGCACGCGACTGGACCATCTCAAGGCAGAGGTACTGGGGAATACCCATACCAATATGGATATGTGAGGAATGTGACAGCATACACGTGGTTGGATCCATAGATGAACTCAGGGAGCTGGCAGTTGAGGGAGAACTCGAGGGGGACTTCATCCACAGGCCCCACGTGGACAGGATAGTCCTTGAATGCGGTGAATGCGGCGGGAGGATGAAGAGGACACCCGACGTCCTGGATGTCTGGATAGACTCAGGGGTGGCTGGGTGGGCAGCCCTCCACTACCCCTCTGATAAGGAACTCTTCCGGGAATGGTTCCCCTACGACTTCATAACCGAGGGCCATGACCAGACCCGCGGATGGTTCTACTCACAGCTGGGATGCGGTGTCATCGCCCTGGACGAGGTCCCCTACAGGAGGGTCCTCATGCACGGATTCACCCTGGATGAAGAGGGCCGTAAGATGAGCAAATCCCTGGGAAACGTTGTTGAACCCGAGGATGTCATAGAGAAGTATGGTGCAGACGTTCTGAGGTTCTATCTCCTCTGGGCAAACAAGCCATGGGAGGACCTCAAATTTGTATGGGATGAGCTCAGGAACGTCAACAAGATGTTCAACATCCTGTGGAACGTATATGTATTCGCAACGACCTACATGTCCCTTGACAGGTTCCAGCCAGGGGACCACAGGGTTGAGGATCTTAGCTTCAGGGATGAGGACCGCTGGATCCTCTCAAGGATCAACTCCGTGACACTTAAGGTCACAGAGGCCATTGAAAACCTCCACTTCCACAGGGCCACCCGTGAAATCCATGACTTCATAGTCGAGGACCTCAGCCGCTGGTACATAAGGCTGATAAGGAGTCGAACCTGGATAGAAAGGGATGACCCAGATAAACTCGCAGCCTACCACACCCTCTACACTGTCCTCAAGACACTCATAATCACCCTGTCACCGGCGGCACCCCACGTATGCGAGGACATCTACCAGAACCTTGTAAGGGGAGCCGAACCGGATTCACCAGAGAGCATACACATGCTTGACTGGACCATGGATGAGGGGGCAGTTGACAGCCAGCTTGAGGCAGATATGGATACCGTCAGGGAGATAATAGAGGCCTGCGCAAGGGCCAGGGACACCGCAAGGTACAAGCTCAGATGGCCTGTCAGGGAGATTGTGGTCGTGTCTGAGGATGAAGAGGCTCTGAGGGCTGCAGAGGCCCTTAAGGGTGTTATAGCGGAGCAGGCCAATGCAAAGTCCATCAAAACAGCAACTGAGTTCCCTGACATGAAGATAATCGCCAGACCAAACCCTGCAACCCTGGGTCCCAGGCTGAGGCAGGACATGCCCCTGGTGATGAGGGAACTTGAAGCTGCAGACGGATCAGCAGTGAAGGCTGCACTGGAATCTGATGGCGAGTTCACGGTTGAAGCTAATGGTAAGAAATTCAAACTCACATCTGAGGATATAATATTTGAAACAGAGCTTCCAGAGAACATAGTGAGCGCCCAGTTCGATGGGGGAAGTGTGTTCATCGACACAGAACTCACACCTGAGATCCTGAGCGAGGCAATGGCCCGTGAACTTGTAAGGAGAATCCAGGATATGAGGAAGGACCTTGACCTGGACGTTGAGGCCACCATAGAGGTCTCAGTTAAATGCAGCGAAGAATTCAGGGAACTCACGGAACCCCAGAGGGAGTTCATAGAGAACGAGGTAAGGGCAGCCACACTCTCCTTTGACTACTCTGAACTCGAATACACCAAGGAATGGAAGATATCAGATGAAAACCTTATAATATCAATAAAACCTGCAAGTAAGGTGTGAAAATGGTTTTAACCGATTCTGAAATGGAATTTATAAGGAAGGAGCTTGGAAGGGACCCTAACCCCCTCGAGTACGGGATGCTGGATGTTATGTTCTCGGAGCACTGTTCCTACAAGAGCAGCCGGCCGGTCCTGGGCCTCTTCCCTACAGAGGGCGAAGGTGTCATAATCGGCCCCGGTGATGATGCAGGTGTTGTGGAAATAACGGATGAACTGGCACTGGCCATTGGAATTGAAAGTCACAACCACCCCTCTGCCATAGAACCCTATGGTGGCGCAGGTACAGGCATAGGCGGAATACTCAGGGACATAATATCAATGGGGGCAATGCCTGTTGCTCTCCTTGACTCACTCCGTTTCGGATACCTTGAGGACCAGAAGTCAAGGTACCTCTTTGAGCACGTTGTCAGGGGGATATCAGACTACGGAAACCGTGTGGGTGTACCAACAGTCGCAGGTGAGGTTGAATTCGATGAAAACTTCCAGCTGAACCCCCTCGTCAATGTGATGTGCGCTGGACTTGTACCTAGGGATGAGATAAGGCGTGGAATCGCCCCCAATCCCGGAGATGTCTTCCTCCTGATGGGTGGAAGGACAGGAAGGGACGGGATACATGGGGTCACCTTCGCATCTGAGGAGCTCACAAGTTCCTCTGAACTCGAGGACCGCCCCGCCGTCCAGGTTGGGGACCCCTTCACAAAGAAGATGGTCATGGAGGCAAGCTTCGAGATAATGGATGAGATAGAGGTCTCAGGGGTGAAGGACCTTGGAGGGGGAGGCCTTACCTGCTGCATCTCCGAACTGGTTGCCAAGTGTGACAACGGCGCAAGGGTTAAACTCGAGGCCATACCCCTGCGGGAGGAGGGGATGACCCCCTATGAGATCATGCTCTCAGAGTCACAGGAGCGCATGATCTTCGTGATGGGACCGGATGATGTTGAGGCTGCAATGGACATCTGCAGGAAATATGAGTTACCCGCAGCTGTTATAGGGGAGGTTACAGACACCGGGAGGATGATAGTCGAGAGTGGGGGCGAAGTTATAGCTGATCTACCAGCAAAGCTCCTGGCTGACCCTCCAGTTGTTGAGCGGGAGGCAAGGAAGCCCCGGCTACCCGAGGGGCAGGTGGAGGTTAAACACCCCCCACTTAAGGATGCGGTCATGAAGCTCCTATCATCACCTAACATTGCAAGCAAGCGCTGGGTTTACAGGCAGTACGACCACGAGGTTCAGATAAGGACCGTTGTAAAACCAGGGGACGATGCAGCAGTCCTGAGGGTTGATGACAAAACAGGGGTTGCACTCACCGTCGACTGCAACAGCATCCACACGAAGCTCGACCCCTATGGTGGAGGCGCGGCCTCGGTTGGGGAGGCCATAAGGAACGTTGTATCCATGGGCGCCTGGCCTGTCTGCATAGTTGATTGCCTCAACTTCGGCAACCCAGAGAAGCCCGAGGTCTTCTGGCAGTTCAGGGAGTGCGTGAGGGGTATGGCTGATATGGCAGAAACCTTCAGCACCCCCGTTATAAGTGGTAACGTGAGCTTCTACAATGAGACAGAGGGCGTCACCGTGAACCCATCCCCTGTGGTGGGCGTGGCTGGTAAGCTCTCCCTTGACAGCATAAAGACCATGGACTTCAAGGATGAGGGGGATGAGATAGTGGTCATCGGGGAAACAGGGCCGGAACTGGGTGCATCAGAGTACCTGAGGACAGTTCACGGCATCGTGGATGGAAAACCACCTGCAACAGATCTTAAGGCAGAGTTTGAAGCTGCAAGGGCAGTTAAGAAGATAATCCATGAGCACGGTGATAAGGTCACCGCGGTCCATGACTGTTCAGCTGGAGGAATAGGGGTGGCGCTGGCTGAGATGGCCATAAAGTGCGGCATCGGGGCCAGGATAGACCCCATGAAGATCCCGGGCAGCTTCAGGAACGTCCATGAGGCCCTCTTCTCAGAGTCCAACGGAAGATACATACTCACCCTCAGGGGATCAGCCGGGGACGTCCTGGCTGACCTGGATGTCCCATGGGCTGTTATCGGAACCACCGGCGGCAGCACCCTTGAATTCGGCGATGTGGCCCTGGACATCTCCGAACTTGATGATGCCTACCATGGCGTGATTGAGGCATACATGTCCACATAGGTGTTCCTTTGAGGTACCGGAGGGAATTCTTCAGGCAGCTGATACATGCAACCGGGATAGTCTTCGTGGTCCTCGCAGGATACCTGGACACCCCCTCCATGATAATCATCTCCCTTGGGGCAGCCATATGCGGGGAGATCATATTCCAGCTCGACAGGAGATTCTACATCCCATTCTTTTCCGGAATCCTGAGGGGCTGCAGAAGGGACGATACTGAGAGGGGCTTCATTTACTATTTCATTGGCATGGCCCTCACCTATTCCCTCTTTGGATCCAACCTGGCTGTGGCAAATGCATCCATCATCATACTAACACTCGGAGATTCACTGTCAACAATAATCGGCAGGGAGTACGGGAAACACCCCCTACCCCTTAAACCAGATAAGAGCATTGAGGGTTCAGCAGCATTCCTTGCAGCTGGATTCATTGGATCACTTTTCTTTCTTGAACCGGTCTATGCCTTCACAGGCGCCCTCACAGGCATGCTGGTGGAGGCCTACACGCCGGTGGAGGACAATATAGTCATCCCCCTGGCGACCGGGGCTGCTCTTATGCTTTACATGGGTTTATACTCCCTTTAGGGAGTTCTGGAAAACTAGATTTTTATAGCCTCTGATCATATTTCCTGTTCAGAGTCTTATAACACCTTCCCTTCTGAAGGAGACAACAGCTGCCAGGAAGATGAGCACCGAAAAGACTGCAGATGGAACCATATCATGGATAATCCCGGGGTTCAGATGGGGCCCTGATGAGATTTTAACAATTATGAGACTGGGCATGAACCTTATTAAGGGGGTAAGGGCACCCATATCCATAAATAGTGGCACAAAGAGGATAAAGGTTGCAAAGAACAGGGCGACGGTAATTGCTGAGTTGGCCTCCTTTGTGCTGTCTGCAAGGATTGATATGAATAGTCCCACACCGATGAATGCAAGGCCTGTGATGAGGAGGAGAAGGGCCAGTAATGGCATGTTATACACTGGGACCCCCAGGAGAACCAGGAGCCCAAGCCAGAGGAGGCTCTGGATAAATGAGAATGCCAGTGACGGGAGGATCTTACCGAGGATTATCATGGTCTCGGATAGGGGTACCATGAGCAGCACCTCGAAGGTCTTCCGCTCCTTCTCCCCCACGACACTGTCAGTTACCATGTTGCTCCCCAGGAAGAAGGGCAGGAAGACAACGAAGGGGAGGATGAAGCCGTACATTATCTCCACGAAGTAGGAGCTCTCAAGGGCAAGGGGCCTGTAGGCCTCCCTGTTCACGGGGACAACACTGAGCTTCACGGGCTCCTCAAGGGCCTGGATTGTCCTGGATGGGAGTCCAGACTCCCTGAACCTTTTCTGACTGATATACCATGAAGCTGCGCCCTGAAGCCTTTCACTCATGATGGTGTAGAACACACTGGAGGTGTCGGCCTCTATCCTCACCTCCCCTCCACTCAGGTAGACGATGGCCGCAACCCCTGATCCAAGGTTCTCCCTGGCGCTCTCAATGTCACTGAATTCCCTTACACTGAGACCCTCCCTTTCAAGGCCCTCAGTGAGGAGCCTGTCACCATCAACCACCCCCACCTTCAAAAACCCTGAACCACCCCACCTCTCCATCAGCTGGGGATCGGCAGCAACCGAGCTCACAATGGCGAGTCCATAGGCCCCCAGTACTATTATAACCTGAACAAGGACTAGAAGCATGTAGATCCTGTTGGAGAATATATCACGGGCCTCCTTAAGTGTCAGGGCCTTCAGTTTCATGGTTTCACCATTAACCTCAGTATACCTGGTCTGGGACCGAATACCACATCATCCCTCCCAAAGAGCCTGACTGCAAGGCCGTAGAATATTATGCTGAGTACCATGATTGAGATGGCTGGAGGAATGATGTCGGCAGCCCCCAGTGCCTGACCTGATATCATCTTTATTGTGAGTGTCATGGGTGAAACTGAACCTGATGAACCTGCCATGTATGCCAGGGCAGGGGCAATGAGGTAGGCAGCTGATATGATGTAGGCTAAGGTTATCCCTATACCGGCCTCACGGTAGTTCCCTGCATAGACGGATATGAGGGCGGTGAGCCCTACAACGGGAGCCGAGGAGGCAACGACTGTGACATAGGCGCCCAGGGGGTTGACAATATGGAACCCTGAGGCCAGGATGATGACCATCCATATACCGATCTGGAGGGCAAGTACAGTGATCACCGAGAGGCACTTACCGAGGATGATCTCTGAACGTCTGACCGGCATGGCAAGAAGGGCCTCCCCGGTCTTCCTCTCCTTCTCACCCACAATACTGTCCACAACAAGGTTACCGAAGAGGAAAACCGGGAGGAATAGGAGGATTGAAACCATCACCCTTGTCACAAGCTGAACCGGGAGCGGCTCCCCACGGGTCTCCTCCCTGAGCTCGGGGGCAGGAGCAGGGGACTTCACAAACTCCTCTGATATCAGGCTGGAGGCCCTTTCAACAGCGGCTTCAACTTCATCCCGCACCACGCTCCTCCTGGGATCCGAGTAGTCAAGGTAGAGGGTTGCATTGAGGGGTATGCCTGTGAAGCTGTTAACGACGAGCACGGATCCGGCATCCCATCCCTCACGAATATCAAGGACGTCAGGGTTGAGCTGTCCCTTGATCAGGCCGGAGGGATCAATGACACCGAGCTCTGCAAATCCACTTAGGGATGGTGTGAGGCTTTCGCCCTTCTCAACTATATTGGTGAATCCACTGAACATGAACAGTGTTAAAATCAGGACAGCTACCTGGAACAGGAATATGAAGAGGAACTTCCGGCTTCTAAGGGTGCTCCTCAGTTCCCATTTCGCCACCTTGAGGAGACTCATCCCGACCCCCTCAGGCTCTCTATAAAAACATCGTTTAGTGTGGCCTCCCTGGTGTTAACCCCTGACACGTTGTCCCCGAGTTCCATTATAACACCTGATATGGCCCTCCGGTTTTCAAGGGATACCCTGAGTGTTCTGCCATCAATTTCAACGGATCTTACACCAGGGATCATCATAAGATCATCCTTACTTACAGGGGAGATGTCCCTGACCTTCACCTCAAGGACAAGGTCCCCCCGGACCTTTGATTTGAGTTCATCAGGTGTCCCAATGTCCAGTATCCTGCCCTGGTTTATTATTGCAACCCTGTCACAGAGGTACTCAGCCTCCTCCATGTAGTGGGTGCAGAGTATCATGGTCTTTGATCCCTTAAGGTCCCGTATGAACTCCCTTATTGAGAATGCAGTTGCCGGATCAAGACCCATGGTTGGTTCATCGAATATTATGAGGGGAGGGTCATGTATGAGGGCCCTGGCTATACTTATCCTCTGCCGGAGGCCCTTGGAGAAGGTGTTGATGGGGTCCATGGCCCTCTCGCTCATACCAACCAGTTCAAGCAGCTCAGCTATCCTGTCATCAAGCACATCCCTGGAGACACCGTATAGCTCACCGAAGTACCTGAGGAGGTCCCATGCCCTGAAGCGCTCATAGAGGTTGGGCTCCTCTGGCAGGTAACCTATCATGGACTTAACACTGAGGGGGTCCTCTGTAACGTCATGGTCGCCCACCCTGACGGTCCCGGAGTCAGGATGGAGTATACCAGCTATTATACGTATTGCGGTGGTCTTACCGGCCCCGTTGTGGCCGATGATACCCATGAGTTCACCATCACCCACACTGAAGCTAAGGTTATCAAGGGCCCTTATCCTCCCGAAACTTTTACTCACAGATTCAACCTCTATCATGGAGCCTCCCCGCAAGTCCATCGCACCGATATCATGTTCTCTACCAAGCACATCAATTCATTGAATTAATATATCAGGGTCCGTTATATATAGGTATGAGAGAGTAGTTAAGCGGTGATTATCACATGTTCCTATCAGAACTCTTACCGGTAAGGGATGCATTCAGGATTCTTGATGAGAACCAGAGGTTCACGGGACCCGAAAGAGTGGATCTTCTCGATGCCTACCACAGGGTCCTTGCAGAGGACCTGGTGTCAAGGTTTGACTCGCCACCCTTTGACAGGTCCGCCATGGACGGCTATGCTGTGAGGGCTGAGGACACCTTCGGTTCATCTCCAGGTACCCCATCCACCTTAAGGGTCAGGGACTCAATAGGCGCCGGCGAGGTTTCAAAGGTCCAGGTTGGTCCCGGTGAGGCTGTAAGGATCGCTACAGGAGCCCCGATCCCTTTGGGTGCTGATGCTGTTGTAATGGAGGAGTACACCATTCAGGATGGATCAGAGATCATGGTTGTGAGGCCTGTGGCTCCTTCTGAGAATGTGGCACCGGCAGGCGAGGATGTGAGGTGTGGGACTGCAGTACTGAGTGAGGGAACCCTTCTAAGGCCACAGGAAATCGCAATGGCAGCATCAGCAGGTCACAGTAAGGTTAAGGTTTTCAGAAGGCCGTCAGTCAGGGTTATAGTCACAGGGAATGAGCTGGTGGATCCATCCGATGACCTTGAGCCCGGTAAGATACCCAATTCCAACCTTTACACATTAAATGCACTGGTTGAAAGTGCAGGGGGGTCTGCAGACCCTGTGCACCTTCCGGATGATATCGACATCGTCGGGAAGGAGATAGAATCCGCTGCTGCTGAATATGATGTTATAGTAACAACAGGGGGAACAGCCATAAGCCGCGGGGATGTGGTTGTGGATGCTGTAGATGGCCTGGGTGAGGTTTTATTCCATGGGGTGGCCCTGAGACCAGGTAAACCGGTTGCATTTGGTGTGGTCTCTGAAACACCGGTATTCATGCTCTCAGGTTACCCTGTTGCAGCCATGGTACAGTTCGATGTATTTGCAAGGTACTACCTTCTGAGGATGCAGCACCTTGATTACAGGCATAGGACAGTTAAAAGGAGGTGCACGGCCAAGGTTGCCTCTGGACCTGGAAGGACAGAATACCTGAGGGCGAGGGCGGATGATGAGAAGGTTGAACCTGTGCAGAGCAGAGGATCAGGTATAATAAGATCAATGGTGGATTCAAACGCATACATAGTCATAGATGAGAACCTTGAGGGGATATCAGCTGGAGAGGAGTGTGAAGTGCTCCTGTTTGATTCAATGGTAATATGATGATCCTATGATCTTGAGGAAATGCACACCAAGGCTGTGATGGATTTATATGGGTGCTGCAACAACCATTAAAGTAAGAGGGTGTTATCGGATATGAACGCTTTATGGTTTTATCTAATCGCATTTATTCTAATCTGGACAATGGCCATCCTATTCAGGGACAGGCTTAAGATTGAGGTACATGGGCCCCTGCTTATGAGGAGGACCAGGAGGCTCAGGGGATTCATAGATGACATTGCAGCAGGACATCCACGACTATGGCGATGGATCCTGAATGCAGGGATACCCGTGGCCTTCTTCTTCATGTTCTACATGCTCTACATGCTTATAATGTCTCTCCAGAACATCTTTGTGACTCCACAGGCGTCACTAATAGTGCCGGGTGTTGACATACCCGGGTCACCGGTCTACGTGCCCCTAGGTTATGGTATAATTGGACTTGCAACGGTCATCGTAGTCCATGAGTTTGCCCATGGTATACTTGCAAGGGTGGAGGGTGTCCGCATAAAATCCATAGGCCTACTTCTCCTCGCAATACTTCCAGGCGCATTCGTTGAACCTGACGAGGACGACATCAAAAAGATCAGGCCCATCTCTAAGCTGAGAATATATGCTGCCGGATCTGTGGCAAATCTTATACTTGCAGGTATATGCTTTACCCTCTTCTTCGGGATTTCAACATATGCCATGCCAGCGGCATTCCAGCCAGACGGTGTCCAGATAGACAGTGTTGTACCTGGAAGCCCGGCGAGCAAGGTCCTGACCCAAGGGCTTGTGATTGAGAGCATCAATGGCATGCCAACAAATAACCTGACAACCTACAGCTCAGCACTCAAAACGATAAGAGTTGGAGAGGTTATCAACATAACCACGGATCAGGGGACATTTCACCTGAAGACCGGGAGGAATCCCAACAACTCAAGCAGGGCCTACATGGGTATCAGGACCAGCAACCACCTCAGGGTGAGGGACTCTGTTGCTTCAGTATTCGGGGACAGTGTCCCCTTTGCCCTTACATATCTTGAGGAGCTCTTCTTCTGGATATTCTTCCTCAACTTTGCGGTTGGTACGGTGAACCTCCTTCCTGCGAAGCCCCTGGACGGGGGCCTCATGTTCGAGGAGCTCCTGAGGTACAGGTTACCTGAAAGGGTCGTGAAGCCTGCTGTTAGCTACGTATCCATATTTGTTATACTCATCATAGCGGTGAGTATAATCTGGGGAACCGGGCGGGGACTTCTTATGATGTTCTGATTGCCTCTCCTTCCCATCAGGACCTTTATTTTTTTGATGTTCTGATTTTATTGGCCATCTATCAGGACCTGCCCTTCCTGCAGCTGAAGCAGACAGGGTCCTCACGGTCTGTAAGGTATATCCTGCCACAGAGGGGGCACATCACGGTCCTCATACCGGAACCCCTCCTCTTCACCACAGGGTCACTGCACTGGCAGCGGATCCCAACCATCTTTTTTCTCATAATCAGTTTCTCATAATCAGTAATATGTGCAGTCCCCGGTTATATTCTGTTTACAGTCCCATGTGGATATAAAAAAGAAATAAATTTATAAGGTTCAGTTCACGGGGATCTCAAGGCCCTTAACGTCCTCTGCAAGTTCAACAGTTATTCTTAGCAGACCATCTGAGAAACCTGCAGAAGCAGTTTCTGGCTTCACACGGTGTGCAAGTGACCAGCAACCACTGTACTTAAAACTTTCACCTTCAGCATTTAGACAGAAACCCTGCTCTGTCATTTCAAGGTGAATATCACCCTTCTTCACACCCGGAACTTCAACCATGATCTCATACATCTTACCGGTGTGGGTGATGTATGCTGAGGGTATGTATGTGAGTTTCATCTGATCCCTCATTCCTCGGGTTCCAGTTTACCCTCCTTGATGAGTTCCCTTTTAACCTTTGCCCATATGCCCTCTTTCTTGTAGAGTTCCCTCAGTTTATTCTTGTCCGGGAATGTTATGGCATTTCCCTGACAGAGGGTTGCGCATGTTGTGCATCCCACAACGCATTTGTAGGGCTGTGCAACCACAGGACCCTCCTTTGTCCACTTGTATACCTTTTGTCCACAGTTCATGCACATACCGCATTTAACGCATTTTTCAGGATCAATGGTTGGGTACCATTCTATCTTCTCACGTGGGTATCCAGCAAACCATGCCATTTCAATCACCTCTCAAATTTTTAAGGGCATTCTTTGCCCTTGAACGGGGTATGGCCCTTTCATTCAGATATTCAAGTTTCTCAACGATTTCCAGGAGTATATCACCTGGAAATCCAATCACCGCATCCTCTGCTTCGATATCTGTGGCATCCCTGCATCCGTAGCATCCCAGGCTGATGTTGAGCTCTGATGTCAGATATGGGATGAGTGTGGCATCCACACAGACAGCCTGGAGAACCGCCGTTGAGCTCTGTATTCTCTCCCCTCCCCTGAGGTTGAGGTATGCCAGGGCTATCCACATGAGTTTCTCTGGCCGGTCCTCCACAACCACAACATCCGGTTCTTCATCTTGCCTGTCAAGGGGGTAAAGGAGTATGCTCTGCCCGTCCCATTCAAGTTTGGGCATGTCCTGAAACATTCTTGCCCCGGTATCCGGTTTATCAACAATTCCAAATCCCACAAGGCCCCTCCCGCTTTTCAGTTTCTCAGGGAGTTCACTGAAACCAAGGGCCCGTGCAGCAGCGGGGCATGTTATTTCATGGCCCGGGAGAACAACCACTTCACCCTTCCGTGCCTTCATGAGGGCCTGGCAGTACCTGTGTTTTCTCAGTATAACCGCATTTTCCGGTATCTCATCGGTGAATTTCACACCCACCGGGGAGTAACTGAGATCCAGGATGGACATCATTTTTCCTGTTGCTTCACTGATCATGAATGCTTCACTCATCATGAATAATATATTGATAGATCAGTATATTTAACTTTATGGATTTATATTAAAGTAAATGTTATTTATATTAAAGAAAATTTTATATTTTATTAAAGCAAACATGATTTGAAATAAAATATAATGGAGGTGAAATTTTTGAGAAGATCAGTTATTCCAGTGATTTTACTCATGACAATCATGCTTGCAGGAGGTGTTTCAGCGGCTGATAACAGCACAAGCACTAACATTACAACAAATTCATCCAACTACACTCTCATGATATTAACAGGAACCACGTCATATACAAAGGGGATAATTGACGCTTACAAAGAATCAAAAAATGAAGGCTATAATTTTACCCTGAGACTCTACACATACAACGATCTACAGAAAAACGACCCTGAAATTGATGCAAGGATAAAATACGACGCAAGAGCAGCTAATGTTATACTGGTACAAATGCTCACAGATCAGCGCCTAAAACAGCTGCTCAATGACAGCAATGCACGGATAGTGGCAGTAAGCACAGGAAACATCTTCAAGGACGATCCCCGTATAGGTGAAGATAACAGCACCTTAGCTTCCTACTGGAGTCAGGGAGGCAAAGAAAATCTTAAAAGAATAATGCTGAAACTTTTAAGCGA